>Ga0208264_1000516_pt1 | contig 11564 bp, 11 predicted proteins | sample LakWasMet31_HOW6_2_FD_183873 | JGI IMG/M metagenome (GOLD analysis project Ga0208264, IMG submission 183873) | Freshwater sediment methanotrophic microbial communities from Lake Washington under simulated oxygen tension - Sediment Metagenome... | ecosystem: Environmental > Aquatic > Freshwater >...
TTGGGTCTAAGTATCTTAACTGCTGGCCTTACTTTAGGTTTGCTGATTCTACCAGTCGTGATTGTGTCTACCCGTGAATCGATTCGTGCTATTCCTGTGGCGATTCGCGAAGCTGCTTATGCTGTAGGTGCGACCAAATGGCAAGTAGTGAAAGACCACGTATTGAAATATTCACAAGGCGGTATTTTAACTGGGGTAATTATTGGCATGGCGCGCGCATTGGGCGAAACTGCACCGGTCATTACCATTGGTGCATTGACCTTTATTGCATTCTTGCCACCTTCTCCAATCAGCACCGAACCACCGTTTTTAAACTTTGAATGGCTCACGTCTGGCTTTACCGTGCTGCCGATTCAAATGTTCAACTGGCTGTCACGTCCAGACCATGCTTTCCATATCAATGCCGCTGCCACTGGTGCCATCATTATCGTTGTCACATTGTTGATGAACGGTACGGCGATTTGGTTGCGTTACAAAATTCGTAAAAATATTAAGTGGTAATTTAGAAACTTTAGGAAACCCAATGGTGAATGTCACTACCCCTATTAAAGCCGAATCACGCGATTTAAACTTTTTCTACAGCACTGGTACCAAAGCACTCAAAGGCATTAATATGCCGCTGTACGAAAACAAAATTACCGCGCTAATTGGTCCTTCCGGTTGCGGCAAATCTACATTTTTGCGCTGCTTTAACCGTATGCACGATTTATACCCTGGCAACAAATACCAAGGTCAAATTATCATGCACCCGGACAACACCAATATTTTGGATCAAGGGGTAGACCCGATTGAAGTACGTATGCGTATCAGCATGGTATTCCAAAAGCCTAATCCGTTCCCTAAGTCTATTTATGAAAACGTCGCCTATGGTTTACGCGTACGCGGTGAGAGCAATAAACGCATCATGGATGACAAAGTAGAAGAAGCGTTAAAGGGTGCTGCATTGTGGAACGAGGTCAAAGACCGTTTGCATGATTTGGCATTTAACTTATCTGGCGGTCAGCAACAACGCTTGTGTATTGCGCGTGCATTGGCCACAGATCCTGAGATTATGCTGTTTGATGAACCGACGTCTGCATTAGACCCGATTGCAACGGCCAATATTGAAGAGCTGATGAGCGAACTGCGTGGCAAGCTGACAATCCTAGTAGTGACGCACAATATGCAACAAGCGGCGCGCGTGTCTGACTACACTGCCTATATGTACTTGGGCGAGTTGATTGAGTACGGCGATACCGATAAGATTTTTACCAACCCTAGCCGTAAAGAAACTGAAGATTACATCACCGGTAAATTTGGTTAATCATTAAAGCAGCCACAAAAAAGCCAGCATATGCTGGCTTTTTTATTTGTGCTTGAGTGATAAATCAATACATCACTCCAATATCACAACCTACTCCGTTTGTGGTGCAGAAAACTCTGGCGTTTTTTGCTGTGCATGTTGCCGCTGTATCACCACATTGGTATACAGTGCTAACAGCTTCTCAGCCTGTGCTGCGGCCGACCATTTTTGTTGTGCATACGTTTTACCACGTAACCCCAACGCCTCGCGTTGCTGTGCATTAATGAGCAAGCTCTGAATCTTCTCTACAAAATCCAACTCATTTTCTTGTGCAATGCGTGCACCCAAGTCTTCTACCAACACCGAAGCAGTGCCCAATTCTGCAATTGCAACGACGGGCGTTGCTTGTGCCATCGCCTCTAGCAACACCAAGCCCTGCGTTTCACTTTTAGATGCAAATACAAAAATGTCTGCCGCTTGATAGCATGCATTTAACTCTGTGTTGCGATCCAAATAGCCTAAAAACTGTACGTACTTTTGAATGCCTAGCTGATGCACTTGTTGTTTTAAGCTAGCCTCTGCCGGCCCTTCCCCGGTAATCAACAATAAAATATCCGGCACTTCATCGGCCAAGATACGCACAACCTCTAACAAAAAGCTGATATTTTTCTCATGTGCGACCCGCCCCACATACAACAGCATAGGGCGTTGTGTTGGGATGCCATGCTTTGCTCTAAATGCCATGCCATCCGCCGGTGCAAAGCTATTGGCTTGTAAGCCGGTAGCAATCACTTCCGATGGCGTATGTACACCGTATTTTCGCAATACATCTAACATCGGCTGAGATGGCGACACCAATGCATCGATTTGATTGCACTGGCTTTTCGAGATCATTCTGGCCAAACCGCGCGCCATGAACTGCGGAATCACTGGCAAATAGTGGTGCAAATAATCCTCAAAAAACGTGTGATAGGTTTCTATCACTGGAATATTGAGCGCTTTAGCCAGCTGCAACCCTGCATAGTGCGCAACAAAAGGTGTATGAATATGCAAAATATCATAAGACTGCTGCTTTAAAATCGGTAACAGCGCTTTTACCTGGCTAAACTTCATCAGCTTATCTTCAGGGTCAAAATAAATACTACGTGATGGCACACGCGTAACCCAAGCCTCATCCGTTGTTTCTACACCGTAATCCGGTGCTATTAAATGTACGGTATGGCCCATTTGCTGCATTTGTGCAGCAAACGTTCTGATACTGGTCGACACACCATTCACGCGTGGGAAATAAACATCCGAAATCAGTAATATATTCATGTAGTTATCTATTTTAAATTAAGCTCCTTTGATGCTAACGTCATAATATGACAGCCATGTGAACACATCACATTAAACCTTATACAACGTCATAGAATGTTCATGCTTGTGTCACAGCACCTTCATTTCCTCATGTAAAAGTGCACGCATGCAGAAAAGAATAATGATTAAAGTACTCTGGGGGTTTCCGTTGTTGATCTATGCAATGGATGCCAATGCTTGGGGCCTGTTTACCCACATTTATTTTGCACAATACGTAGTGCTTGCCACGCCGATACTAGACCCAAGAGTACAAAATGCCATTAAGAAGTTTCCGCATCTGGTGATGGCAGGCGCTTGTTTGCCAGACCTCGCATTGATTTCAAAACACTTTAAAACCACCCATGAATGGCAACAAGCGCAGACGCTATTGACGTCTGCCAGTACCGATGAAGAATTGGCTATTGCTGTGGGCTATACCAGCCATTTGTTTGTGGATATTGTGGCGCACAATCACTTTGTACCTGCGTTTGAAGCTAAGTGGCTCAATGCATCGATTGTCACGCACGTGACGTCGGAATGGGCGATGGATGCCTATATCCGTAAGCACTTGCAATATCGTCCGTTCCAACTACTCAGAAGGCATATCGACACCATTGCACCGTTTATTGCCCAAGGCTTTCAGTGCTCATCGCAGCAAGCCTATCAAGCGCTAAACCGCCTAGCTTGGGCCGATAAGTTGTTACGCTTTAGTCAGTTATCGCAGCTTTGCCTACATCGCATTAGGCATCGTGACGATGAGTTTGTGTTGAAGCTGGAATATTACTTACAGCAAACGCACGAGGCCTTGCAGCAGTTTGAACCCGTATTGCAAGGACAAACGCCCGCCTTGTTTGCAGAGCTGACACACATGAGCGCGACAGAGATGGTGGTGTGGCGAGAGAAGTGTTTGATTGAGGCGAGATTACGTTTAACGACTGCGGTGAAAGTGTACCAAGATTACCAGCAGCAACTTACCACACCACACGCCTAGCCTAGCCTGCTTACGTACTGGCACTGCATTGAAGTAGTAAGGCTATGTTTCTGTGGCCAGAGCGCGCAAAACGGAAAACGACTGCCTAGAATAGGTAGTCGCCAAATATGCTTGCTACACTTAGGCTTCTTACACTAGCAAGAATGAGCAGTGTACGATCAAGTAACCAATCATTGCGCCTGCTAATACATCACTTGGGTAGTGTAAGCCTAGAATGACGCGTGACATGGCCACCATCAGCATAAACGGGATCAGCAAGAATGCCAGCACAGGAAAGTAAGCGATAGCAATCAAGCCAAACACTACAGCGTGCAAAGTGTGGCCTGAAGGGAAACTAAAATGATCCAGCGGTTTGCCCACTGCCCATACATCTTGTCGTACCTGAAATGGACGTGGGCGATGTGTTTTGAGTTTTAACCATTTGTAGACCAAGGTACCGGTGAGGCCCGCGGCCATCATATGCAGCACTGGCTTCAGCCCTTCGCCTTGCTCAACCAGCATAATGGCGGCCATCAATAGATACCAGAACACGCCATCGCCAAGACGACTCACTGCGCGGAAGACATCGCGAATAATGCGATATTGATTGGTATGGCTCACGCTTACACACAGCGCGCTATCCATTGCCTGCATCCGATGTAAATATAAACGCATGGTATTGTTCATCATCAATCCTTATTACTCTTATTGATGATGTCATCATGCAAGCCCACGATGAAGCAAGCATGACAAACAGATGAACTTTTTTTGAAGGCCCACGCTACATCATGGGCTCTCTATCAAGGTTTATGCTGCAGCTTTTTTAACTTCTCCGGCAATATCTTCTGCCAACTGCTGCACTAGCACACGGTCTTGGCCTTCTACCATCACACGTATTTTGGGCTCTGTACCAGATGCACGTAACAGTACACGACCAGTCCCATTGAGCTTAGTTTCTGCCGCACTGACCGAGGCTTGAATACCTGCGTGACTTAAATCAAGCTTTTGCGCAGTGGTTACATTAATCAGCACTTGTGGGTACAACGTTAAGCCAGCACCCAACTCTGCTAAAGTTTTGCCACTCTCGCGCAATGACTGCAACACTTGTAGCGCTGCAATAATCGCGTCACCACTGGTATGTTTATCCAGCGTTAAAATATGGCCGGAGTTCTCCCCGCCTAGCTTCCAATTTTTTTCGTTGAGCAATTCAAGCACATAACGGTCGCCCACCTTGGCACGTGCAAAGGGGATTTGATGTTGTTTGAGCGCATGTTCCAATGCTAAATTGGTCATCAAGGTGCCCGCCACGCCGCCCTTGAGTTTGCCTTTGGCGTATAACCCCAATGCAATCACATACAGCAACTGGTCACCATCCAATAAAGCACCATGCTGATCCACCATCATCACACGGTCGCCATCACCATCGAACGCAATACCCAAATCCGCTTGATGTTCCAGCACGGCTTTTTGCAATGCTTGTGGATGTGTGGAGCCCACTTGTTCATTGATATTGATGCCATCTGGGTGATTACCGATGGCAATCACCTCTGCGCCCAACTCGTGAAATACATCTGGCGCTACATGATAGGTCGCACCATGTGCACAGTCCAACACAATTTTTAATCCGCGCAAATCCAAATGATTTGGGAATGTGCTTTTACAAAACTCGACATAGCGGCCAGCTGCGTCATCTACGCGTTTGGCTTTCCCTAAGTGTGCAGACTCCATCACTTGCATCGGCTGTGCCAACTCAGCCTCAATCGCATGCTCAACGTCATCTGGCAATTTAGCGCCTTGGCTAGAGAAGAATTTAATGCCGTTGTCGTAATATGGATTATGCGATGCTGAAATGACAATCCCCGCTTGAGCGCGTAACGCACGTGTTAAATAAGCGACGGCTGGCGTTGGCATAGGGCCTGTGAGCAGCACATCCACGCCTGCTGCCGACAACCCTGCCTCTAGCGCAGCCTCTAACATATAGCCAGAGATACGTGTATCTTTACCAATCAATACAGCTGGGCGCACGCCTTTAGGCAATGCTTCACGCTTGGCTAATACACGGCCGGCGGCATACCCCAAACGCATGACAAAATCCGGCGTAATGACAGACTCCCCCACTTTGCCACGGATACCATCTGTTCCAAAATACTGTTTACTCATCCTAGAGACTTCATTCATTATGTAATTGTTATATTTTACCGCTTGTATACCTAGCAGACGAGCACAAAATATCTCACCCCAATCGCTAGCCAACAATCAAGCTTCGCTAGCTTAGCTTTTAAAGAATCGCCGTTACGACCTTGAGTGCTTCCACGGTCGCTTTTACATCATGCACACGTACGATGTTTGCACCCTTCATTGCAGAAATCACTGCAGCAGCCACACTGGCATGCAAACGCGCGTCCACATCCTGACCGGTCACTTGCCCCAGCACAGATTTCCGCGATAACCCTACCAATAACGGGTAGCCTAAATCCTGCAAGCTTGCTAGCTCTTGTATTAACTGAATATTATGGGCTCTGGTTTTACCAAAGCCAAAACCTGGATCTAGCATAATCCGCTCTTTGGCTATCCCTGCCGCCAAACAAGCGGCTGCCCGTTCTGCCAAAAACGATTTCACTTCATCCACCACATGCGTATAGACCGGGTCTATTTGCATGGTTTGCGGCGTGCCCTGCATATGCATTAAACACACACCTACTTTGCTACTGGCCACAGCTTGCATGGCACCTGGCTCTTGTAACGCACGTACATCATTCACAATACTTGCGCCTGCACGAACCGCCTCTACCATCACCGCAGGCTTATAAGTATCAATCGAAATAGGCACTTTGACGTGTCGCGACAACACTTCAATCACCGGGATGACACGATCCAATTCTTCTTGCAACGCTACTGGTGTTGCATTTGGTCGTGTGGATTCGCCACCAACATCTAGAATATCTGCACCCTGCTCCACCAAAGCAAAGGCGTGCTCTACCGCAGCTGAAGTATGTACAAAATGCCCTCCGTCTGAAAAAGAGTCAGGCGTGACATTCACGATGCCCATCACGTGAGGGCGAGTGAGTGTTAATTCAAATTGTGCACAATGCAATATCATCATAAAAAAAGGGTTGGTCTAAATTTACATTTAGCCAACCCTGTTGTTCCAACCAATTAATTAGTCATTTTTTGCGGTAGGTTGCGGCGCCGGATTCACTACTGCTCCTGTGCCACCACCAGAAGATGGCTTGGTGCTCGCTTGGCGTGGTTTAGGTGCACGTACTGGCAACCCAGCCATGATGTCGTTGATTTGATCAGCATCAATGGTTTCGTGCTCCATCAATGCTGCGGTCATCGCTTCCACCTTGTCACGGTTATCTTCCAGTAACTTACGCGCAATCCCATATTGCTCATCCAAGATACGACGGATTTCCGCATCTACTTTTTGCTGTGTCGCTTCTGATACAGTCTTAGAGCTCATACTACCAAAAAACGAATCTTGCTCATTGCCCGCATAGACCATAGTACCTAATGCATCAGACATCCCATATTTGGTGACCATATCGCGCGCCAGTTTAGTAGCTCGCTCAAAGTCATTAGAGGCACCAGTCGACATTTGATGCATGAAAATCTCTTCGGCAATACGACCACCAAACAAGATGGAAATTTCTTCTAGCATTTTGTCTTTGTAATTACTGATGCGGTCAAACTCTGGCAACTGCCAAGTCAAACCTAACGCCCAACCACGCGGCATGATTGTCACTTTATGTACTGGATCCGCCTTAGGCAACAATTTTGCCACCACAGCATGGCCACTCTCGTGATAAGCCGTATTACGACGTTCTTCTTCGCGCATCACCATGGATTTACGTTCTGGGCCCATGAAGATTTTATCTTTCGCATCTTCAAAGTCAGCCATATCGACAGTGCGTTTATTGCGGCGCGCTGCGAACAATGCGGCTTCATTGACCAAGTTCGCCAAGTCAGCACCACTAAAACCAGGGGTACCGCGTGCCAAGATATCCGCTTTCACATCAGGATCAATTGGCACTTTACGCATATGCACTAACAAGATTTGCTCACGGCCTTTGATATCAGGCAAACCTACCATCACTTGGCGGTCAAAACGGCCAGGACGTAATAAAGCTTTATCCAATACATCCGCACGGTTAGTGGCTGCAATTACAATAACGCCAGAGTTGGCTTCAAATCCATCCATCTCGACCAACATTTGGTTCAACGTCTGTTCACGTTCATCATTGCCACCGCCTGTGCCTGCACCACGGCTACGACCCACAGCATCAATCTCATCAATAAAAATAATGCATGGTGAGTTTTTCTTGGCAGTTTCAAACATGTCACGTACGCGCGCTGCACCCACACCGACAAACATTTCCACAAAATCTGAGCCAGAAATCGTAAAGAACGGTACTTTAGCTTCGCCAGCAATGGCGCGTGCCAATAAAGTTTTACCTGTACCCGGAGGGCCTACCATCAACACACCGCGCGGAATGCGGCCACCCAGTTTTTGAAACTTGCTTGGGTCACGTAAAAACTCAACCAATTCAGTCACTTCTTCTTTGGCTTCGTCGCAACCCGCCACATCGGCAAATGTCGTTTGGTTAGAGCTTTCGTCTAATTGACGTGCTTTACTTTTACCAAATGAAAATGGACCACCGCCTTTGCCGCCACCTTGCATTTGGCGCATAAAGAAAATCCACACACCAATCAGCAAAATCATCGGGAACCATGACACAAAAATACTCATTAAAAGTGATTCCTGCTCTTCTGGCTTAGCCTCTACTACTACATTATTTTTCAATAAATCGGAGACCAACCATGGATCTGTCGGCGCATAAGTATTGAAGTTTTTACCTTGGTGTGTCGTGGCGCGTAGCACGCGACCATCAATTTGCACCTTGGCAATATTGCCTGCTTTGACTTCTTGCATGAATTGGGAATAGACCATTTGGCTGTCGTTCTTGGTAGAACTGCCAAATTGGTTAAAGGCGGTCATCAGGACCAATGCAATAGCAAGCCAGATTGCAATACTTTTTGCGATATTGTTCAATTGTGTTCCTTCACCTAAGTATTAGGATAAGTAAATTTTATACCTTTTTATCGGCATCATGTTGCATAACTACAGTATTGATAAAGGATTATTTACGTTTTAATCCAAGCAAATAAACCTCACTACTACGATCTCGCGATGCCTTTGGTTTACGTGTCACCACTTTCTCGAATTGTTGGCGCATGGTTTTCACAATCTCGTCAAAACCGCTGCCGATGAACACTTTGACCAAGAAATTACCGCCCGGTTTCAACCAATCTTGGCTGAATTCCAAAGCAAGCTCGGTCAGGTAAGCCGCACCCGCTTGATCCACATCTTTTACACCACTTATATTGGGGGCCATATCTGCAATTACAAGGTCAACTTGTTGATTATTTAAGGTGTGCTCTAGCTGCTTGAGTACGCTTTCCTCGCGAAAGTCTCCTTGGATAAATTCCACATGTGGAATAGGGTGCATCTCCAATATATCTAATGCAATCACGCGCCCTTGACCTTTGAGGCGTTGTACCACCACTTGCGACCAACTACCTGGGGTAGAGCCCAAATCCACCACAGTCATACCAGATTTAATCAGCTTATCTTTGTCATCGATTTCCATCAGCTTATACGCTGCACGCGCACGATAACCATCCTTTTGCGCCATTTTGACATAAGGATCATTCAGATGTTCCTGCATCCAAGCTTTACTTGTTCTTGATGGTTTCATAAGGAATTAGAGGCTTCGTGATAAAATGACTGCAATTGAATAGAAATGAATATTATGCAACTTAAAACCAAACAAATCGCACACCTTCGTGGCTTAGCACACAATTTAAATCCAGTGGTCATGATTGGCAACCAAGGCCTGACCGAAAACGTGATAAAAGAAATTGAATTGAATCTAAACGCGCACGAGCTGATCAAGGTACAAGTAGCCGGCGATGACCGTGATGCTCGCAAAGCCATTTATGCCGAGATTTGTGACAAAACCAATGCTGTGGCTGTGCATCACATCGGCAAACAATTGGTATTTTATCGCCCTAGCGAGACCATCAAAGAGTCCGCCAAGGTCGTCATTCCCAAACTATAATTAAACAGCACGCGCTCAGCGTGCTTTTAATACCACAACAAATCCCAACAGGCATTCAATCACGTACGCTACGCTGGATACGCCATGCCAGGTACTAAAACGGCTGGCAAATACGCTGTGCATCACATCGTTGGGGAACGCATTGGCTTTTAGCTGTGCCAACAATGGCTGAATGCCGAAATGCCCAGCCAGTACTAACAGCAGCATGACCATAATTGCCCAAAAATAGCTTTGTTTGAGCGCCACCGTACCAAATTCTATCAAACGTTGAATCAGTAAATAAAACGCGCTCGCCATGCCAATGTAGCTGACAAGTGTAAACAATCTACCGGCTACTTGACCAGCGGTCTGACGGTCTTGCAAAGTATCAAATAGCACATAGGCTGTGAATCCGGTCATCCACAAAGCACCGACCCACAAGGTAATGACGATTAAGGTAAGTTTACGTGTCATATCAAACGTAAAGTACTTCGATAATTTCGTACTCTTTGATACCGCCTGGTGATTGCACCTCGGCTACTTCGCCTTCAGATTTACCAATCAGCGCACGCGCAATCGGCGAGCCTACGGAAATTTTTCCGCCTTTGATATCCGCTTCATCCTCACCCACAATTTGATAGATTTTGGCATCACCAGAATCTAAATCTTCAAAACGGACAGTGGCACCAAACACAACACGGCCTTCAGCATTGAGTGTTTTCGGGTCAATCACCTGTAAATTAGACAATTTGCTTTCTAGCTCGGCAATTCTGCCTTCAATAAAACTTTGACGCTCTTTGGCTGACTCATATTCAGCATTTTCAGATAAATCGCCCTGCGCACGCGCTTCAGCAATGGCCTGAATAATATTAGGTCTATCCACTGCGCGTAAACGTTGCAATTCTTCTTTAAGGAGTTCTGCACCGATGACGGTGACTGGAATTTGATTTACTGCCATATTAAAACCTTATCAATCGACTACAAAAAAAATAAACCACACTCAGCTTGAGCGTGGCTTTGTTAAATAATTCAATTAAAGTGAGTGTATTTTATGCAAGTCTTTTATGCAAGTCTTGAATCGACTCTACATTTAACTCCTGCATGTGCGTCATACCGATACACGCTGCCTTTGCACCAGCCAAGGTAGTGTAATAGGTGACCTTATTTTGCAATGCACTGCGGCGGATTTCATAGGAGTCTGCCACCGCTTTTTTGTCTTCGGTCACGTTCACAATAAAGTTGATTTCATTATTTTTAATCATATCAACAATATGAGGACGGCCTTCTGCCACTTTATTCACAGGCGTCACCTTCAAACCATGCTCCGCTAAAGCCCTTGCCGTACCTTTTGTGGCCACCAATGTAAAGCCTAAGTTCGCTAAATCATGCGCGATATCGACTACCTTTTGATGGTCTTCGTTCCGTACGCTGATAAAGGCTTTACCGCCTTTTGGCAATTTAGCAGAGGCGCCCAGTTGCGACTTCACAAAGGCTTCAGCAAAGGTATTGCCTACGCCCATGACTTCGCCGGTCGACTTCATTTCAGGGCCCAATATCGTATCAACACCCGGGAACTTGATGAAGGGGAACACGGCCTCTTTCACAGAGTAATATGGTGGAACAACTTCTTTCGTCACCCCTTGCGATTGTAAGGTTTGACCAGCCATACAACGTGCTGCGATTTTAGCTAATTGCAACCCGCAAGCTTTGGATACGAATGGTACGGTACGTGAAGCGCGTGGATTCACTTCTAACACATAGACCGTCTCACCTTGTATCGCAAACTGCACATTCATCAAGCCTTTTACACCTAAGGCTTTTGCCATTTGCACGGTCTGTTGACGCAATACATCTTGTAACGCCTTGCTTAGGC
>Ga0208264_1000522_pt1 | contig 11410 bp, 10 predicted proteins | sample LakWasMet31_HOW6_2_FD_183873 | JGI IMG/M metagenome (GOLD analysis project Ga0208264, IMG submission 183873) | Freshwater sediment methanotrophic microbial communities from Lake Washington under simulated oxygen tension - Sediment Metagenome... | ecosystem: Environmental > Aquatic > Freshwater >...
ATTAGAAGTCGATCTTGGTGAAGTCAAGCTATTGGCATTGGTAGAGGCTTAACTTTTAAAAGTACGCGCTGATTCTTAGTCGGCTCGGTACGGAGTACGGAGCAATATAGTAGCTTCGTTTTGGAGGAGATATGGTATTTGTAAATGTTCCTCAAAAAAGACTTTTAACGCCAGATGTAATTCAGCAGGGCCTCTATAACGCAATTGATCCTGGTTCTGATCAATTGCAAGATGAGCTTTTGGATAGTGCTCAAACAGCGGAACGAGAACAGCAAGCTATTCTGGAAGTGTCATCTGTTGAACAAAGCTATCAAGAGGCCCTATTTGATTACGTTGAAGCAAAGCACGAACAAGTAGATCGTGTTGAAGATAAGCTTGAAACCTTAATTGAGAAGCAGCAGTCTAGGATTCAACAAATTCAATCCGCAAAACCTGGAGTTTTGGTTTTGCCTGGTACTCGTCGAGCATGGCAAGATCAAATTGCGCATCAACATTCCAGGTTGCAGGTCATGCAAGCAAGACTCGAAGCTGTTAGAGAAATTCGGGACGGTATGGGCTTGCATTCGCCAAAAATCGAAGAGCTTGCGGAACGGAAATTAAGAAGAAACGAACAGGAATTAACTAACGAGTTTGATAGCGTATTAGAAGCTCAGCGGAGACATAATATTGTTACTAGGAAATCACTCAAACAAAGTGACAGTTTAGGCATTGCTCCAAAATTAACATTATCCATTTCTCCGGGTTCACAATAGTCTCTTCACCCCAGATAAGAAGGATCACATTTCGCGTTAGATATTATTCTTAATGAATGGATTTCTGGCTTATCTAGGATCCAATGTTGCTTGGTCATATCACGGACTTAAAACGCGTAATTGAGCTATGGTCTCATGCAGGCCGGTTTTACCTCGTCCAATTGGATGTTTTAGCCGCTAAAATTTATTCAGAAGGCCGGGCGATTCGCCAGGGCTTAACCTAAACATAATGGGTTTGTGCCTTATTTGATCCAAACAGTGAATGCTATAAATGCGGTTACAGCGATGATTGTCATGCTTCCTGCAATTACATTCATAATGGCGATCTTTTTTGCATCACGGATTGGGCCATTGATTCTATTTAGCGATGACTCGATTTCAGTCCTGACTGATTTTATGGTATCCCTTGCGCCTTGGGCCATCATGTTTTCCATTGATTCCTTACTGGCGTTCAACGACGCATTTACAATGCGTTCTGCTTTATTCTTTGCGTCTTCGCTCCAGCGCATTGCCAGCGCTTCTAGCTCTTTTTTGAATTGATCAAGCATATCTTGCTGTGCCTTTGCGCCGTCTTGTAGCAATCTATTATTGATCGTTTGCAGTATCAAGATAGGATCGTCGCGACCAACGGCAATGCCGTGTTTAGTCGCGATTTCCCGGATCAGACTTTCTATTTGATCATCTCTCATTACAGAATCACCGCCGTATCCATTTGATCGTACAATTGGCGCTGAATCAGTTTTAGACGTTGCCGCATCATGATGGTGTTTGTCTCTGCGGCAATAGCTTCTTCGAATGTCATTTTATCTTGTAGCATATCGCTCAAGTCTCGACCGAATGTTTCGGCTTTGAGGTCCGGTATTTTTACAATCGCCGCCACGCGCGATTTGTTCGCAGTATAGGCTTTCATTTGCTCAAACCCTTTACCGTTGTCTTCTATTGGGCCCCAATAGGGGTTTAGCCATACCACAAACTCTGCTTCCTCCGGGTACTGCTGAACTAACTGACCAAAGCCGGCCACGGTGTCGACCAATGCTTGTCCACCCGTTACTACCGTGTGAATTACGAGTGTATGGCCCATTTCTTTCAATAGTTGCGGTACTGCGTTGGTCATCAAGTAGTTTGACAGTGGCACAAATGAGCTTGCTCCGTTATCGATAACGATATCGCTTTCACTACTCGCGATCATTTCAATCAATTTGTCGAAATGGCGAGAATTTATTTCATCGCCGTCTAATATATCGAGTTTCACGACGTTGAGCTTTTTGTACCCGTTCAACGTCGCATTCACTGGGTCGGTGTCTACGCATAACGGAGGCGTATGTCCCTTGCTAGTTTTGTATTGTGCGATCAAGGCGGCGATTAGCGACTTGCCAACACCCCCTTTCCCTTGTAATACCATGTGTATTTTTGACATTAGAGCCAATCCTCTTTATTGGGTGATGGATCGAATTTAAAGTTTTGTGGCTTCTGTTGATTGCTGGGGTTAGGTCTTTCTGTTGGTTTGGCTCCTTTCTTCGGGACTAGTTGTGTAGTGTTTTGTTTTGGTGGGGTTTGGTTGGCTTTTTTAAGTACCTGGTTTGTATATTTCAGGAACTGGTGATAACCAATCGTGACCCGCTTAGTTTCGTACATGTTTTCCCATACGGTTCGTATCGAATAGCCCGCCGATATCGCTTCGCAAACGTCATCTTTCACTGCCTGAAACATCACTAGGTTTCGGTCGCGCTTTTTCACTGCGTGTTTTTTCTTCACCCACTCCGCAAGCTGTTCCGTATAACTTTTATTCATCTAATTTCACTGGAGGTGCATCTCAGTCAACTTTGAGTCAATTTTGAGTCAAAATGTATGTAAAAAATAAGCTATATAATATGAATTATCTTTATTTTATATACATTTACATATATATGTCGATTATTTTTTTGCAGTTGATCGAGTGTTTGATAACATGTTGTGGAGTTACCGACCGAAAGGTCGGGGCAGGATATGTGAAGTGTACCTACCGTATAAACGGTAGCTACACTTCACTCCCCATATTCGCGCCGAGCGCTCAACGGTATCCTGCTCTACGAGGTCAACGGCTACCGCCGTTACAACATTTGATGAAGGATTATGAATATGGCAAACGAAACCCGAAAAGGTAGTAATCCAATCCGTGTTTGGGTTACTCCAGACGAGAAGGCCGCGATTGAAGCGAATGCTAGGCAAACTGGCCATAGCACATCGGCATACTTGAGATTTCTTGGACTTGGTTATGCGCCGAAATGCATCACCGACAACGAGAGGGTTCTGGAGTTGGCGAAGATCAATGGCGACCTGGGGCGTCTTGGTGGGTTGCTTAAGCTTTGGCTAACCAATGATGCCCGAACTGCGCAGTTCGGTGAGTCCACTATCAGGGCTGCACTTGCGCGTATCGAAGCTACGCAAGACAAAATGATTGAAGTGATGAAGGCTGTAATCATGCCGAAGGCTGACCTGTGATTTTAGCGGCTAAATTTTTTCACTTATGATCGCGAAACATGTTTCGATGAAGTCGATTAAGAAAAGCGACTTCGGCGCACTTGTCGGTTACATATCTGATGACCAGGATAAGAGCGAGCGTGTTGAGTACACCTCAGTGACTAACTGCCAGTCGGATGATTTAAGGTCGGCAATAATTGAAGTAACCACTATCCAGGGTATGAACACCCGAGCTGAATCGGATAAGACCTATCACCTGATTCTGAGTTTTCGCGAAGGCGAACATCCCAATAATGAAATCTTAAAAGAGATTGAAAGTAACATTTGCGAAGGGCTCGGGTATGGTGAGCATCAGCGCGTTAGTGCTGTTCATTGCGATACGGATAACCTCCACATGCATATTGCTATAAACAAAATTCATCCGACACGCTTAACTATTCATAACCCATATAACGACCATAAGGTTCTTGGTAAGTTGTGCGAGTCCCTAGAAATAAAGTACGGCCTTGGACGAGATAATCACCTATCGAACAAGGTGCCAAGTGAAAACCGTGCTGCTGATATGGAGCGGCATGCTGGTGTTGAAAGCTTGCTCAGTTGGATTAGGCGCGAATGTTTAGAGCAGCTCCATGTAGCGGCTTCTTGGGGTGAGTTTCACAAGGTCCTTCAGGAGCATGGCCTTACATTGCAGGAAAAAGGCAATGGCTTTGTCATTGCAGATCATGAAGGCTTGATGGTGAAGGCGAGTACCGTTGCGCGTGATTTATCGAAGGGAAAGCTTGAGGCTCGTCTTGGATTATTTGAGGCCTTGATAAATGGGTCTGGTACTGCTTCGCTATCTACCGGGCGGTCGAAGGCATATGAAGCTAAGCCGGTTGGCTCCAGGATTGATACAACGCTGTTGTTTGCCAGGTATAAGAATGAGCAGGCCAATCAAGGAGCGCTACGTGCTCAGCAATGGAAGTCGGCCAGAGAAGAGAGAGCTCGTAAGGTGGTTGCCGCCAAGCGAGCGGCTAAATTAAAGCGGGCTGTGATAAGGCTCTCTGCGAAATCTCGCATGGAGAAAAAGATCTTGTACGGTCTGGTTAGTAAATCTTTGTTGGCCGATTTGCAAACGGCTAACGAGCGCTACCACGTCGCGAGGCAATCAATATTTGAAACGCACAGGCCACAACAGTGGGCGGACTGGTTAAGGTGTAATGCGTCCATGGGTGATGTTGACGCGCTTGCTGCATTACGTGCCAGGGAAGTGGCCAAGGGGCTAAAGGGGAATACCGTCGGGGCGGCTGGGGGCGCGCGTTCAACGCATGGTGTGAATGCTGTACAGGATAGCATCACAAAGAAGGGCACCGTCATTTATCGTGTCGGGGCATCTGCTATTCGCGATGATGGTGACAAGCTTAAGGTATCGCGTGGTGCTTCCGTCGATGGATTGGAGGCGGCGTTACGGATGGCGATGGATAGATATGGGAGCACAATCACGGTTACTGGCAGCATTGAATTTAGAGCGCAAATCGTAAAAACGGCGGTGGATGCTGCTATTCCTTTGACTTTTGCTGATCCTCTCCTGGAGAGGCAGCGGCTGTCTTTATTAAATGAGACTACGGAGAACAGAAATGGGCACTCAACTGACCGAGGAAGAGGAGTTGGAAGCGGCGATAGCGGCATTGGATCAGGAGTCCGTAATTCCAGTGGAGGGCGATTCGATGAAGGAGGGCGACGGAATGGGATCTTCGGATTCATCAATAAGCCCAACGTTAGCGGCGTTGGGCGTCGACCGCCGCCCGAAAGTCGTAACCGTTTGCGAGACTTGTCCAGTCTCGCTATGGTTCGCTTCGCCAGTGGAATTGAAATGCTATTGTCGGGCAATGTATCTGGTGGTATGGAGCACCAAGGATCCGACACAAATAACGCATTGCGACGGCCAGTTTCTGGATCAGGATTGATCGTATTTGTGGAGGCCGATAAGTACATTGCTGAACGTGATGAAAAGCGGTTAAAGGGCATTAATGTGCCGGTGCATAGGCGGTTCTGTGAGGGTGATGCGGGCATGCTGCCTTTTGCTGGCTTGCGGCATGTTGATGGCAGATTTCTTGCGCTTCTAAAGCGCGATGATGTTGTATGTGTCTTGCCGGTAGACGAGAAAACGGCCGCACAATTAAAGCGCTTATCTATAGGTGATGCTGTGTCTGTTGGTGAATCGGGTTCGATAAAACTCACAAAAGGTCGACGCAGATAGCCGCCTTTTTTTCGCGCTAGATGTCAGTCCGGTTTTTCCTGGCCGGTTTCGTATAAAAAAAATTAATGTGATTGCCTTCATAACTCATTGTTGATAGTATATTTTCTTAGATATATTGCTTATTTAAAACAGTTATTAGGTGGGGTGTCGTTTTTCACTTCGTGAGCCATAGCTTAGGGTGTTTTAGCCGCTAAAACGCGAGTTCTATTGTTTACTCATTCCTGCCGCCTGTTATCACTAAAAGGGCTTATCAAATGAAAGATAAATTTAACAATGCAGTCGGTCCACAAATTCGGGCGGGTCAGCCAAGGGTTGGCCTCGTCATACCCGCATTGGCTATCGCGTCGCTTGTTGCTGGGCTTCAATCTGCTACTCAGTTCTTTGCCGACGAATTTAACTATCAGTCTACGCTAGGTCCTCAGTACAACCATATTTATGCACCTTGGGCGGTTTTGCGCTGGTCTAGTGATTGGTATGGGTTATATCAAGAAAGCTTTATGAAGGCGGGCAGTGTTGGTATCTCTGTAACCGCTGTCGGATTGTTAGGGCTTATTGTTGCCAAAATGGTGATTGCTAATTCATCTAAGGCTAATCCGTATTTACATGGCTCGGCCAGATGGGCCAACAAAGAGGATATTCAAGAGGCTGGCTTATTACCTCGTTCTGGTGGTTTGATTTCTAGGCTTCTCGGCAAAAAGACTTCGCCGGTGTCAGGCGTATATGTAGGTGCATGGATCGATAAAAATGGTGTTACCAGGTACTTGCGACATAACGGGCCTGAACACGTTCTCTGTTATGCGCCCACACGATCTGGTAAGGGGGTTGGTTTGGTTATTCCTACGTTGCTGTCTTGGGAACGTAGCGCAGTTGTTACCGACTTGAAAGGCGAATTATGGGCGCTGACTGCTGGTTGGCGGAAGAAGTATGCCAGAAATAGGGTATTACGTTTTGAGCCCGCTGCTTTGCAAGGTAGCGTATGTTGGAATCCATTGGATGAAATTAGAATTGCAACGGAGTACGAAGTCGGCGATGTGCAGAATTTAGCAACATTGATAGTCGATCCAGATGGTAAGGGTTTAGAAACGCATTGGCAGAAAACAGCTCAAGCGCTACTTGTCGGTGTGATTATGCATGTTCTATATAAGGCCAGGGATGAAGGTGGCGAGGCGTCTTTACCTATTGTGGATGCAATTATGTCTGATCCTAATAGGGATATTGCCGAGCTGTGGATAGAGATGACAACCTATGGGCATGTGTTCGGTAAAAATCATCCGGTGGTTGGCTCTGCCGCTCGGGATATGATGGATCGTCCCCCAGAAGAGGCCGGTTCCGTTCTCTCTACAGCTAAGTCGTATCTCGCTTTGTATCGCGATCCAGTTGTCCAGCGCAATGTGCGTAAGTCCGAGTTTCGCATCAAAGATCTGATGAATTTCGATGATCCTGTCAGTTTATACATTATCACTCAGCCTAATGATAAGGCTCGGCTAAGGCCATTAGTTAGGGTAATGGTGAACATGATTGTTAGGCTTTTGGCTGACAAGATGGAATTCGAAAATGGTCGTCCGAAGGCTCATTACAAACATCGAATGTTAATGATGCTGGATGAGTTCCCTAGTCTTGGAAGACTAGAGATTTTGCAGGAGTCATTGGCTTTTGTTGCTGGTTACGGCATTAAGTGCTATTTGATTTGCCAGGATATTAACCAATTAAAGAGTCGTGAAACGGGCTATGGCGCTGATGAGTCGATAACATCTAACTGCCATGTGCAAAATGCATATCCACCTAACAGGGTTGAGACTGCTGATCATCTTTCCAAGTTGACCGGTCAAACCACTGTCGCAAAGGAACAAATCACAACCAGTGGTCGGCGTACCAGTGCTTTATTGGCACAAGTCTCTAGGACCATTCAAGAAGTACAAAGGCCTTTGTTGACTCCGGATGAATGCTTACGCATGCCTGGGCCAGTTAAGGGCGCTGATGGGTTGATTGAGAAGCCTGGGGACATGGTGATTTATGCAGCAGGATACCCTGCCATTTACGGTGTCCAGCCATTATATTTCAAGGACCCGGTGTTTCAGGCAAGGGCGTCTATTCCACCGCCTAAGGTATCCGACAAGTTACTTAAGACGCATGAAATATCGCGTGGTGCTGAGGCGATTAAGTTATGAAGCGGCTTACTTCATTGATTTCCCTTCTTGGTATTTCATATCTGGCTTTCTGTGGAATCGCCTACGCCGTTGGCGCGCGCTTTAACTCCACACGTAGTATTCCTGTTGGCATTTACTGGGAAACTCGCGACCCGGTCGAGAAAGGGGCTTATGTAATGTTTTGTCCCCCGCAATCGGAAGTGTTCGATTTAGCAAAGACTCGGGGCTATATCGGTGCTGGATATTGCCCTGGCGGATATGGCTACATGATGAAAAAAATTTTAGCGGCTAAAACGGATGTCGTTTCCATTGGTGATGATGGAGTACGGGTTAATGATGTTTTATTGCCATATAGCGCCCCTTCAGAGCTTGATGGGGCAGGTCGCCCAATGCCGAAATTCAGGACAACCCATGAATTAGGCGAATCAGAAGTTCTACTTATGACTGATATAAACAAGGGTTCGTTCGATGGTCGCTATTTTGGCTTAATCAATCGCTCTCAAATCACGGGCGTTATACGTCCTGTTTTAACTTGGTAAAAACGGAGGTTTTTATGCAGTTGTTTATTGCGGAAAAGCCCGATCTTGCTAAGGCCATTGTTGATGGTTTAGGCGGCGGATCGCGTAAAGATGGTTACTATGACTGCGGCGATAGTTATGTGACATGGTGCTACGGTCACATGCTGCAACTGCTGGACCCAGAGGATTACGATCCCAGATTCGGGAAATGGAATATGGATGATTTGCCTATTTCCCATATCCCGTGGAAGAAAAAGCCATCGAATGATAAGAAAGACCAACTCAAGATCATCACCACCTTATTAAAGCAAGCCAAGAGCGTTGTACACGCGGGCGACCCTGACGATGAAGGCCAGCTATTGGTTGATGAAGTCTTGGAGTATGCGGCTTGTTCGCTGCCTGTTAAACGATTGCTCATCAATGACAACAATATCAGTGTCGTTAAGAGGTCGCTTGCAAGTATGCGCGACAATCGGGAGTTCGCAGGTTTGTCGGCGGCGGCGGAGGCTCGTAGTATTGGTGATCAACTTTACGGTTACAACATGAGCCGTGCATATACGTTGGCCGCGAATAAGGCAGGTTTTCAAGGTGTGTTAAGTGTCGGTCGAGTACAGACTCCTATCCTTGGTCTAGTTGTTAGACGGGATAGGGAGTTCGAAGCCCATACCAAGAGCTATTACTACAATGTGACTGGACAATTTACTTTTGGCGATTTGTCGTTTCCGGCCAGGTATCAGATTGTTAATGGGGATCCTGTTGATGAGAAGGGCCGTCTATCCAATCAGGACCATGCGCAGCGTATCGCTGATGCGGCAAAGGGCGCACAGGCAACCCTTGTTAGTGCGGCTACCAAAAAGAAAGATCAGCATCCGCCGCTTCCTTACAATTTGTTGAAGCTTCAGACAGATGCTTCGCGGAAGTTCGGGTTTCGTCCAGACCAGACGAAGGACATAACGCAAGCGTTACGCGAAAAGCACAAGCTGATTACATACAATCGGAGTGATTGTGAATATCTCAGTGAATACCAACATGGCGATGCGCCGAATGTTCTGGACGCTATTGCGAAGACGGCACCGACGCTAGCGCTTGTCGCGCAAAAGGCTGATCCGTCGATAAAAAGCCGTGCGTTCAATTCTTCAAAGGTAAGTGCCCACCACGGAATCATTCCAACTGAGGCCACAGCCGATTTTTCTAAACTGACTGATGGCGAGCAGAAAATCTACATGTTGATTGCCCGCGCTTATGTCGCACAGTTCTGGCCTAAACATCAATACGATCAAACCGATATTTTTGTTGAAGCCGCTACACATCGGTTTGCTGTTCGCTCGAACATTACTACCTTGGCTGGCTGGAAGTCGCTGTATCGAAACGATATAGGTAATGAGGATTTAGAGGGTGATGAAAACGACATCGCCCTTGATCTTCGAGTGTTAAAGGCGGGGCAGTCAGGTGATTGTACTGACGCCGTTGCGAGCCAGATGGAGACAAAGCCGCGACCACTGTACACAATGGCCACCCTTTTAACGGACCTTACTCGTGTTGCTCAATATGTGCGTGATGATCGTCTACGGAAGCTCCTGGTCGAAAAGGACAAGGGCAAAGAAGGCGAGCATGGAGGTATTGGTACACCGGCTACGCGAGACACCATCATTGCCACTTTATTTGATCGTGGCTATTTGGCGGAGAAGGGTAACAACATCATCAGCACTCCGACGGGGCGGGAGTTTTACGATACCTTGCCGGATAAAGCCAAATATCCGGATATGACCGCTCTATGGCACGAACAACAAAAGGCTATTCAGAGCGGCGACCTCAATGCGATTTCCTTTGTCAATGAGTTGATGGAGTACATCGGTGCAGAGGTGGCTAACGTTAAGCAGAATGGCATTGGGATCAAGGTTGCTTTCAATCCTTGTCCTGATTGCGGAAAGCCTTTGCGCCGCATTAAGAAAAAGGACAAAAACGAGTTCTTTTGGGGTTGTATTGGGTTCGCCGATGGGTGTCGGTTTGCAGCAGAAGACAAGTCTGGTAAGCCAGTCCCTAAACAAGCGCCTCTAGTGTCTGCAGTACATAAATGCATGTCATGTGGAAAAGGCTTGTCAAGGCGGCCTGGAAGAAAGAAGGGTGCGTTCTGGTGGGGATGTAGTGGGTTCCCCACTTGCAAACAAACTTACCCAGACATTAAGGGACAACCGGATTTTAACAATAGCAAACAGGGTGGACGTGATGAATAGCAATGACGATGTAAATGACTTAGATGTGGATACGGAAGTAGATTCGGCGTTAGCGGTAGATACGGTAGATGTTGTGGCCGTGAAGTTACTTGATGCCATGGTGCCTGGTGCTGTAGTGGAATTCGATCCCGACGAGGCCGAACGGCTTGGTGCGTTCAATGAAGACGCCTTAGATGAGGCCGATGCATTGGAAAGCCGTATCGATTCAACAAGTCATGAATAGGTGTCTGATCAATGGCAAAGAAACCTATTTCTAATCAAGGACAACTCGATTTTTTCAATGTTTTTGAAGATTGGCTTGTTCCCGAGCCTACGTCGGCTGACAAACCAGAGGTGGCGATTAAGGAACGCCTGGAATCATCCCCTAATGATGCTCGACATTTACTAGCATTACGATTGGCGCAACGTCTGAGTGAAGATGGTGGTGTTACATCCAAGGTATTAACCGAGGAAGCTAATCGTGCGTTTGGCGGAACCCAGGCCGGTGGCGACTATTTATCTAAGGATGCTTATGATGCCTTAGAAGCCGCTTTTAACATCCACTTGCTCGGGACCGAAGACCCGAATTGGAACGCATTGAATGCCGACGAAGCCAAGCTAAAGGTCGTTGACTTAACAAATCGGATTCAACGGTTGCCTACTCAGACGCGACGTGATGAAGAAATGGAGGAATTCCAGCAGTTCAGCACACCGCCCGCTCTCTCTTTTGTCGCTAATTGGGTTGCTAATGTCAAGAAAGATGATGTTATGGAGGAACCGTCGGCGGGTACAGGCGACTTGGCTATATGGTCAAAGATGGTAGGGGCCAAACTGATTTTGAATGAATTGTCCCCCCGTAGACAAGCTCTATTGGGAGCCTTGTTCCCAGAGGCAACAATCTTTAAAGAGAATGCCGAGCAGTTGGATAATGTTCTACCTACCGACTTTAAGCCGACAGTGGTTGTTATGAATCCGCCATTTAGCTCGACTGCTGGTCGTGTCCAAGGACAGAGAGATACAACTAATGGCGCAAGACATCTCGAACAGTCATTAAAGCGCCTAGAGCAAGGCGGGCGATTGG
>Ga0208264_1000525_pt1 | contig 11402 bp, 10 predicted proteins | sample LakWasMet31_HOW6_2_FD_183873 | JGI IMG/M metagenome (GOLD analysis project Ga0208264, IMG submission 183873) | Freshwater sediment methanotrophic microbial communities from Lake Washington under simulated oxygen tension - Sediment Metagenome... | ecosystem: Environmental > Aquatic > Freshwater >...
ATTGCTTGAAGTTTTTTAGCCTTCAATTATTTTAGGTGTATGTTTAGATAGATTGAATTAAAACTCAACACCAAAACTATATACATCTACACCACAAGCCGGTGCAATCAAAGTTGCCGGAATCGCCACGCCATTCAACCAGTTATTCACCGCATCTTGCTTGCCTGCGCCAGTCACCAGAAAAATCACGCCATTTGTATTATCAAGACGGTTTTGGCTAATGGTCACGCGCTCAGCAGGTGGTTTTGGCGAGTTAAACACAGGCACGGCATCTGCACTATTATCAACTGCTTGATTTGGGAACAAGCTAGCGGTGTGGCCATCTTCGCCCAAGCCTAAAATCACCAAATCAAACGTACGTACGCCAGCCAAAGTTTGTGCATAGGCTTTCGCGCCTTCAATATTACCCAACTCAGCTGGGATATCATGAATCTGGTTTTGCGGAATCGCCACATGGTTTAACCACGCATCACGCGCCATTTTGCTATTACGGTCCACATGGTCCACAGGCAAGCAACGGTCATCATTATGGTAAACATGCCAATTAGCCCAGTCTGCATTTTCTTTAGCAAGTAACTGATACACGCTTTTTGGCGTACTGCCACCAGCTAGCACAATTAAAAAGCTACCGTGTTTTTGAATCGCCTCATCTGCAGCCTGCAGAATACGTTTTAATGTCGCCTGATTGATTTCATCTTGCGAATTAAACCGGTACCAACGTGTATGCTGATTATTAGCCAAAGTAAGAGATTTAACTTCAAGTGTTTGTGTGGTTTGCATAAAACAGTGCTGCCTTTTTCGGTATAATTACGTTAATTCATTTAAAGGCGCTATTTTAACCTGAGTGATTCATAAAGTTGCGAAATTATGAATCAATCTAGCGAATGTAAAATAGCCGCAGTATTTACAAAAACCTATTTAAGAAAGTTTGAAATAATGGCAAAAAAAATAGATCCTTGTACCTTGGTGCTGTTTGGCGCGAGCGGTAACCTATCTCGCATCAAACTAATGCCTGGTTTGTTTCGCCTAGATGCAGCTGGTCGCCTACCAGAACACATGGTGATTCTTTCAGTTGGCCGCGGTGAAGTAAGTCGCGAAGACTGGCAAGCCGATGTTAAAGGTATGTTGGATGCCAAATTCAAAAACGGTTACGACCAAAAAGTGTTCGAGCGTTTTATCGCACGTAACCACTACCACTCAAACCCACCAACAGACCCAGATGCAATGAACAAACTGCGCGAAAGATTGGCAGATGAGTCTGTATACCCACAAAACTTGGCTTACTTCTTATCAGTACGCCCTACTGACTTTGCACCGATTGTTGCACAACTGGCAGGACTTGGCTTGGTTGATGAAAGCAAATACTGGCGCCGTGTGTTGATTGAGAAACCATTTGGTACAGACTTGCCAAGCGCGCAAGCACTGCAAGCTGAGCTGACTAAATACCTAAAAGAAAGCCAAATCTACCGTATTGACCACTACTTAGGTAAATCTGCATTACAAAACGTAATGCTGACACGCTTTGCTAACGCAATGTTCGAGCCGTTATGGAATAACGAACACATCGATCACGTACAAATCACCAACAACGAAACCTTAGGCGTTGGCGATCGCACCACATTCTACGATGCAACTGGCGCATTACGCGACATGGTACAAAGCCACTTGCTACAAACGCTAGCATTAGTTGCGATGGAAAAACCATCAGACCTCAGCCCAGAGAGCATTCGTGCTGAAAAAATCAAGCTGCTAGAGTCTATTCGCCCAATTCCTGTGAGCGAGCTAAACAAGCACGCTTTCCGCGCACAATACAAAGCTGGCCGCGTAACGGCTGGTGATGGTCATGGTGAGAACGTCACCGGTTACCTAGAAGAGTTAGCACGTGACGGCGTAGCAGAAAGCGTCACCGAGACTTACGCAGCACTAAAACTGTTTATCGATAACCCGCGCTGGAAAGGCGTGCCATTCTACGTGCGTACTGCTAAACGCATGCACGAAGGCAACACTGCTATTTCTATCCGCTTCAAAAAAGCGCCTATGCAATTGGTAGAAGGCCAACACCAAAACTGGTTAACACTGAACATTCAACCACGCGAATGTATCAAAATGGAAATCGAATCTAAGATTCCAGGTCTAGACGTTGCAACGCGTACATTAAGCATTGATGCGCCACAACGCCAACAAGGTGATGAGACTATCGACTCTTACGAGTCTTTAATGCTTAACCTGATGGAAGGCGACCCATCACTTTACCTACACATCAGTGAAGTTGAAGCACAATGGCGCTTGGTAGACCCTGTGGTAAAAGCTTGGATGGCTGATAAATCACCAGTACATCAGTACCCAGCTGGTAGCCGTGACCCACAAGAGTCTAGCGTGATTTTTGAATCTGAAGATCAGTTCTGGCGCTATAGTATTGAATTAGGCGGCGACAAGCACTAAGCTGCTATTTCATCTATAAAAGCGTTTTAAGAAGCCTCACAACTTATTCAATAAGTGTGGGGCTTTTTTCCGCCTTAAAACTTATAATTTTTCATTGTAATTCAGCGGTTAGGCCTTATAATTCGATTCACTTTAAACCTCTATAAATTTAACCACTTATGAGCATTAAATCAGACAAATGGATTCGCCGTATGGCAGAACAACACGGCATGATAGAGCCATTTGAGCCTAATCAAGTCAAAATGAATGCGGCGGGCGAACGCATGGTGTCTTATGGCACCTCTAGCTACGGCTACGACATTCGCTGCTCAAGAGAATTTAAGTTGTTTACCAACCTCAACAGCACCATTGTGGATCCAAAAAACTTTGATCCAAATTCATTTGTTGAAGTAAATGCAGACTACTGCATTATTCCACCAAACTCATTTGCGCTGGCACGTACAGTGGAGTACTTCCGTATCCCACGCAACGTGCTTACCGTGTGTTTAGGTAAATCAACCTACGCACGTTGCGGCATTATCGTAAACGTAACCCCGTTTGAACCAGAGTGGGAAGGCTATGTCACACTAGAGTTCAGCAATACCACACCATTACCAGCTAAGATTTACGCAAATGAAGGTTGCGCACAAGTACTGTTCTTTGAAGCAGACGCAGACGATATTTGCGAAACCAGCTACAAAGACCGTGGCGGCAAGTACCAAGGTCAAGTTGGCGTGACTTTACCAAAAATCTAACACTAGCGCTTTTAGGCATTGGCTTTCAAACACCTGGCGAGAAGCAGCTAACCTAAGCGTATTACAAAGATAGATGTAAGAGTAAGCGACTGCGCCACAGTAAAGAACCTGTGCAAAGTCGCCCTCACCATATAATTTAAAGGCATTTGAATGAAATTTCGTTTCCCTGTCATTATCATCGACGAAGACTTCCGCTCAGAGAACTCATCAGGCTTAGGCATTCGCGTACTGGCTAAAGCTATTGAAGAAGAAGGCACCGAAGTGCTGGGTGTTACCAGCTATGGCGACCTTACTTCATTTGCACAACAGCAAAGCCGTGCCTCAGCCTTCATTCTATCGATTGACGATGAAGAGTTTATCGAAGAAAAACCAGAAGCGATTGAGCAACTGCGCAAGTTTGTAGCAGAAATACGCCACCGCAACGAAGAAATCCCTATTTTCCTGCACGGTGAAACACGCACTTCACGCCACATTCCTAACGATGTACTACGCGAACTGCATGGCTTTATTCATATGAATGAAGATACGCCTGAGTTTGTAGCACGCTTGATTATCCGTGAAGCTAAAGCCTATTTAGACAGCCTGCCACCGCCATTCTTTAAAGCATTGACGCATTATGCGGCTGATGGCTCTTACTCATGGCACTGCCCTGGCCACTCAGGTGGTGTAGCGTTTTTGAAATCACCGGTAGGGCAAATGTTCCATCAGTTCTTTGGCGAGAACATGCTGCGTGCAGACGTGTGTAACGCGGTAGATGAGCTTGGTCAACTACTTGATCATACAGGCCCGGTAGCAGCTTCTGAGCGTAATGCAGCACGTATTTACAATTGCGACCACTTGTACTTTGTGACCAACGGTACTTCTACCTCCAACAAAATGGTGTGGAACTCTACCGTAGCGCCAGGTGATGTAGTGGTAGTAGACCGTAACTGCCATAAATCAGTGTTGCACTCTATCATTATGACAGGCGCAATCCCGGTATTCCTGATGCCTACGCGTAACCATTTCGGCATTATCGGCCCAATCCCAAAAAGTGAATTCTCTTGGGAAAACATACAGAAAAAAATTGACCGCAACCCGTTTGCAACCGACAAAACCGTGAAACCGCGTGTACTGACTATTACGCAATCCACCTATGACGGTGTGCTATACAACGTAGAAGAAATCAAAGAAATGCTGGATGGTAAGATCGATACCCTGCACTTTGACGAAGCCTGGTTGCCACACGCTACGTTCCATGACTTCTATGGTGATTACCACGCAATTGGTGCAGATCGCCCACGCTGTAAAGAATCTATGGTGTTTTCAACGCAATCAACCCACAAACTGTTAGCAGGCTTGTCACAAGCTTCGCAAATTTTGGTGCAAGATGCAGAAAACAACCAGCTGGATCGCGACGTATTTAACGAAGCCTACCTCATGCACACTTCTACCAGCCCACAGTATTCGATTGTAGCGAGTATTGACGTTGCTGCGGCCATGATGGAAGCACCTGGCGGCACCGCACTGGTAGAAGAATCTATCATGGAAGCCCTGGATTTCCGCCGCGCCATGCGTAAGGTGGATGAAGAATGGGGCACCGACTGGTGGTTCAAGGTTTGGGGTCCAAACGACCTTTCAGAAGAAGGTATTGAAGAGCGCGATGCATGGATGCTAAAAGCCAACGAAGGCTGGCACGGTTTTGGTAATCTGGCAGAAGGCTTTAACATGCTGGACCCGATCAAAGCCACCATCATTACCCCAGGCTTGGATATTCACGGTGACTTCTCCGATGAGTTCGGCATCCCTGCTGCAATCGTTACCAAATACTTGGCCGAGCACGGCGTGATTGTTGAAAAAACCGGCTTGTATTCATTCTTTATCATGTTCACCATCGGTATTACCAAAGGCCGCTGGAACACAATGGTAGCCGCACTACAGCAATTTAAAGATGACTACGACAAGAACCAGCCATTATGGAAAGTATTGCCTGAGTTCGTACAGAAAAACCCACGTTACGAGCGCTTAGGCCTGCGCGATTTATGCGCGCAGATTCACGGCGTATATAAAGCTAACGACGTGGCACGTTTGACGACAGAAATGTACCTGTCAGACATGGTACCAGCGATGAAACCAACTGATGCGTTTGCAAAAATGGCACATCGCAAGATTGACCGTGTAGCGATTGATGAACTTGAAGGCCGCATTACTGCAGTGTTGCTAACACCTTACCCACCCGGCATTCCGTTATTGATTCCAGGCGAGCGCTTTAACAAAATCATTGTGAATTACCTGAAATTCGCACGTGAGTTTAATGAACGCTTCCCAGGCTTTGAAACTGATGTACACGGCTTAGTGAAACAAGTGGTTGATGGTAAAGCGACTTACTACGTAGATTGCGTAGCGCAGTAATAAGCCCCTAACCAAGCCTATCTTTTGAAAGGGTGAGCGCATCTAATGCTGAGCTCACCCGCTTCAAATCACTAAACAATTGTCACTGCGTTACAAATAATTGACCGTAAAAGGTATGCACTCCTAGCATGCAGTGCGGCAACTAATAAGGCGCGCTGTAAGCGAGTGCGCCCTACGTCGGCTTATAAAGTCGTTTGCAGTAACATTAGTTAATCTCTTTCACGTTGTATGATGGCTCCCAGCCTCTTTCACAGTAATCTGGTATAGGGCGATCAAAATCACTTACTTTGCAGGTTTGATTTGGTTTATTACGGAAGTAGTCCGCTTTAACATAATAACGACAGTAAGCTGCTACCGATCCACAATATCTTGGATGACCGCATGATGTAGGATCAACCATCTGCCCATTATTAACCAACCATCTGCGAATATCACGATGGATCATTTTATTTATCACAAAAGTATATGATGCTGATTGGCTATGAATATACATTTCACCATCAACCGTTGACTCGTTCGGATAAAGAGAGCCAATCAACAGCTTCGTTTGTTCTCCGTTTGCAAAATCAAAATTAATTGCAATATTTACATAGGGTAAAAAAGACTCAGCATGCGGAACTTTTCTAATGTCCAGCTGTTTAAAGTTTGCTATTAAATGTCTGGTCTCAGATTGATTGGTAACGTAAAAATAGCATGTCTCCAGTTTGCGAAGTGAGTCTCTGGTCTGATCTTTCGTATTCCCAATGGCATCGCTTGGTGTTCCAGATACAATTACCGATACTTTTTTAGCCTTTTTAAGCCGTTCTATTTGTTGATCAAAATTGAGTTGCTCTCCAGCATATGCATTCATCACAGAAACAAATAAAAGACATATGACGAGATGCATTATAAAAAAACCATGACATGTAACTGGCAATCCAGGCAATAGCTTCAACTGCTGACAATCACTCATGATTCCAACCCCATTAGTCTGTGTTATGGAAATTATTGTGGTGCTATTCTTTATCCCAGCTCACGTAGGGCGCACTCGCAGGCAGTGCGCCCTACGGTGACTTGATGCCTGCGTGGTAACTGGTCTATTGCTTGGTGAGTTTCTGGGAGCGGGCATCTATAGATAACTTGCTCAGAGCTGGCATTGAGATAGGTACTTAAGTTGTTGCCAAAGGTTTGGTTAAGCTGTGGTTTCATCTGTAATGCCCTCCATTTCTATGCCTGAAAGATATTCAGTAAGGAAAGCCTGATTAAGTGCACATGAGGTGGCGATTAATCAGAGTAAAAAACTCTAGCGATGGTGCTTAAAAAAAATTGATTACTTGCGTATGTACGTAGCATAGCTGAAGTTCAAACCTTTTTCAGAAGTATGCGCTTCGCGTTCAGTTTCTTGCCATTCGGTAGAGACCAATTTGGGGAAAAATGCATCGCCCGCCACCTCTAGTTCGATTTCAGTGATATACAGTTTATGTGCGAGTTTGAGGCCGGCTTGATATAGCTCAGCACCACCGATTAAGAACACTTCATCATCGTTTTCACATAAGGCGATAGCGGCTTCTAGTGAATTAGCAACCAGCGCGCCTTCTACTTTGTAGCTTTCATTACGCGTCACGATGACAGTTGTGCGGCCCGGCAACAGGCGACCAAGCGAATCGTAGGTCTTACGACCCATAATGATATGATGCCCCATGGTTAGCGCTCTAAAGCGCTTTAAATCCTCAGGCAGGTGCCAAGGCAAAGTGTTATTGACACCGATAACGCCATCATGCGCAACCGCAACAATAATTGATAACTGCGTCATTAAACGGCCACCAGACCTTTAATTGCCGGGTGCGGGTCATAGCCTTCTAATGTGAAGTCTTCAAATTTAAAACCGAATATATCCTTCACTTCAGGGTTGATACGCATCGTTGGCAATGGACGTGGGGCACGCTTTAGCTGCTCGTGCATTTGCTCAAAATGATTCGAATAGATGTGCGCATCGCCTAGGGTATGCACAAAGTCACCTAACCTCAAATTACATACCTGTGCCACCATCATGGTAAGCAAAGCATATGAGGCAATATTGAACGGCACGCCAAGGAAGATATCAGCACTGCGCTGATAAAGCTGGCAGCTTAGTTTTGAGCGTTGGTCAGCGTCATCTGGTGCGGCCGGTGCTACATAAAACTGGAAGAATGCATGACAAGGCGGCAGTTTCATCTGGTCAACATCCGCTACGTTCCATGCTGAAACGATTAGGCGACGTGAGTCTGGATTGTTCTTAATCGCATTCACCACCAGCGTAATCTGGTCGATGTGTGTACCGTCTGGCTTAGGCCAGTTGCGCCATTGGTAGCCATACACCGGGCCTAGGTTGCCATTTTCATCTGCCCACTCATCCCAGATGCGTACGCCATTTTCTTTTAAATACGCAATATTGGTACTGCCTTGCAAAAACCACAGCAGCTCATGAATAATGGATTTTAGATGTACTTTTTTGGTGGTAAGTAATGGGAAACCATCCGCCAAATTAAAGCGCATTTGGTAGCCAAATACAGAAACTGTACCGGTGCCGGTGCGGTCTTCTTTTTTATTGCCATGGTTGAGCACGTGTTGCACTAGGTCTATGTATTGCTTCATCTTTCTCCCATCACTCTGGTCTCCGTCATTCTGGCGTAGGCCAGAATCCAGTCAAGTAAGTTCATGATACAAATCGCGCCACTCAGGATTCATCTGCTCAATAATGCGGATTTTCCATTGCCTGTGCCAGGACTTAAGTGCCTTTTCTCTAGTAATGGCAGATTCCATAGTTGCATGCGGCTCAACCCAAACAAGGTGATGCACCACATACTTTTTAGTAAAACCATCTACGACATTATTTCTATGTTGCCAAACTCGACCGATTAAATCGGAGGTAACTCCAATATAAAGCGTGCCATTTCTTCCGCTAGCTAAAATATAAACATACGGCTGCATATTTACCTTGCCTAGATTCTGGCCTGTCTCGTATGAATAATGTGCTTTAGCACATATATTCTACGGGGATACCAAGCACTGGCACGCCAGAATGACGAGGTTAAACGTTTTTAACAATAAACTCTTTAATAGCAGCAGCACTAGCATCCATCACGGTAAACTTCTGCGGTAATGCTTCGATACCATTCAATGCTGCAGGGCGCTCTGGGGCGTGGCCTAAGGATTCAACGATTGCATCTTCAAACTTAGCTGGCAATGCAGTCTCCAACACCACCATTGGTGTGTTGGTATCTGCATGCTCCAACGCAACTTTAAGGCCATCTGCAGTATGCGTATCAATCACTACATCATATTTAGCTTTAGTTTCACGTATGGTTTGCATACGGTGCGCATGACTGCTGCTACCTGATACAAAACCGTAATCAGCGATTTTTGCAAAATAGCCGTCCGCGTTCAAATCAAAACTGTTACCGCTATCAACTTTGGTCCAAAGTGCACGTGTTTTATCGCTATCACGCCCGACTAAATCAAACACAAAACGCTCAAAATTAGAGGCCTTGCTAATGTCCATAGACGGGCTGGAGGTATGGTAGGTTTTAGCTGAACCGCGTGGGCTATATACACCGGTTTTAAAGAACTCGTCCAACACATCGTTCTCATTGGTTGCAACCACCAGTTTATCAACCGGCAAGCCCATCATGCGTGCAATATGGCCAGCACATACGTTACCAAAGTTACCTGATGGTACAGAGAAGCTAACTTTCTGACTGTTATTCTCAGTCACAGCAAAGTAGCCTTTAAAGTAGTAAACCACCTGCGCCACGATACGGCCCCAGTTGATGGAATTTACTGCGCCAATTTTATACTGTGCTTTAAATTCAGCATCATTAGATACGGCTTTTACCATATCTTGGCAATCATCAAATACGCCGTTCACTGCAATATTGTAGATATTGTCATCTTGCAGACTGAACATTTGCGCAGTTTGGAAACGGCTCATTTTTTTATGCGGTGATAGCATAAATACGCGAATGCCTTTTTTACCGCGCATCGCATATTCAGCGGCAGAACCGGTATCACCAGAAGTGGCACCTAAGATATTGGTGGTTTTGCCTTCTTTCGTCAGCACGTATTCAAACAAGTTGCCTAGCAACTGCATAGCCATGTCTTTAAACGCTAATGTAGGGCCATTAGAAAGGCTGAGCAGATATAGGTTATCTTGTAGCTTTAAGGTTGGCGTAATGTCAGCAGCGTTCTGACCCGCACGGGTAAATGCATATACATCAGCACGGTAAGTTTTATCAATAATCGCTTTTAAGTCAGCAGCAGGAATGTCATCCACAAAACGTGACAGGATTGCAAACGCCAAGTCGGCATAAGACAAACCGCGCATCGCGGTTAAATCAGCATCAGTGAATTGCGGATAGGTTTCTGGCAGATATAAACCGCCGTCTGGTGCTAAGCCGCCCAATAAAATTTGGCTAAAACTTAAAGCAGGCGATTGCCCGCGTGTTGATATGTATTTCATTTAGTCTCTCATACGTCCGTCACCCCAGCTTATGATGGGTGACGGTTTAGTCATTATTTTGCAAGTTCTTCCATACGAATACGCACGACTTTAGCCGTAATCGCCTCAAGGGCTTCGATAGCGGCAATCGCTGCATTCATGTTTTTCTCAACCGTGATATGCGTCAAGATCACGATATCCGCTTCTGTTTCGTTTTCATCTGGCTCTTTTTGTAGCATTGCATCAATAGAGATACTGCGGTCACCTAAGATCTTCGTCACATCAGCCAGTACGCCCGGCTTGTCGCTCGCACGCAAACGTAGGTAATAAGCGCTTTGCACTTCGTCGATTGGTAAAATTGCTAAGTCTTGCACTTGCTCAGGCTGGAACGCAAGGTAAGGCACACGTTGAGCACTGGTTGCATCAATTAAACGTGCAACATCCATCAAATCAGCTACCACTGCACTAGCTGTAGGCTCCGCACCAGCACCAGCACCGTAATAAAGCGTTGGACCAACTGCATCGCCCTTCACTACCACCGCATTCATGGCGCCATTCACGTTAGCCACCAAGCGCTTCTCTGGGATTAAAGTCGGGTGTACGCGTAGCTCAACACCATTATCGCTGCGCTTAGTAATGCCAAGCAACTTCACACGGTAGCCTAGTTCTTCAGCGTACTTGATATCTACCTGCTCTAGTTTGGTAATGCCTTCAGTGTAAGCCTGCTCAAACTTCATTGGCATGCCAAAAGCGATGGCAGACATAATGGTCAATTTGTGCGCAGCATCGATACCCTCTACGTCAAAAGTCGGGTCAGCTTCGGCATAGCCTAAACGCTGTGCCTCACCTAATACGTCGGCAAAGTTCAGGCCTTTTTCACGCATCTCGGTCAGGATAAAGTTAGTGGTGCCATTGATAATACCAGCCACCCACTCAACACGGTTGGCGCCCAAACCTTCACGCAAGGCTTTAATAATAGGGATGCCACCGGCAACCGCCGCTTCAAAAGCCACAATCACGTTGTTTGCTTTTGCTGCTGCAAAAATCTCATTACCGTGCAAAGCAATCAGTGCCTTATTTGCTGTTACTACATGTTTTTTATTAGCAATCGCTTTTAACACCAGCTCACGGCTCAAGGTGTAGCCGCCAATCAATTCAACAACAACATCTACCGCTGGGTTGTTCACCACTGCAAATGCATCGTCAGTCACATCTGCATCCACAGCTAGCGCTTTTGCATTAGCTAAACTTCGATCTGCCACTTGCACTACATTAATTGCCACACCGGTACGGCGTGTAATTTCAGATGCATTGCGTTTTAAAACTGTATAAGTACCACCGCCTACTGTGCCTAAGCCCAATATCCCAACATTTAACTG
>Ga0208264_1000532_pt1 | contig 11220 bp, 4 predicted proteins | sample LakWasMet31_HOW6_2_FD_183873 | JGI IMG/M metagenome (GOLD analysis project Ga0208264, IMG submission 183873) | Freshwater sediment methanotrophic microbial communities from Lake Washington under simulated oxygen tension - Sediment Metagenome... | ecosystem: Environmental > Aquatic > Freshwater >...
TGTCAATGCTGCCGTTAATGTAGTTTTGCCATGATCGACGTGACCGATAGTCCCTACGTTTACATGTGGTTTACTACGTGAAAATTTTTCTTTAGCCATGTTATTACCCTAAGATTATTCAATATGTAAAATTTTTATTTAAGATACTTTCCGTAACTCCAGCAGGTACTTCATTGTATTTTTCAAACTGCATACTATAGTTTGCTCGTCCCTGCGTCATCGACCGCAAATCCGTCGCATATCCAAACATTTCCGCCAATGGTACTTCGCACTCGACTGATTTGGCGTGCATGGAATCTTCCATTCCAATGACAATTCCTCGACGTCTATTTATATCACCGATTACATCACCCAAATATTCTTCAGGAGTTGTAATCTCTACCTTCATCAGTGGTTCAAGAAGGAGAGGATGAGCATTTTTAGCGCCTTCCCTGAAGCATATTGCACCAGCTGTTTTAAACGCCATTTCGTTCGAATCAACATCATGATAACTTCCATCAAATAGAGTCACTTTGACATCTATTACAGGAAAGCCGGCAAGAGTACCACTTTTTAGCTGTTCTTGAATACCTTTATCTACTGCTGGAATAAATTCTTTTGGTATTGACCCACCAACCACATCGTTGATGAACTCGTACCCAGTACCCAAATCTTTTGGCTCAAGTCTTAATTTAACATGTGCATATTGGCCACGTCCGCCAGATTGCCTTATAAACTTTTCTTCTTGTTCGACTATGTTTTTTATGGTTTCTCTGTAAGCAACTTGTGGCGCACCTACATTCACACCGACATTAAATTCCCTTTTTAATCTGTCAATAATTATTTCCAGATGTAGCTCGCCCATACCTGCAATTATTGTTTGTCCCGACTCAACATCTGAAGTTACTTTAAAAGACGGATCTTCTTGGGCTAGTCTTGCTAAAGCAACGCCTAATTTGTCTTGATCAGCTTTTGTTTTCGCCTCGACTGCAGTCGAAATAACTGGCTCAGGAAAATCAATTTTCTCTAAAATTACAACTTGGCTTCCATCACACAACGTATCGCCAGTTGTAACTTCTTTTAAGCCTATAGCTGCCGCAATATCACCAGCAAAGACTTCGTTAATATCCTCGCGACTATTGGCGTGCATCTGCACTATTCGACCAATTCGCTCACGCTTTTTCTTAACCGGGTTATAAACAACCTCGCCTGACTTTAAAACGCCAGAATAAACCCTAAAAAAGGTTAGCGAACCAACAAACGGATCTGTTGCGATCTTAAAAGCTAATGCCGAAAACGGCTCACTATCACTAGGACTTCTTGTTAATGAATCTTTTTCATCAGCGGAAACACCTGTGACACTTCCTACATCAATTGGTGATGGTAAATATTCTATTACCCCGTCCAACAACAACTGGACACCCTTATTTTTAAAAGCTGAACCACAATAAGTGGGAAATACTTTTCCTGCCAGGGTTAACTCCCTTATCCCTTTTCTTATTTCGGCATTACTCAGCCCTAAATCAGCAAAAAACTTCTCCATAAACTCATCACTGCTCTCAGAAGCCACCTCTATGAGATAGTTCCGCCACTGAGTCACCGCTTCATTCATGTCGTCTGGTATTTCAGCTTCTTCAAAAGTCATTCCCATATCAGAATCTGACCAGTAAATAGCCTTCAATTCTATTAAATCAACAACGCCTTTAAAGTTTTCTTCTGTACCTATTGGCAGTTGCATTGGGACGGCTTTACAACCTAGGACTGTTTTAATTTGATCGAGCACACCGATAAAATCAGCACCACACCGATCCATCTTATTAACAAACACCAGTCGCGGCACTTTATATTTAGTGGCTTGCCGCCAAACAGTCTCAGACTGTGGCTCCACTCCACCAACCGCACAAAACACAGCACACGCTCCATCAAGCACTCTTAGTGAACGCTCAACTTCAATCGTGAAATCAACATGACCCGGCGTGTCAATTATATTAATTCGATGCGGCAGATACTGACGCCTCATCCCGCTCCAAAAACAAGTTGTTGCAGCAGATGTTATGGTTATGCCCCTTTCTTGCTCTTGCGCCATCCAATCCATAGTTGCCGCACCATCGTGAACCTCACCTATTTTGTGAGAAACACCGGTATAATAGAGTATTCTTTCTGTTGTAGTTGTCTTGCCCGCATCAATATGCGCCATTATCCCTATGTTTCTATAATGCTCAATTTCAGTTTTACGGGACACAAACAACCTAACAAATTATATTACCAGCGATAATGAGAGAATGCCTTGTTAGCTTCTGCCATTCTATGAGTATCTTCACGTTTTTTCGCAGCAGCGCCTCTACCTTCAAAAGCATCCATCAGCTCGCCAGCCAACTTACCTGACATGCTACGCTCATTTCTTTTGCGAGAAGCATCAATTAACCATCTCATGGCTAACGCAAGACGTCTGGATGGACGAACTTCAACTGGAACCTGATAAGTAGCACCACCAACGCGACGTGACTTTACTTCAACTCTTGGCTGTACATTTTCAAGAGCTTTCGATAGCACATCTAACGAGTCAGCATGACCTTTGCCTTGAATTACATCAAGGGCACCATAAACAATACCCTCTGCAATCGATTTTTTACCGCTATCCATTATCATATTCATAAATTTAGTCAGCATTACACTGCCAAATCTTGGATCAGGTATTATTTCTCTTTTTGTAGCAACTCTTCTTCTTGACATTTAATCACCTTACTAATTAGCTTTTAGGCTTCTTTGTTCCATATTTAGAACGACCACATTTTCTGTTGTTAACACCTGATGCGTCCAAACTTCCGCGCACAACGTGATATCGAACACCTGGTAAATCCTTAACCCTACCGCCACGAATTAATACCACGGAATGTTCTTGCAGGTTATGGCCTTCACCACCAATATAGCTACTTACTTCAGCACCATTCGTCAACCTCACACGCGCTACTTTTCTTAAAGCAGAGTTTGGTTTCTTTGGCGTTGTTGTGTAAACCCTTGTGCAAACACCCCTTCTTTGCGGACAAGCCTCAAGAGCTGGAACATTGCTTTTTTCTATTCTTTTAGCACGCGGCTTACGAACCAACTGGTTAATCGTTGCCATACCTATACACACTCCGAGTAAATTAAATTTATGCAGCCTGACTTGCTTTTATGTTAGCCGCCAATAATACATTTTAATAAGATTATGGTCAAGAAATAAAATATCTATACCATTAAATGTTTAATGCCTGTTTTAACGCTTCTTCAACATCTACCAAGTCAACTGATGCCGTATTATCTGTATCAATTGTATCTTGTTGAGAAAGTCTATTTTTCCTGTTTTCATGATATGCAAGACCTGTTCCTGCCGGAATTAACCTGCCCACAATCACGTTTTCCTTTAATCCTTGCAATCCATCGTTTAGACCACGCACAGCCGCATCGGTTAATACGCGGGTTGTTTCTTGGAATGAAGCAGCGGATATAAACGACTCTGTCGCTAAAGAAGCTTTGGTTATACCTAAAAGAATGGATTCATAACTTGCTGGAATCTTTCCTTCTAACTCAACTTTGTCATTTTCTTCTCGCAATGCCGCTCGCTCAACCTGATCACCTTTAAGGAAACTGGTATTTCCAGATGCGGTAATCTCAACCTTTCTGAGCATTTGCCTGATAATTGCCTCAATATGCTTGTCGTTTATTTTTACACCTTGTAAACGATAGACATCCTGAATTTCTTTGACCAGATAATTTGCTAACTCCTCAATACCACGTAAACGCAGAATATCATGCGGTGTTAGCTCACCTTCAGCGATTGTTTCACCTTTTTCAACGTATTCACCTTCAAAAACGGTGATATGTCGCCATTTAGGAATAAGAGTTTCTACTTGCTCACCAGCAGAATCAGTAATGATAACTCTTTGTTTGCCTTTAGTTTCTTTACCAAATGAAATCGTACCGCTAGTTTCTGCCAAAATAGCAGGATCTTTTGTCTTTCTTGCTTCAAATAAATCAGCAACTCTTGGCAAACCACCAGTAATATCTCTTGTTTTACTTGATTCTTGTGGAATCCTGGCTAATACGTCACCTACCTTTACTTCGCCGCCATCTTTTATACCAGCAATCGCACCTGCTGGTAAAAAGTATTGCGCTGGTATTTCGGTACCTGGCAGATAGATATTACTTCCGTCAATATCACGCAACTTAACCATCGGACGCAATTCTTTACCTGCGCTGCCACGTTGTTTTGGATCTGTGACAACAAGAGAGCTTAAGCCTGTGACTTCGTCAGATTGCTTTTGAACGGTTACACCATCAACAAAATCAATTAATTCAACGATACCATCAACTTCAGTAATAACAGGATGCGTATGCGGATCCCATGTTACGATAATTTGTCCTGCAGTTACCTTGCTTCCTTCTTGCACTGACAAGACTGAACCATAAGGTATTTTGTAACGTTCCCGCTCACGACCATAATCATCAACTACGCCAACCTCACCCGATCTGGAAACCGCCACCAGGTTGCCTTCTCTATTAAAGACGGACTTCAGGTTACTTAACTTAACCGTACCAGCTGATTTAATCTGTACATTGCTAATTGCAGCGGATCTTGATGCAGCACCACCGATATGGAAAGTACGCATGGTTAACTGTGTACCAGGTTCACCAATTGATTGAGCTGCGATAACACCAACTGCTTCACCAATATTAACCAAATGACCGCGACCAAGATCACGCCCATAGCATGTGGCACAAACACCGTGTCTGCTTTCACAAGTAATAATTGAACGTACAAGCACTTGATCAATACTATTTTGATCTAATATTGAAACCCAATGCTCATCCAACAAAGTTCCACCTGGAACAACGACAGTTTCACTAGAGGCATCCATGACATCATGAACAACAACGCGACCCAAAACTCGCTCAGATAGCGGCTCAACAACGTCCCCACCCTCAATGATAGGTGTCATAATCAAACCATTGGACGTGCCGCAATCAGTACCGGTAATCACCAAATCTTGGGCTACATCCACTAATCGACGTGTTAAATACCCTGAGTTTGCAGTTTTTAACGCGGTATCCGCCAAACCTTTACGAGCACCATGTGTAGAGATGAAGTATTGTAATACGTCCAAGCCTTCTCTAAAGTTAGCAGTGATAGGGGTTTCAATAATGGAACCATCCGGTTTTGCCATCAAGCCACGCATACCCGCCAACTGCCGAATTTGCGCAGCCGAACCTCTAGCTCCAGATTCAGCCATCATAAAGATTGAGTTAAATGACTTTTGCTTAACCACATTTCCATTGGCATCAACAACTGATTCTTCACCCAAACCATCCATCATCACCTTGGCAACTTGATCGTTGGCATGTGACCATATATCAACAACCTTGTTGTATCGCTCACCGTCCGTAACCAAACCGGATGAATACTGGCTTTGGATTTCATTAACTTCCGCATCAGCGGCACGAATAATGTCGACCTTTTTCTCAGGTATTGCCATATCTTCAATACCAAATGAAACGCCAGAAATGGTTGCGTATCTAAAGCCTAGGTACATCAACTGATCTGCCAGAACTACAGTATCTTTGTTACCTAGGTAACGGTAACTATAATTTATCAACCGTGAAATATTCTTCTTTGTCATGTCACAGTTTACTAACTCAAATGGCATGCGCTCAGGAACAACTTCCCAGATCAAAGCGCGGCCAACGGTTGTTTCAACCCGATGAGTTTTCGGCTCTTGTACACCCTCAGCATTGGTAACTATTTCGGTGATGCGCAATTGGATTTTAGATTGCAATTCCACCGACTTTGCCATTAAGGCTTTATGAATCTCACCAACACTAACAAAAATACTTCCATCGCCTTTGGCATTAATCTTTTCACGACTTATGTAATAAAGCCCCAAAACCACGTCTTGTGATGGATTAATAACTGGCTCACCATTAGCTGGAGACAAGATATTGTTTGTCGCCATCATCAAGGTCCGAGCTTCTAACTGCGCTTCAATTGACAATGGAATGTGCACTGCCATTTGGTCGCCGTCAAAGTCAGCGTTAAATGCACTACAAACCAATGGATGAAGCTGGATGGCTTTTCCTTCAATTAAGGTTGGCTCAAATGCTTGTATACCTAATCGATGCAAGGTTGGTGCACGATTAAGCAAAATAGGATGTTCACGGATAACTTCTTCAAGAATATCCCATACTTCCGCGCCCTCGCGCTCAACCATTTTCTTTGCTGCTTTTATGGTTGTTGCAAGTCCACGAAATTGTAGTTTGCTAAAAATAAATGGCTTAAATAATTCCAAGGCCATCTTTTTTGGCAAACCGCATTGGTGTAATCTTAAGGTAGGACCCACCACGATAACTGAACGGCCTGAGTAATCTACCCGTTTGCCTAACAGATTTTGTCTAAAGCGTCCTTGTTTACCCTTAATCATATCCGCTAATGACTTCAATGGGCGACGGTTTGTTCCTGTTATGGCACGACCACGACGACCATTATCTAGCAGCGCATCAACAGACTCCTGCAGCATCCGTTTTTCATTTCTGACAATAATATCCGGCGCATTCAGATCCAATAATCGATTTAAACGATTATTTCTGTTAATAACTCGACGGTATAGATCGTTTAAATCTGAAGTGGCGAAACGACCACCATCCAACGGCACTAATGGACGTAGTTCAGGTGGTAAAACTGGCAATACTTTCAAAATCATCCACTCTGGACGATTTTTAGAGCTAACCAAAGCATCCATTACTTTTAGGCGTTTGGCATATTTTTTAATTTTTGTTTCTGAACTGGTAGAGTTTATCTCTTCCCGTAGCATATTTACTTCTTCTTTTAAATCAATAGCTTTTAAAAGATCATAAATAGCCTCTGCACCCATTTTGGCGACAAAATCATCACCATGCAACTCAACGGCGTCCAAATATTCGTCATCCGTTAATAACTGACCTTTGTTTAAAGGTGTTAAGCCCGGATCTAAAACGACGAAAGATTCGAAATATAAAACTCGCTCAATTTCACGCAAAGTCATATCCAAAAGCAATGCGATTCTGGATGGCAATGATTTTAAAAACCATATGTGAGCAACAGGACTGGCTAAATCGATATGCCCCATACGTTCACGTCTAACTTTAGACAAAGTTACTTCCACACCACATTTTTCGCAGATTACGCCACGGTGCTTCAGTCTTTTATATTTGCCACATAAACATTCGTAATCACTGACCGGACCAAAAATTTTGGCACAAAACAGCCCATCGCGTTCAGGTTTAAACGTACGGTAATTAATAGTTTCCGGTTTTTTTACTTCGCCATAAGACCATGAACGAATCATGTCTGGTGAAGCCAAGCCAATGCGAATCCCATCAAAATCGTCTGCACGACCTTGACGCTTTAAGAAATTCATTAAATCTTTCAAGAACTTATCCTCGTAAATACGTTGGTGTATTTCAAACTAGGTGTTATTTGCAGCACTATTTATGCAAACATCTAATCACGCTCTAATTCTATATTCACTGCCAATGAACGAATTTCTTTGATTAACACGTTAAAGGATTCTGGCATTCCGGCCTCCATTTTATGATCTCCATCAACAATATTTTTATACATTCTCGTTCTACCGGAAACATCGTCAGATTTGACCGTCAGCATTTCTTGGAGAGTATATGCCGCGCCGTATGCTTCAAGCGCCCAGACTTCCATCTCACCAAAACGTTGACCGCCGAACTGTGCTTTACCACCCAATGGTTGCTGAGTCACTAAGCTGTATGGTCCAGTTGATCTAGCGTGCATTTTGTCATCAACCAAGTGATTTAGTTTTAACATATACATATAACCAACCGTGACTTCACGCTCGAACGGTTCACCAGTTAGTCCATCATAAAGTGTGACCTGACCGTGCTCCGGCAAATCAGCTAAACGTAACATGGTTCTAATTTCTTCTTCAGTTGCACCGTCAAATACCGGCGTAGCCATTGGCACACCGCCGACCAGATTGCTCGCCATTTCCAGAATTTCTCCATCTGTAAATGAATCAAGATCCTCTTTACGACCACTGCTGTTATAGATCTTATCTAAAAACTCACGGATTTCGACTACTTTTGCCCTGGCCTCCAGCATTTTACCGATCTTTAATCCCAAGCCTTTTGCAGCCCAACCTAAGTGGGTTTCCAAAACCTGCCCTACGTTCATACGCGAAGGTACACCCAATGGATTTAAAACAATGTCAACTGGATTTCCATCTGCGGTATATGGCATGTCTTCAATCGGGCGGATCATGGAGATTACCCCTTTGTTTCCGTGTCTACCGGCCATTTTATCTCCAGGCTGGATACGACGCTTAACAGCCAGGTATACTTTTACCATTTTAAGAACACCAGGAGGTAAATCATCGCCCATGGTTATCTTTTTACGTTTAATTTCGAATTTTTCATCGAAATCTTTACGCTGTTGTTCAATTTGAGCGACAACTGTTTCTAACTGAACATTGATGTCTTCATCCTTCATTTTGATTTTTAGCCAATCAGAATGCTTCAGTCCGCTTAAATAGTCCTGGGTAATTTCAGACCCCGCCTTCAATTGCCCCGGACCTGAATGAGCCACTTTAGTGAGCAACATTTTTTCAACACGTGCAAAGATATCTTTTTCAAGAATTTTTAATTGGTCATCCAAATCTTTACGATAACGTTTAATTTCCTCTTCTTCGATATCCAGCGCTCGCTTGTCCTTTTTAACACCGTCGCGGGTAAAAACTTGCACATCGATCACAGTCCCTTCGATACTGCTTGGTACACGCAGAGAAGTGTCTTTAACGTCTGCTGCTTTTTCACCAAAAATGGCACGTAATAATTTTTCTTCCGGTGTTAATTGGGTTTCACCTTTTGGTGTCACTTTGCCAACCAGAATATCGCCACCTTTGACTTCAGCACCCACATAGACAATGCCAGATTCATCCAGCTTGGACAGCGCTTCTTCGCTGACATTTGGAATATCCGCTGTAATTTCTTCTGGGCTATGCTTGGTATCTCTAGCTACACAAGTCTTTTCTTCTATATGTATTGTGGTAAATCGGTCTTCTTTGACAACTCGCTCTGAAACTAAGATCGAGTCTTCAAAGTTGTATCCATTCCAAGGCATGAAAGCGACCAACATATTTTGACCGAGAGCCAGCTCGCCAATATCTGTTGACGGACCATCAGCCAAAATATCACCAGAATTAACTGTATCACCTGGTTTTACTAATGGTTTTTGATTGATACACGTGTTTTGATTTGATCGGGTATATTTTATCAAGTTATAAATATCGACACCCGGTGTACCTGTTTCTGTTTCGGTGTCATTTACTCGTACCACGATTCTTGCAGCGTCAACGGCTTCAATTCTGCCGCCACGGGCCGCAACCACTGTAACACCTGAGTCTTTAGCAACAGTACGCTCCATGCCTGTTCCTACCAATGGCTTTTCAGCTCTCAAGGTTGGAACGGCTTGTCGCTGCATGTTTGAACCCATTAAAGCTCTGTTCGCATCGTCATGTTCCAGGAACGGAATAATGGATGCCGCGACGGAAACAATCTGCTTGGATGATACGTCCATGTATTGAACCGTATCAGACATTGCCAATGTAAATTCGTCTTTATGACGGCAAGACACTAAACCATCAACCAATTTTCCAGTTTCATCAACAGCAACACTGGCCTGAGCAATAACAAACTCGCCTTCTTCAATCGCAGATAAATAATCAACCTGATCGGTCACCTTGCCATCAATTACCTTTCGATACGGCGTTTCCAGGAAGCCATAGTCATTAGTCCGCGCATACACAGACAATGAGTTTATCAAACCGATGTTCGGACCTTCAGGCGTTTCAATTGGACAAACTCGACCATAATGCGTGGTATGTACGTCACGAACCTCAAATCCGGCTCTTTCTCTGGCCAAACCTCCGGGTCCTAATGCAGAAACACGACGCTTATGGGTAACTTGTGACAGTGGATTATTTTGATCCATAAACTGCGACAATTGGCTAGAACCAAAGAACTCTTTTACTGCAGCAGAAACCGGTTTGGCATTAATAATTTCTTGCGGCATTAAGCCTTCGGAATCCGCCAAAGTTAACCGTTCTTTAACTGCCCTTTCAACTCTTACCAAGCCAACGCGGAATTGGTTTTCAATCATTTCACCAACTGAGCGAACCCGACGGTTACCTAAATGATCAATATCGTCGACATTGCCATTACCATTACGGATATTGATTAACTCTTTAAGTACATCAATAATGTCATCTTTTGTTAAGGTTCCAGCGCCAGTTGTTTCTTCGCGACCCAGCCTACGGTTAAACTTCATACGTCCAACGGTTGATAGATCATACCGTTCGTCGCTAAAGAATAGATTTTGAAATAAATTCTCGGCCGACTCTTTGGTTGGCGGTTCGCCAGGGCGCATCATCCGATAAATTTCAACCAAAGCATCCAATGTATTTTTGGTTGTATCCAATCGCATGGCGTTTGAAATATAGGGACCTTTGTCTAAATCATTAACAAATAGTGTCCGCAGCTCAGTAATTCCATTTTCTAACACTTTTTCTATCAATACGGGTGTTAACTCATCGTTAACATTCGCAATTAATTCACCAGTAGATTGGTCAATTAAATTGTGACCTAAAATCTTCCCTACCAAGTACTCTTTCGGGACTTCTACTTCAGACATCCCAACTTTATTCAGTTCACGAATATGCTTTGCAGTAATCCGGCGACCTTCTTCAACCAAAACTTGACCGTTGTGCTTTATATCAAAAGCGGCAATCTCGCCTCGCATCCGTTCAGGCAGGATATGAAACATCACCTGACCTTGGTTAAATGTAAATTTATTCGTTTCGAAGAAAATCTTTATCATTTCCTCGTTATCAAACCCTAAGGCTCTCAGCAAAATTGTTGCTGGTATTTTGCGACGTCTGTCTATTCGAACATAAACGCTATCTTTATGATCAAACTCAAAATCTAACCATGAACCACGGTACGGAATCACTCTTGCATTAAACAAAAGTTTTCCAGATGAATGAGTCTTGCCTTTATCGTGATCGAAAAACACACCCGGCGATCTGTGTAATTGCGATACAATCACTCTCTCAGTACCATTTATTACGAATGTTCCGTTATCCGTCATTAATGGCAATTCACCCATATAAACTTCCTGTTCACGTATATCTTTAACTACTTTTG
>Ga0208264_1000535_pt1 | contig 11099 bp, 22 predicted proteins | sample LakWasMet31_HOW6_2_FD_183873 | JGI IMG/M metagenome (GOLD analysis project Ga0208264, IMG submission 183873) | Freshwater sediment methanotrophic microbial communities from Lake Washington under simulated oxygen tension - Sediment Metagenome... | ecosystem: Environmental > Aquatic > Freshwater >...
GGTACTGATAATCCGTAATCGACCGCCCCATATTAATAGTGCAGTGGCAGACTCAATTACTTTACGCACGTCTTTATGCAAAGCCGCTTCGTCAATAGTTACCGAGCCTTGTAAGCCGTGAATGTTTTCCGGTCTGCTTGATAGCGCAACAATGCGAAACCCACTGGCAAACCGGATTCTAAATGATGCAATATCGCGGCTATCTTCACCGCGCTTTTCTTGATCAGTAAAAATAAACTCCTCAATACCACTAATGCCCATGCCTTGTGCCTTGGCAATCATCCGAGCAAATTTAGCCACGTAGCCAATATATTCCAGACCTTTTTCTTTGGTATCGCCTATATAAAAGGCGTTCATTCCGCCTGCTGATTTTTGTGATGCTGCCGAAATGGTATCGTCCCAACTGGTACTTAACGTGATGCCAGATCGACGGCATTTTTCGCAAACAGCCAACTGGTAATCATGAATAAAAGTCATCCACTCGATTTGATGCTGCATGGCAACGCCTAATTCAAGTGGATTAAAATTATCTGGGATGGACCGCACGCTATCAGGCAGTTCATCCCATTCAACCACTCGTATGGTATCGCCCAGCGGTGCCAGGTCAGCCATTAAACACCACCCATCAATACTTGTTCGCGCCAGAATTTAACCTGGTCAACACCCAAGCCTTGCGCTTTTGCTGCGGTTTCAACACGCGCAGCGGCTTCTTCACGTTCTTGCTGGCGAATGTGGGCTTCAACTTCTCTTCTGTACTTATTTGATTGAATATCAGCACGGCCTAAGTCAGATATTGCCCTGGCTATTTTGGTGGTAGTTTCTGCAATTAAATGCACATCATCACCAGCTTGCTCAGCCTCGCGTAATGCAATAGATAGACGCAATAACCGGCTTTGCATCGTGCGAATAGTTGCTTCACGTACCACGCCTTCCGCATCTTGATTATTAGCTAAAGAGGTTTTAGCAATCTCGTACATTTGCCGACTTTCAGACATGTCGCGCTCAAAATCCTCCTGGAACTCAGCGCCGTATCGAAACAAAGAACTACGGCTAACTTTTAAAGCTAAGCCCACTTCAGACAAGCGGCTGTTTAGCCAATCAGTCTGGGCATCATAATCAGAGAATTCACACGCAACTAGGCGAGCATTGAGTTCATCCTTAATATCTTTTGGGACTTCCGTTTTTATAGTTGATCGCCGGGCCATTACTTGGCAAGCTCATCAGGCCGTGGTTTACGGATTCCGCCAATAACTAAAGCGCCTTCAATAACATCCAGGCCATCACCAGTTAAAGAGGCAATATGCACGCCACCAGATACCATATCAACGATAGCTTCAGCAGTGCTATCCAGCCAGGCTAATTCAATGTGCAATTGGTCACGAGTTAAGATAAAGCCTTTTTCTTTAAGTTTGGCTAGCAATACTTCCTGATTGGCAACATAGCCAACCTGCTTACCAAGAATAAGAAGTATCTGTAAGCGTACTTCAGCTCGGTCATTCATATTAGCTTAGGCCTTTTTGCATAATTATTGATGTTAAGTGCTGCATACTTTTATCCAGTGATTGCAGTATGCCTTCTTGCTTTGATAGCTTTTCAAGTATGGGATCAACGCGGCGGTGTATTGCAGATAAATCATCATCTTTAATCGCATTTTCAAGATCCATTTCAATGCGTGATAAGCGTTCAGAATGCTGGTTTAACCGATTTCCTATTTGATCTGAAGATTGGGCAATAGATTTTTGTAAATCCGTTTTCATCACCTTAAGCTCATCAGATGCTGCTTTGCCCCTATTGCTTAAAGCAATCCAAAGCGCTAAGGCAAAGTTCATAACGAATAGGAAAACTGTCCAAAAGTTAAAATCAAAACTTACATTCATAGAAGCCACTAATTAATAAGCCAAGGGGAAAAACCCCTTGGGTTGTAAAATTATTATTTATTGCGCGGTTTCTGCAGCAGCTGCAGTTTCCGCAGGTGCAGTATCGCGATAAATAAAGCCCGAGGTCGTCAGCTCAAAATGATCAGGTAGCGCAGGTTGATCAAACACGGTAAATGCAAAGCTAGTTGAAATAGTTTGTACGCCATCGCCTAAATCAGCATCGCCGGATGCAATTAGCTGGCACTCGCCAGGGCCTGCGACATGGACTTTAAAAGTGCCATCATCCAGGTTTTCAATTAAAAGAACATTCGGGTCACTGGAAATCAGCGTTGCAGTACCATCAATGGCCGCAGCAACTAATTCAGGGGTAAGCGCCAGTAAAGACGCAATAAAATAAAGCACAGATGTACTAATTTTTTTCATTTTCTTCCTCGTTAGAGTGGATAGGATGCCTGTTCTTGTTGATATGATTAACAAAAATTCAGGGTGTTTTTTTGCAAAAGTCGCGTTAATGCGACGAAGCAAAAATAAGGTATAAGCAGAAATAACTACTAATGATGCCAGTGTTGAAATACTCATTTCAGCTTGACCGGTTGAGTAGTTAGCGTGCGCAGAAAAACGTTGATAACAGAGACTGCCATCAGTAAAAATAAGTAGTTTTGATCGGAAAGGGTATTACGTAATAAACCATATTGGTCTGCAATAACCGATAAGATGCCAATGGCCAGGTTAAAACAAATGGTTTTAGATTGGTGAGCGTATTTAATGTCGTCCATAAATTCCCCGCAAAGTGACTGCGGTTAGTTTATGTTTTATGGGATTTTACAGTACCCGAAAGGATTCGGAAGGCAGGCGGAATAAGGAATGAACGCTGATACTATACAGTAGAATTTACAAATCAAAAATATCTGAATTGTTTTTTGGTGCGGGCTCTTTAGCGCATATTAATTCAATAGCCCTTTCAGTCATATTAAATTGTACAGCTACAACTGGCTTTTTGATGCCAGAATTAATTAATTTACGGATTTCGGCATTACGAATGGCGCGTAAAACCTGAATGCAGCGTGGTGGCTTTAAGATATTACCCTGATAGATAGCGCACAGCTTTTTAGCCATGTCCATACCGAGCGCTCTAACCAGCTGATGTTTTTCGGTTAACTTATCAGGGCCTGGAACACTTACCTGCAGTCCGCCCAAATTCCAGCAGACTGCATAAGCAATATCCTCGCCGCAGTTACGGGCGATATCTTTATATTGCGGCGGTAACAACTCGCGGTATTGATTAAGCTGGTTTTCCATTCAGAACTCGCTGTTGCCATTTTTTTAAAGATTCAATTAACTTGCTGGCTTGCTCAGATGACAGCCATTCAGGCGAGTCCAGGCCAGTGACTCTTTTAATATAAGCCTGCAAAGAATCTTGGGACGGATTACGCACAATGCCTTGGCCGTGCATCTCTTGCCACAAAGCCATGATTTTAAGCATCTGCTTATCATCATTAACTATGGTTTTAGAGGACTTAGCCTTCTTAACTTTAAAACCGGATGCCTTCATTTTTTCAACGGCTTGGGCTAACTGGGTAATGCTTAAAGTAGAAGCGCTGTATTTGCCATCTTTTAACATTGCGCCTTGCATGGGCAGCCAGATGCCATAGTAAAACTCATCATCCCAACCTAGCTGGCTTTTACCAATAGCCAGGTATTGGTAGTATTTTTTGCGGTTGTCGGTTTGTGCATGCGTGGTATTAGTCATGATTGCTTTCCTTTGCATCACGCAATTCTTGGGCTACCCGCTGAGATTCGCAAACCAAGTACTCTTCAATATCATCGGGGTGCATGCCTCTGTTTAAAAGAACTTCACCTAATTCATCAAACAAAATTTGAATGTCTAAATCATCCATTTTTAATAAATCAGCCATTATTATCCTCACTTAGTTTTTTAGGTATGGTTGCAGGTCGCCAGCCTTCAGGTGGCTTGTTTTTAGCTTTAACCTGCTCCACTGCTTGCTGCATGCCAGTTTGTAAGCCTGAGTGACCTCGATTCCGCTTGCTTTCTTCCAACTTGGATTCTGCTATGGCCATGCTCTTTTCAACACGCCCGATCATGATAGATAACAAGTAGCCATTGGATGTAAGCGGTAAGACTAAAGTTGATGGCCGATTGGCTACCAGCTTAAGCATTTCCGCTTCCCAAATTTGTGGCGGCATAGCGTGGGTTATGCCATTTCTAGTTACGGTACCGGATTTAATCATTGGCATAATTTCTTGTGTTAATGACAACCGGCGAGACCAGCGCAATGATTGGCTCTTGGGTTTAAACAATTCTAAGTACCGCAGTAAAGCGCCGATCATGCTGGGATGCAAGCCAACAATTAACCCCGTCCAATCATTTCCAGCTTGCAGTTCCATGGCCTGGATGATGTCAATATCTTTGCTACAGTAGGGGCATGAGATTGTGCAGTTATTACTCATCAGATAATAAAAGGCACTTCGCGGATAACATAAAATGGGTAAACGCCTAAAGGAGACTCAAACTTAAGGGTTTCATCAATATTTGACTCGACTTTATTCCAATTCCTCGGCGGCACTATGCTCATCAATTTATTTAAGTGATGGCTAAAGGCTAATGCAATAGCTGATGAATTAGCTCCCGTGACAACATTCAACGCATACAACTTACTCATACCATATTCTCCAATTGCCAATCATCACGACATTGTGCATCACACCAACGCCGCCCAGGGTCGCTCATCGGCTCTTCGCAATATAAACAAAAGCCGGTAAATTCTGCTAAAACCTCATCCTTGTGCGCATGCTCCAGGTTGTCTTGCATGATGACTGCCATGCTGCGGTCTGCTCTATCTGCATCATCCATACTAAACAGCCGCTAAATCGAGTGGTACGCATTCATATTTATCACCGGTCTTTTTTTCATAAAACCGAAAATAGTATTTTGACGATACGGGCCGAAGGGATTCATGCAGGGCTTTCATGGCATTTTCCCAGTCTGGGTCATCAATCTTTATCTGCATAAGCGAGTAGATGCGGCCAATATTGATATTACCTTGCTTATCCGTCTGAAAAGCATGCTCAACTAACGTGCGTATTTCATACCGGCTGCCAGCGGCCCACTTATGTATGCAGTTATCAACCTGGACTTTGGCTGCAACCAAGCCTTCATCAAATGACTTGGTCACTGAAAAAGCTTTAACCAGTTTACGACGGCCATCAAATGATGAGACTGTTACCCCGCCTTTATCGCCACCTACGGTAATCTCATAACGTTCAGCGGCGAGTGATACAAAAGCGTCCAGATCTTCATTCAGTTTTTTCTTAAACTTAATTAGTTCATCACGTTGCGTGATAACTTTGGCAAAAATTTCATTCACAAAATCATCGCGGAAAATATCAGCATCTTTAACAGCTTCAAGCGGTACAAAGTGCCCCACAGCATTCTTTTTATAGACTGCTGTACCCTGGCTAAGCAGCTGCTTAACCTCTGTATTTGTTTGGATAAATTGGCCGGACATATCGGCTATGTAAATATTTTTCATCGTATTCTCTTAAAATTTCAAAAAGTTAGAATCAGGCAGTTCCGGCGTTTTAACAGGCATCCAAAATTTAATATATTGCCAGTACACATCTTGAGTGCAATTAAGTAGCGCTATCTGACCGTAGTTATTGCAAATCCAAAACCATAACGGTTTGGAATCTTTCATTTCATCCGGCTCTTGGCCGTTTATTTCTATCCAGTTATTCATCAGGGTTTATTACCGTTTTTAAACGCCACTGGCCGGTTAGGAGTTTCAATATCAGCAGGCATCCAGTAGGGGAAACAATCCCAGGTAAAACAGCCAAAGGCTTCAGTTAAGCTAACGTCTCCACGGGTATCACACAGCCAGATATAATCGTTATCTTCAAAGTCTTCTGGCTCTATCCCATTGGTTGCTATCCACTCATCCATTAACCACCTCGCTTTTAATATCTGCCCAATCAATCACTCGACTGGGAATGCGTTTTCTCCATGTCACTTTCACACCACAATGCACTGCTGCAAAGGTAATAAAGCGCTCATGGTGCTCAATAACTTGACCAGTCCAATAGGATGGAAATTGATTAACTGCCGAATCACCCAGTACATGAATGGTTGGGGTTTTACCCAGCCTGATAGTGGTAGGTGTAATGCCCAGCTCCAACAAATCTAATACAGCCATCTTGATCAGTTCCATGTGTTGAGCGGCTTTTTTTACGTGGTTATTATCTGGTCTCATCTCAATCCCCTATGATATGTACAGTGGTCGTTTTTTTGGTTGAAATAGCAGTCGGTCTTTGATGTTTGCCGGTTATAAATTGCATGGCTGCTGCATTATCAAAGCCTTTAACCTCAGCTATTTTTTCCACCTTTTTGGATGAGCAAAGGGTTATATAACTTTCAATCTGCTGCTTATTCCAAAAGTGCATGTTTACAGTGCCAGAACCTGCTTTAACTCTAAGGGTTGAGTGCTCTATTGGAAATCGTCTGTCAGATCTGCGGCGTTGATAAACAGAGGCTATGTTTTTGTAGCCCAGCATAGCTGCAATCTGCTTGCAGTTAACTAATTCAACTTCACTCATAGCTCACCACCTGAGTTCTCAACAAAATAAAGAAACATTAGGGCTGCTCCAACAGCAGCACCAAATGCAAAAGCGACTGAAATTACAGCAAAAAATAACATTTACGCCTCCTTAATAAGATCGGCATTTAGACGGGGTTGGCCTAGCGATGCAGCAAGATTTAATGCAGCAGTCACTAGGTTATTTATCATCAGCGGATACATCAGGCTGATGGTTTCTTGGCTAGATTTAGTCGCTTTTGAAAAGATCAGCCGCGAGCGGATGCCGTCGATCGCATCTTTATCAAAGATGGCTGCCAGCTCTGTACCAATGCGTTTAAATTTAAATTGTAGGTAGTCTTCAATATGGTTATCTAGCGGCCTAAGCTCTACTACTTCACAGCGCTGTACCACTTCGCGTACTTCAGGGGACTTTTCACTTAAGCGCATTTTTAGTTCTGTTTGGCCTATAAGCACAATGGACAGCAGTTTTTTAAAGCCATCTTCCAGCTCAAAAAAGCGCTTTAAGTGCTTAAGAGTTTGGGTATTTAGCGCATGCGCTTCTTCAATGATTAAGCAATGGCTAAAGCCAGCACGGCGGCTATCTTTTAATATACGGTGCAGCTGACGGCTTTTAGCTTCCATGCTGGCCCGTGGTGATTCTGTTGGTGCCAGGGTTGTAATAATGGCATCGGCAATAGCAGCACTTTTTAAGGTTTTGCCTTTTTTATCGTTGTCTTCCATACCCAGCACATAAGGCTGTATCAAAATGATTGGGGCATCTTCCCGCGAAATCCGGTCTTCAAGATCTTTGCGGATGGTGGTTTTTCCTGCACCGGACTCGCCCACAATGGCAATAAACCCACCCAACTTAGCAGTAGCCCAAAGGTATTCGCGCACATGGCGAATGTCATGGGTGCTAAAAACGTCTTCACTGTCATTCAGATCATTGTCGAATGGGTCCTTAAATAAACTAAAATGCCGCTTTGCAGCTGGTGACAAACTTTGTTTTCGTAGTAACATATCAATACCTTCTTGGTTAGGGGTAGTATCAGCAGCTGGCAGGCTAACTGATACGGGTTCAAACAGCGCTGCTGTTACAGTGCAGTCTTGAGCGGCTAAGGCCTTGGTAATGGTAGCAATCAAGCTAGCTTTATCAGGGCTAGTCGGCCACTGTTCATGGTTTAACAACTGGGCAATCGTGGCATTGCTTAACTCCAGCTCACGTGCCAAAAAAGCCTGGCTAATTTTGTTTTTTAGCAAAAATGCTTTTAGTGCAAGCATGGTTCATCAGCCGGTTTGGTTGCGCGATGCGCGATAGCTACTTTTTTAGCATCTTCAAACATATCTCTTAAAAAGTGCTCAGCAAACTCAGTAATCGCATAGGCAGGGGTTACCTTGTCTTCTTCCCCGATTTTTTTTGAACTCATCCGAGTAACATTTACGCCACCGGATTCCAGGTCTTCAATAATGATGAAACATTTCATATCACTCTCCCAATTCGTCAAATTCAGCAGTTTCAAAACCATCAGCCCAGTCTGTAAACTGGTCTGTTTCAAATGGATGTGGGTTATCTAGCTCCATTTTTCCATCTTGATAAGCCTTATAACCGGCTGTAAATGCTTCGTTTTCTTCAACCATCTAAATTACCTCTCTTTTCTGCAATTATTTTTTTAGAACAGTCAGGACAATATTGATATTCTGGATTGTCCTGATCTATTACCCATCCTCTATTCATTGCTTGCTTTAATAAGGTGGAATTAGAATAAGTTTCTAATTCATTAACACAGCCTCTTCCATCACAAGTTATTACCATTCGTATTGTCATAATTTCCTCACACTGCCTGTAACTTAGCCTTACCCGCAGCCGATCTGCCTGCTGCTAAGTCAGCTAATACTTGCTCCAGCTCTGGCTCTGTTGCCCCTTCTGGAAATCTGTTTTGCAACTCGGCATACATAGCCGGTTGCCATTGGTTACCTAAGCGGCCTTGCAACCATTTAGCCATTTTTACTTGGTTCCAGCGCAACAGCTCGGTAGTAGGCATAGCCACATTTAAATCGGTACCGCGCTTAGGTAGGTAAACGGGCAGTTCTTGTTTGGATGCAAGCAAGGGATCGATAGAGCCACCAAAGGGGATGTAATCCTTTCTGGCGCGTTTTTTCTCGGCAGCTTCCAGGCTATCGGTACCAGCAGCGATGCGTTGAATTAACTTACGGTTGGTATCGGCTACGGTATCTGGCCGGTCTTTATAGCGCTCACCAATAACAGTAGCTGTGCTGGCAAAGCCAAAATCATCTTGCGTGATTTCTGCCAGGGCCCAGTGTTGCTCATGGCCATCAGCATCAAAAACGACAGCCATGGCGGTATCCACAATAAAGGGATGCCAATGCACATACACATCACCTTTAATCATTACCCCAGGTACTTTAGAGACATCCCAGCGCCGGTTTTTAAAGCTTACCGATAAGTCGCCCTGCACTTGGCGCTTAATGGGTTCTTCCGTTGCCAGTTGCAATAAAATGTCTGCGCTGGGGGTGGTTACCAGTTGCTCTTTAGTAATGGTTAACCAAACTGCCAAGCGGGTTTTGTTGGTTCTGGAATGTATTTTTGTAGCGTTCCACCACTGCTGATAGGTATCTGCCAGGCGGTTAATTTCGTCAAAGTTAGCGGGCCTTGGCTTCATAAAGCGCATGGCTTGTTCAAAGCTGGTTTCTACCAGGTGGTTACCTTTTTCCACGCTGCCTTTGGCTCTGGCGTTGTGTACTTTATTTACAATTAATTCTGCGCCCATTCGGTGACAAAAGCGTTTAACCAGTCCGCCGGATGTTGCGCCAGGGTCAACCATAACAATGGTAGGTCTGCCGTTAAATGGATCATTACCTGCTTTCGGTGCCATTGCCCAGGCTAAAAAGCTGACGGTATGTACGCCGCTTTCAGCATGGGGATAATATCGGTACCGCAATAAGCCACTGGTATGGTCAACCAACACATAACGGATAACCCTAAATTGCTCAATGCCTTTTACATTTTCGGGTTTGTTTTTGTAATGCACGGCATCGTCCAGCTCAACCAAAGAGCAGTCACCATCGGGCAGGTAATAAATTACGCATACTGAGGCATCCACTTCCCATACATGATTTGGGTGCAATGATTTTAAATGCGTGTAAGCAGTGGCTTGGCGCAGTTGGTCTGGGTGCAGTGCGTAAGTGCGTAATGCTCTGGCTACAGCGCTTTCTGATAAGGGGATGATTTCACCCGTGGCATCGTCAATGCGTTCCGCTTTAATTTTTGCATTCATTCTCAACACCTCCAGGGCTTCAGATATGGATGTTATCTTTCGGTTATTTTTGCGGTAGCCTTCCATAAGGTAGGCTGATAGTACCCGTGCTTCTTCAACGGGCATGGTTACACATCCAGCATCTGCTCTGCGCTTGCGCGGCTTAGCCACGGCCACTTTGCGCAAATGCGCTAATAAAGTAGCTCTGCTTTTACCTAGCTGGTCACAGGCCTTTTTGTAAATATCTTCTTTGCTGCCATGTCCGGCACTAGACACTTGGTCAGCAATGCTGACTAATTGCTGTATGTAAGCCGGATCAAACATGACTATTCCCCAGAAGCTTGCGTAGCTTGCCATTTGCTAAACTCCTCAAAATCAGCTTTTGCAGGATCTTCAGCGGCTGTTTCTGGATCAGTATTAATTGATAATCCCAAGTCATTAGCAACGCCATAAGCGGCGGTAATGACCAACCCTAATGATTGGGCTGCAGCCAGGCGCATGTGCTCGGGGCAGTCCTTGCCATCATTAACGACATTAAACAGTTTTATAATCGCGCTACGCATGCTGGCAGATACCTGCGCCGCCACTTGGGTTGAGTAGCGTTGCAAAGCTTCCAGCTCTATCTGCCCAGGCATGTACTGTTCTTGTACTTCCTGCTTTTTCTCGGCTTCCAATCTGGCGATTTGCTCAACTTTTTTGTTAAGCAGTTCAGACTTGTCTTTGATAACGCGGTCTTTGGCTTCCAGGTCTAGCGCTTTGTCAACGAGGTTTTTATTCAGTAGTTCTTTTTCTTTTTGGTGTTTGCTGATTAGGGTTTCAGCTAGTTCTACGAATGAATCCTTATCACCAGCTTGGGCAATTTCTAATAAAGCTACACGTTCATCGTCCGGTAATTTGCGCAGACTGCGCATGTTTGACGGGCCTATTCCTATATTGCGCATGGCGTCATAAAGCTCCTCGCCCAACTTTTGGAAGTTTTGCAACTCAAGGTCTATTGCTTCTCTTGATCTACCTTCAACGTGTACGCAATATTCTGCAAAAGTGGTAATGGATACCAATTCTCCGTTTACTAAAGCCTTGTAACCTTTATAAGCCTTTGTTTCTTTTATCTTTTGTAAATCAAGCAAATTGGTAACATTACCAATTTTTTCAATAGCGCTAAAAGCTTGTCTGCGCCCAATGCGCTCATGTATCAGAGCTGTAGCACAGCGTTGATCTTCGCCAAATGCACTCTTAATCTCATCCAGCTCATTTTTAATTTGACGTTCCTCAGCATTAATAGCCACCAAATCCATTGGTTCGGTAAACTCATTGCGATTAACAAAATCAGGGTCTTTGCTGCGTGACATATTTTT
>Ga0208264_1000539_pt1 | contig 11050 bp, 10 predicted proteins | sample LakWasMet31_HOW6_2_FD_183873 | JGI IMG/M metagenome (GOLD analysis project Ga0208264, IMG submission 183873) | Freshwater sediment methanotrophic microbial communities from Lake Washington under simulated oxygen tension - Sediment Metagenome... | ecosystem: Environmental > Aquatic > Freshwater >...
AACGGCAAACTCATTGTCTGCGCCGCCATGCGTAAGCTCATTCATCTGGCTTTCGCTATCTTGAAATCCGGTAAACCTTTTGATCCTAATTTTTCCCTTGCATAAGCAAGTTTAAGACGGTATCTACATGTTAGATTTTCTTTGCTTTCTGGCAGATTTTCGTAGGGTGGACACGTGCTTTTTGTGCCCACGCGATGATTAAACAATCGGCTCATGCACCGTCACCAACTTCGTCCCATCCGGAAATGTCGCCTCCACCTGCACTTCGGTCAACATCTCGGCGATGCCGTCCATCACGTCGTCACGGCTCAACAAGGTACGGCCGTAAGCCATCAACTCGGCTACCGTTTCGCCGTCGCGGGCGCCTTCCATGATGGCCGCCGAGATGTAAGCCACGGCTTCCGGGTAATTGAGCTTTACGCCTCGAGCTTTGCGGCGCTCGGCGAGCAATGCGGCGGTAAACAGCAAGAGCTTGTCTTTTTCGCGTGGGGTTAATTGCATGCTGTGCTCTCTATCAAGTGGCCCAGATGCGGGGTGCGCATGCCGGGCGATGAGTTATGTCGGTCCTGATTAATTGCCAGACCTGCTGAAAAAAATCCCGTAAACGGTCGGCGCGGGCGTCGATGGCACGGCAAATCAGCATGTTGTCTATGCGGGTCACGCCACGTCCGGGTTGGTCACCAATCAATGTCTGCACGGCGGCCAGATGCGTCGCCGTGGCAGGGCAGGCAAACAGCGTTCCGCAAGCCGATTCGCCGTTCAATCCCCAGCGGGCCGCGAACGCTTTGGCATCCAGACGCAAGCGTTCCAGATAAAATAGTTGTCCGGCCCGGCTGATTCGCCAATTAAGCGTGGCTTCGCCGTTGTCGAAGCCTTCGCCGGCCGCCGGCCTGCCGAATGCCTGCACTTCCCAGCCGATGAAGCCGGCTTCGGCATCCAGCTCGATACCCATATTCGAGACCACGCGGGCGCCTTCGTACACGATGGTTTCTTGCGGCAGCCATTCCAGCGTAGCGTTAGCGGCGACCTTCAAATTCACCGACTGGCTGGCCTGAGCGCCGCCGCTGCGATAAAACTTGCCGGCCGCCGGCGTGGTGATCAGCGCCTGGCTGCCGGTATCGGCTGAAACGTCTATCGCCAGCCGGTCGCCAGCTACCACGCCGCCGGGCGGATGCAGCAAGTAGACATGGCAAACGCCGCCCTCGGGATAAAACGGCCGCTGTACTGTTAACGGTCCACGATGCTGGCGAGTTGCCAGCATGGTTTTCTCGCCGCGCCGAATAAAGCCCAGTTTCAAATGCGCTTCCCAAGCCGACGCGCTTGAACCAGCCTCCGAGCTGGGCGAACGGTTGTCGGCGGTGAAGTCGGGACGCACCAACTTATACCTCGGTGGTTTTAGCCCATGCCCTGCTCGTCAACCGGCGGCTCTTAGACCGGCGATGCAGCTTCGTATAGCCCAGCAACAGCAAAGTCAGGGTTACAATCGGCAGTGCCGGCAGGTAATCGATTTCCAGTAAGGGGTGCAATAACGCCGCGGTTATTTTCAGCAGGCTGCCGCCGGCTTGCATGGCCTCAAAGCTATCGTGGGCATCGCTACGCAGCGACCAGACTAACAACAAGGCGCCGGCCAAAAGCTTGATCGGTTTCGATTTCATAAGTGCTCCTGATGGATTTACACGGTTAAATAACGTTTTACCATGGCATCGCCAAGTTCCGCCATCGCCCCCACCGCGACATGCCGCCCCCTATCCATGATGCAGAACCTATCCGCCACCTTGCGGGCAAACGGCAGTTTCTGCTCCACCAACAATACCGTGACGCCCAGCTCATGATTAATCCGGGAAATAGCCTGATGGATTTCGCCGGTTTGCGGTTCGGCAGCCGGCATGGCGACGCCGCGCGCCCTATTCAGGCGGATGATCACATCGCCGATTTCGCTGACGATATTGGGCTGGATGCCTTCGGTGGGTTCGTCGAGAATCAGCAGGCGCGGATTCAACACCAAGGCCCGGCCGATGGCCAATTGCTGCTGCTGGCCGCCGGACAGGTCGCCGCCGCGGCGCTTCAGCATTTGTTTCAGCACCGGGAAAATCTCGAAAATGCTGTCCGGGATTTTCTTGATACCGTGTTTGTTGGCGGCGCGTAAGCCGGTTTTCAGGTTTTCTTCCACCGTCAGCAGCGGAAAGATTTCCCGGCCCTGCGGCACGTAGCCTATGCCCAGCTCGGCGCGGAATTCGGCCTTGGCCTGGCTAAGTTCGACGCCATCGAAGGCTATGCTGCCATCCCGCACCGGAATCAGTCCCATGATGGCTTTCAGCAACGTGGTCTTACCGACGCCGTTGCGGCCCATCAGGCAGACGCAAGCGCCGGCCGGCACGCTCAGTTCCAGGTCCCACAAGGTGTGGCTGGCGCCGTAAAATTGTTGCAATGCACTAATGTTTAACATCATCCCCCCAAGTAAACCTGAATAACGCGCGGATCGTTTTGCACTTCGTCCATCGTGCCTTCGGTCAGTACCGAGCCTTCGTGCAGCACGGTGACCTTGCGGGCGATGCTGCGCACGAACTCCATATCGTGTTCGACGACGACGATGGAATGTTTGCCTTGCAGCGATAGCAACAGTTCGGCGGTGCGTTCCACTTCCTGATGAGTCATGCCTGCGATGGGTTCGTCGACCAGCATCACCTTCGGGTCCTGCATCAACAGCATGCCGATCTCCAGCCATTGCTTCTGACCATGCGATAAGGTGCCGGCCGCTTGGCCTTGCAGGGCAGGCAGGCCTATGGTTTGCAATACATCGTGAATGCGGCCGCGTTGTTCGTCGTTAAGACGGTGAAACAAGGTTGGCCAAGCCCGCTTGTCGGTTTTCAGGGCCAACTCCAGGTTTTCGAACACCGTCAATGCGTCGAACACGCTGGGTTTTTGAAACTTGCGGCAGATACCGGCCTGGGCGATGGCCGGTTCGTCCATGTCCAATAGGCCTATGGTCTGGCCGAAAAACACCGAACCGCTGTCGGGCTTGGTCTTGCCGGTGATGACGTCCATCAATGTGGTCTTGCCGGCGCCGTTGGGGCCGATCAGGCAACGCAGTTCGCCGTCGTCGATATACAACGATAAATGATTCAGGGCGCGGAAGCCGTCGAAACTGACACTGACGTCTTCCATATACAAAATCGGGCCGTGACGGGTATCGACATCGTCGATCAAGGGCAGACTGGCGCCGGATTCCTGCGTAATGGTTTCGGAAATCATGCTGGCTGCTCCCCTGGCTGGCTGCTGACAATTTGCGGTTTGATACGGCGGCGCAGCAGGCCGACGATGCCATCCGGTAACAGCAGAGTGACCAATATAAACACCGCGCCTAGGCAAAACAGCCAGGCGTCGGGCATCAAGCCTGTCAACACGGTCTTGGCGTAATTCACCAGAATGGCGCCGATAATCGCGCCATAAAGCGTGCCGCGCCCGCCAACCGCAACCCAGATGACGATTTCCAAGGAATTCAGCGGCGAAAATTCGCTGGGGTTAATGATGCCGACCTGCGGTACGTACAGCGCGCCGGCCAGGCCGGCCAACATCGCCGCGAACACAAACACCCACAATTTGAACAATTCCACCCGGTAACCCAAAAACCGTACTCGCGATTCCTGATCGCGAATCGCGGTAACCACGCGGCCCAGCTTGCTATTCACAATCCAACGGCACAGCAGCAAAGCACCGATCAGGCTCAAGCCCGTCGCCAGCAGCAGCATCGAACGAACCGCTTCGGATTGGATATTAAAGCCGAGGATGTCCTTGAAATCGGTCAGGCCATTGTTGCCGCCGAAGCCCATCTCGTTGCGAAAAAAAGCCAGCAGCAGCGCGTAAGTCAAAGCTTGGGTAATGATGGACAAGTAAACGCCGGTGACCCGCGAACGAAACGCCAGCCAGCCGAATACGAAAGCCAGCAAGCCCGGCGCCAGCAGCACCATCAGCATCGCGAAACCGAAGTATTCGAAGCCGTGCCAATACCAGGGCAGCTCGGTCCAATTCAAAAACACCATGAAATCCGGCAGTTCCGGGTTGCCGTAGACACCGCGCGTACCGATCTGCCGCATCAGATACATGCCCATCGCGTAACCGCCCAAAGCAAAGAAAGCGCCCTGCCCCAACACCAAAATCCCGGCGTAGCCCCAGACCATGTCCAGCGATAGGCCAAGCAAGGCAAAGGTCAGGTATTTGCCGATTAGCGACACGCTGTAGGCCGAGAAATGCAGTGCCGAGTCTTCGGGGAAGATTAGGTTGCAGAGGGGGATTAGTAAGGTTACCGATGCCAACGCGGCTAGGACGGCGCTGTAGGTCTTGTCTTGACTCAGTATGTTCATGGTCAATTCCGTTTAGTTAAGGTGTCGCTATCGCGACGGTTTTTTTGTAGTCGGGTCTCGGCCCGACAGCCGAGGTACTTTCGCTACGAAAACCTTCCATGGTTTTCGCCCTTCGGGCCAGCCTATCGGCTGTTCAAATTCGTTCCGGACGAATTTGTGCTTGTCCAAAGAAAAGTACCCAAAAGAAACGACACCCGGATGCCGCTTGTACCCTGCGCGCCGAAGTTTTTGAATGGGGTTGACGGAAGGGGCTTCCTGCCCCTCCGTCAACGCGATGCATCCCTGCATCGCCCCTATCGGGCTATTCCATTCAAAAACTCCGGTGCTCGGCGCGGCATGCGGGGTTAAAACCATCAGCCACCAAAACTTGCGTAGGGTGGGCAACTTTGCCCACCGGTGGCTGTGATTTCCGCGTGGGCACTCAATCGTGCCCACCCTACGACCAAAATTTGCTGTGTTACTTTTAATTTCGCGACGGGTGTGTTCCCGTTATTCCGCCCCGAGCATCGCAGCTTTTGGCGAGATTGGCCCGCAGGGGAGCGGCAGGGATGTCGCTCGTTTTCGGAGGGGCAGGGAAGCCCCTTCCGAAAACCCTCGCCAAAAGCGAGAAGCGCAGGATTAAGGCGGAATGTCGGGTGGCCTTTTCTTTGGATTCTTTCTTTTGGCCAAGCAAAAGAAAGTATCTCGGCTGTCGGGCCGAGACCCGACTTCAAAACATCCCGTCGCGGCAGCGACACAAACCCAAAACCTCAAGACTCCGCTGCCCTCCCTTTCTGCGGAAACAACCCTCTCGGCTTCTTCTGAATAAACAAAATGATGAACACCAACACCAGAATCTTCGCCAACACCGCCCCGGCATAAGGCTCCAACACCTTATTCGCAATACCCAACGAGAATCCGGCCACCAAGGTGCCGAACAAATTCCCGACCCCGCCAAACACCACCACCATGAACGAGTCGACGATGTATGCCTGGCCCAGATTCGGCCCGACATTGGTGATCTGGCTTAGCGCAACCCCTGCGACCCCTGCAATACCGGAACCCAGGCCAAAAGTCAGCGCATCGACCCGCGCGGTGGGAATGCCCATCGCTCGGGCCATGCCGCGATTCTGGGCGACGGCGCGTACTTCCAAACCCAGCTTGGTGCGTTTCAGAATTTGCAGCAGCGCGGTAAACACCAGCAGGCAGAAGATCAGGATGTAAAAGCGGTTCCAGGTCAACGACAGGAAATCGTTGATCTGCCAGGAGCCGCTCATCCATTCGGGTGTAGAGACGCTGCGGTTCAGCGGCGAGAAGATGGAACGCACGCTTTGCTGCAGAAACAAACTGACGCCAAAAGTCGCCAACAGTGTTTCCAGCGGCCGGCCATACAGGAAGCGGATGATGCCGCGTTCGATGGCAATACCCACCAGTGCGGCGACTAAAAATGCCATCGGGATCGAAAGTATCAATGCGGTGCCCAAATGATTCGGCATGATTTGTTGCATCACATAAGTGGTATAGGCGCCCAGCATCATCAGCTCGCCGTGAGCCATGTTGATGATGCCCATCACCCCAAAGGTAATGGCCAGACCGATGGCAGACAGTACCAGTACCGCGCCAAGGCTCAGCCCAAAGAACACGGTTTCAACGGCGGCATAGGCTTGCATCCGGTCGCGAATCTTGATCAAGGCAGCCTCGGCCATATTGCGGACATCGCTATCGGCTTCCAGATTGTTGCCATCGGCATCCTTGTCGATAATGGCTTGCAAGCTGTTCACCACCTCCTGGCTGTCGTGGTCCTTCAGCGCATTGATGGCGTTGATGCGGGTTGGCTTGTCGGAGCCGTTGATGTCCTTTAGCAGCAGGCATTGCTCGATGGCGGCGCGTACTTTCGAATCGGTTTCCTGGTTCAATCGGCTGCGTAACAGCTCCAGCGCTTTGTCGTCGACTTCCTTGACCATGGCTTTGACCGCGCCAAGCCGCAACGCCGGGTCGTCCGCGTTCAATTGCAGTTGGCCGATGACTTTACGCAATGTGCTGCGCAACTTGTTGGTGAGATTGATTTTGCCGACAGCGCCACGCTCGACTTCGGCTAATGCCTCGCCGCTGATAGGATCGGACAGTCGATAGCCGCTATCGCTTTCCCGACCTACCGCCAGTCTGGCGTCCGCTTTCAATTCAAACAACCGGCCTTCTTGCAGCGCTTGCAGCATCGGCAGACTGCGGCTGTCGGCGGCCAAACTTTCAATGGCTTGTTCGCGTTCCACCATGCTGCCGGTCCGCAATTGCTCCATCGCTTGAAGAAAATTATCAGAAGCTTCTTCTGCGGCAACCGGCAAAACCAGAATCAGCAGCGCTAACGCGCTTATCAGTAAAAACGATTTAAAAACGCCACGCCATCCTTGCCCAAACAACTTGTGAACTGAAGGAACAGCGCTCCGTAAAGCAGCCGGCGGCTGGCAGAGTGGTGTTTTTAAATCCTTTCCGGGTAAATTCAATTTCATTTCAAAGTCTCTTCTGGATAGGATTGCCGCGGCATCCTTGCCGCTACAATCCAAAATCGGTCCGTAATCGTGTCTAGGGTGGGCAGAACCTGCTGTCCACGTTTACGGTTTGTAGCGCGTGGGCACTTGCCGTGCCCACCCTACTCCTACCAACCTATCAATAGTTCTGACCTGAACACTTTTTGGTCTTGGTGTTGTAGTTGCCGCAACTGATAGGCGCGGTCCAGTCGGCGATGATGGGTTTGCTGTCCGGCAGGAAGTCGGACCAGGCGTCGCCGTCCACAACTTTGTTGGTTTGCCAGACCGTGACGAACTGGCCGTCGCCTTGAATTTCGCCGATCAACACCGGTTTGCTGATGTGATGGTTGGGCAGCATTTTGGCGACGCCGCCGCTGAGGTTGGGGAATTCGACGCCGATCAGGGCTTTTTGTACCGCTTCAGGATCGGTGGTGCCGGCTTTCTCGACGGCTTTCACCCACATGTTGAAGCCGATGTAATGGGCTTCCATCGGATCGTTGGTGACGCGTTTCGGGTTTTTGATGTAATCCTTCCATTGCTGGATGAAGGCCGCGTTTTTGGTGGTATCGACGCTCATGAAGTAGTTCCAGGCAGCCAGGTGGCCGACCAAGGGTTTGGTATCCATGCCGGACAATTCTTCCTCGCCGACCGAGAAGGCCACGACCGGAATGTTCTCGGCGGAGACGCCCTGGTTGCCCAGCTCTTTATAGAACGGGACGTTGGCGTCGCCGTTGATGGTCGAAACCACTGCGGTTTTCTTGCCGGCCGAACCGAATTTTTTGATGTCGGCGACGATGCTTTGCCAGTCGGAATGGCCGAACGGCGTGTAGTTGATCATGATGTCCTTATCTTTCACGCCCTTGGCTTTCAGATAGGCTTCTAGAATCTTGTTGGTAGTGCGCGGGTAGACGTAGTCGGTGCCGGCCAGTACCCAGCGCTGCACTTTCAGGTCGTTCATCAGGTAATCGACCGCCGGAATCGCTTGCTGGTTGGGCGCGGCGCCGGTGTAGAACACGTTTTTAGAGGATTCCTCGCCTTCGTATTGCACCGGATAGAACAGGATGCCGTTCAACTCCTCGATGACCGGCAGTACCGATTTGCGCGATACGGAAGTCCAGCAACCGAAGATCGAAGCGACCTTGTCCTTGGTCAGCAACTCGCGAGCTTTTTCGGCGAACAACGGCCAATTGGAGGCCGGATCGACGACGACTGCTTCCAGTTTCTTGCCGAGCAGGCCGCCTTTTTTATTTTGCTCGTCGATCAGCATCAACATGGTGTCTTTCAAGGTGGTTTCGGAGATAGCCATCGTGCCGGACAGGGAGTGCAGCACACCGACCTTGATGGTGTCTTCGGCGCGAACGGCCGATGCGCCGAGCAGCGCGGCGGATAAGGCCGCAGCGGTCGCCAGTTTATGGAAGGAATTGCTCAATATTTTCATCGTAATAGTCCTATGTCAGGAAGAAACCGTGGGCGATTGATTGCCCGTTTTTTGTAGGGTGGGCATGAAATGCCCAGGCTTGACGACATTCATGCCGCGTGGGCACATAAACCGTGCCCACCCTACGCTCAAATTTGCCATTGGAAGCCGACCATGACCTGGCTGGCGTTTAGGCCGCTATCGGTTGATTTAAAATCGCTGGCCACGCCCTTGGTCAACAGATCGCCGTATTGGTACGCCGCAAAAATCTTGGCGTTGTGGCCGTCGATGATGTAGTTGACACCGCCTTCGTAGACTTCCCGGGTGCTGCTGGTGCTGGGCGCGACGTTGACATAACGCAAATAGGGCTGGAACTGGCCGATACCGACTTTTTGCGGGAACAGATACATGCCACTGACGTCGTAGGCATTGCCTTCGAACATCCCGAAGGTATTGGACGAAAATGGCACGTCCGCATCGCGGGCAGCCTGGCTAAAGCCATTGGAAAGGCCGTAGTTTTTGTACTCGCCGTTGAAAGTTACAACGCCACCACCCGGCAGGACTTTTTCGAACAGGATGTCGGCGGTGGTGCCGCGGAAGTTGGCGGGGCTGGCGGCCGTGCCGGCACCATCTTCCTGATATTGATTGGAAACACCGACGGTCAGGATGTCGCCGCCCTTACCGTAGTAAGTGCCGGAGGTGTAGTAACCTGGATTTTTTTCGACGTCCCAAAAGTTATACGCAAAACGTTGGGCATAGAGAATATTGTGGTCTACGTTGGCACCGTTGCGTAAACCGCGAAAGAAACCGGCCGCGTATTGGAAACGTCCGTCAAGCGCCGCCCCCCAAAAGGTGACACCGTCGTCCCGGCCGAAGGAGCCAGCAGAGTTGCCATTGGAGCCAATCGTCAGGTTATAGTCAGCCGGTTCGAAGGGCGTGCCGGACGAAAAGATGTTGTACACCGCGCTGTAGAACGGACCGTTCATTTCCCGGCGTTCGGCCGGCACCAACATCCGGCCTACCCACAAGTTGGCGTAAGGCGTAACCTCGAATTTGCCGATCGCATCCAGCACCCTTACCTCGCCGCCGTTGCCGCAGGTTTGGCAGTCGGTGTTGAATTCCACTTTCAAATATTTATGAATCTGGCCGTTGATGTATAAACGGATGTTGTCCAGATTGAAGTCGTTGTTCCATTTTTCGCCATTCGCCCCGGCGCCGCTTTCCTGGGCGCGGAAGCTGGTTCTAAGACCTGCACCGACGCTGACCCATTTGGTGTCGTCGATTTTAAACGTCGCGCCGGCCTGCGCTTCGGGCGCATGTCCCAGGCCGATGGCGCCCAAGGCCACCCCGCTCAGCAAGCCGATAGCCCGGCTGCTTAATTTTTGTGGGTTAAAACCAGTCATTTGCATTCCCCTTTATCTGGATTAAACAAACCATTGCCGGCGGCGATGGCGATTGAAAACGTCGGGGAGATTGTTGAATTTTGGCGCCGCTCGCCACAATCGGGTAAATGACTCATCAGTCATTTAACGTATGGCCGGCAACAGGCGGTTTCCGTAGAGTGCGGCTTAACTTGGGAGATTTACGATCATGAAAATAACATCTGACATTCGTCTTACTGCCGGCTTGTGTTTGTTGGCGTTTATACAAAGTCGCCAGGCACTGGCCGAGCCGGCGGCCGAAGGCGTCAAACCTTTGCAGGCTATCGAATTTGTGCTGGCTGATGAGAATCTGAAAAAGTTCGGGGTCGCGGTGGAACCGGCGCAAATCGCCGAGCGGGTGAGCGCCAATTTGATAGAGTGGGAGTTCCCGTTAACAGCCAAAGGCCCATACAGCCATCGCTTGCTGGCCAAACTGGGCAAAGTCGCGCATCGGGAGACGCCGGTTGGATTTTCCTTTTCCAGCGGCAACTCCGACCCGCGCGCGACCGATTTTCAAAAGGCCGACGTGTTGCCGATTACCTGTACTTTGCGTGATGCGGGGAATCAAGCCGTGTTGATCGAGCGTGAATCGACTTTTAGCGCCCATGCCCTGGATAAAGATGTCGTGCCGGCACGCATTGTCGATAAGTTGGTCGATCAGATTGGCACGGCGTGTCTGGATGTGTTGGAACATGCGCCGCTACCCAAGCAGCCGGGCCGTGCCAGGACCGAGTTGTTCAAGCCTAAATGGATGCCGGATGTGCGGGTGGAGGTTAGGGAGGTGCCGGGTGCCGTTGATGTGAACGGGGTGGCGCAGCCGGCGGCTGTGGGCGATGAGCCGAAGAAGGAGATTATTATTCATAATCAGGGGACACCGGTGATATTTCAGTTTGGGCATGAGAGGAAGTGATTTATTGTGTTGTTGATTCCGTTCGTGATGAGCTTGTCGAACCATGAGCGAAATCAACTGGTTTTATGGCTGCGCCGGTATTGGGAGCATCAAATTCGCGATGAAACCGATTTCGTACGGCATATGGATTACATTCATTACAATCCGGTGAAGCATGGGCATTGTCGGCAAGTCAGCGAATGGCCTTATTCGACGTTTCATCGTTATGTTGAAGAAGGTGTGTATTCGTTGAATTGGGGTAGTGATGGTGTTGACGATTTGGTTGCGGGGGAATGAATGGTTTGTCCGCGTGGGCACAAAAAGCCGTGCCCACCCTTATATTCGATTCCGCCTTGAAAAAGCGGCAGAATCCCCGACTGATCATCGGGAGGGCGGTGGAGAAGACGTGCCCACCCTGAGGCTTGAAAGCCTGCCTTGTAGATAGTTCTCTCCATCGC
>Ga0208264_1000545_pt1 | contig 10944 bp, 5 predicted proteins | sample LakWasMet31_HOW6_2_FD_183873 | JGI IMG/M metagenome (GOLD analysis project Ga0208264, IMG submission 183873) | Freshwater sediment methanotrophic microbial communities from Lake Washington under simulated oxygen tension - Sediment Metagenome... | ecosystem: Environmental > Aquatic > Freshwater >...
GGATTGCCCCATAAAAAAGCCGCGTGCGCGAACGGCGGCTCGGCTTCCTCGAACGCGAACGACTCGATAGGATCGGCATCGCGTCCATACGGCAAACGCAGCAAAATCCGCGGCAGCGCCAAGCCGAGCCACGGCGCCGCAGGGCTCTGCCGCAGCGCCTCCCAGCGTTTTGCCGCTTCCGGCGTCATCCCGGCCCAATCCTGCGGACCGGGCGACTCGGCCAGAGTACTGCATCCCAAAAGCCCGGCATCGGCCGCCGCGATAAAAGGCCCGCCGGCCCGGGCCGCCAACAGCCCGCAGGCCGCCAGCAAGGCGACATCTTCCGGGCTGTTGCCGAAACTGAAGTTGCCGATCACCAGCGACCAGGGCTCGCCGCCGAAGCCGCCGGTATTTTGTTCCACCAGCAGGCGGTACAAGCCGGAGCCGCTCAGGTTTTCACCCGCGGCGCTCACGGCGTCATACAATTGCGCCTTGCCGGCATCCAGCACATGCAACGATAAACTTTCGCCGGTCTCCAGGTGCGAAACCAGGGACCACAGCGCTCTCCAGGCGGCTTCGAGCGCCTGGAACTCGGGATGGTGCAAAAGCTCGCGCATTTTCGCGCTCAACGCTTCGTCGACCGCCTTCAGATAAACGTCCTGGAAGGGCGGCGCATCGGGAACGATATACTGGGCGACTATCCGTTCGAGGGTGTTTTCGACAATCGATTTTGCCCTGGCCTCGGGCGAGGCTTCAGGGCGATCGGAACTCCCGCCGAGCAGGCGCTCAAAGGTCGTCTGATCGTCTTCGTCTGTTGTCCGTCCCGTATCGGGCGCAGGCGCCTCCGGAGCGACCTGTACTAGGCTGCGCAGCTCCTCGGCCGCCTGCGGAAACGTCGCGGCATCGTAGAGGCGTTCCCTGATCCGCGCCAGCCCCCGAAAGAGTTCCAGGTTTTGAAACAAGGCATCGGGGTGGAAGTCTTCGATCTGCCGAAACGCCAAGTCCACTTCGGCATCGAGCCGCAAACGCAGCCGGGGGGCGATACGCGCCATCACCGCATCGAAATTGTCGATGTCCACGCGCAGGATGGAACGCTCTTCAAGCTTTTTCGGATCAGCGCCTTGACCGCTGAAATCGCCGAGGATAAGGATGCGCATCGGCTCGCCTTCCGGTTTTGGGGTATTGAAATCCGCTCCCGGCCGGGTGAACGTAAAGGACAGTCGCGTGGTTGCGGACATCATCTCACCTAAAATTCGCCGCGCACACCCAGGTTTATCGTATGCTCGGCCAGGCTTTGACGCCCCACCATCGCCTCATAAAACAGAAATGCGGAGACGCCATGGGTGAATGTCGCCGACATCCCCGCGCCCAGATTCGCATAGTTGCGGTCCGCACCGTCGCTGACGACGGTGAAGACACTCTGCGCAGGATCGTTGCTGAATTGCCAATTGACCGGCCGGCTACCGTCATGAAACTCGTGTACCCATTCGGCCCTGGCGGTCGGCATCAACACGCCGAACGGCATGCTCATCGCGTAGGACAGTTGCCCGCCCAATGCGGTTTGCAGGGATACGGCATTTTGCTTGCCGACCGTCGCCAGGCTGCCGAAGCCCGGAGCGCCGGGATTGCTTGCATTTTCCTGAAAACCATCGATTTGCACATTTTGATAGCTGACCCGGCCATAGGGTCCGTAGGTCAAACTCTGGTCATGAAAATCGTAGCCGCTGGAGACATTGAATGAGAAATCGTTGCCTTGGGTGGCGCCTTTGGCGGTTTGATTGACCGGGCCGCCAAATCCTGGAAAATTGATATTTCTCCGCATATCGTAATCGTTCCAGCCGCCGGTAAAGATACCGTCGACGTAAAAATCGTCTTTGTAGTAAGTGCTATAGAGCGAATAGCTGTAACCGTCCAGGTTCAGGTTTCCTCTCGTTGCGTCGAAGTCGGATTTGACCGCGTTATAGCCAAACGTTCCGCCGAATACGAAATTATCGGTGAAGCGGTAATCGACGCCCGCCGTGACCCCTTGGCTATCGTATTCGAAACCCAGTTCCCGATCCGTGCGGTCCTTGTCACCGACGCCGAAGTTGCCGTTCACGAATACGCCGAGCTTGTCAAAAGGGCTATCCGGATCGCCGCTGGCGCCGCCGGACGCCTGTCCCGGCCCCCCGAAGGCCAGTCCGGAAGGCAGGGCATTGCCGTTCAAACCGCTGACGTCGAAGCCGCCCCCAACGCCTCTGCGTAACAGCATCAGCCGATTTTTGACGTTGCGAAACTGCTGATTCGCAACAGAAATCGCCAGCGTCGATGGCGCAAGAGCCTGAAGAGGAGTCAATTGTTCAACGGCGTTATTATTAGTGGACTCGCCTGGCCCGCCAAAGTTTACAGCACTACAAGTGCTAGCAAGATCCTGTTGCGCTGATGTCGCGGTATTTGAAAATCCAATGTTACTGCATGGGTTTTGCAATGCAAAAGCCTCGTAACTGGTCATGGCCAACAATCCGGCCGTCAAAGTTCCATAAACAATAGAGGGGCCGTTCAATTTGGATACGGCAATGGTTTTTGATAAAAGGCGTGAATGCTTAATATTGTTAAATGACATCATGGTAAGTCGCGCTCCTTCTTTTGGGATATTTGTTTAACCGCGGAAAACCAGCGTTTATCCAGTACTATTTTCCCGTCATCTTTTGTAAAAACGGTGACAAGACACAAGATTTTTGTAGCGGCTCCAAGCTTTATTCAAAACATAAAGCTATTTAAATTCATATACATTAAACTCTTTATTAAAGAACTTTTCAAAGTTTTTCGTGCGCGGCAGTTACCACGACGACCGAGATATTGTCCCTGCCGCCCCGGCTTTCCGCTTCGCGAACCAGATTTTGCACGATGTCGCCGGGAGAGCCCGCGCTACAAAAAGATGCGATGTCGGCATCCGTCAGTTCCTTGATCAGGCCGTCGCTGCATAAAACAAACAGGTCCCGATCGGCGATCTCGCCTTCGCCGCAATCGATTTCCAACACCTCATCCGCGCCGACCGCGCGCGTAATCACATTTTCATGGACGGGCGCGGACGCAGTCGTGGAGGCGTCGAAGCCCATCTCCGGCAATGCGGACGATAAGGAATGATCCTGGGTCAGTTGCTTGATGCGCCCTTGCCGGTAACGATACAAACGGCTGTCTCCGGCCCACAGGTAGCGGAAACGGTGGCCGGCAATCAGCAGCACCACGATCGTGCTGCCGATGATCTGGCCGTTGCCCCGGCTGTCGGCCAGCTGCAGCAGGTCGCGGTTGACCGCTTGCAGGCTCGCTTCGACTTGTTCGCGGTAACGCTCAAGATCATCGCTGCGGGGAATGTTCGCCAACGCGCTAACCAGGGCCTGACTCGCGACATCGCCCGCGCTGTGCCCGCCCATGCCGTCGGCGACCGCCCACAGGCCGGCATCGCGCCGGTCCAGAATCGCATCCTCGTTGATCCTGCGGCGCATCCCGACCACGCTGAGGCCGGCGCTTTCGATGACCCCGGCCTGGCGCGAACTCGCCAGGCGCTCGCGTTGCTCGCGGCCGACCGTGATCTCATCGTCGTCCCGCGCCAGAGGGTCCGTGTTTTGCCCGTTTGCGGCAGCTTGAACCTCGATGCCTTGTTGCGCAGCCATGCCGTCTGTCTCAGCAAAACCTTCGCTCAACGGCACGTCCGAAAACTGCCATTGTCGCTTCGGCCACACGCCGTTCAAGAAGCCGGCGAAGGCATCGACCGGAGGCATCCCCTCGCACAGCAGCAAGGCCGTTTTTGCATCTTCAAACGCGGTTGAGCGCCAGTAACTGCAGCGCTCCAGAAAACGGCTGCCGAACTGGCCGCCGATCTGATGCAAAGCCTGCGGCGTATCCAAAGCACTGTCGAGCCGGAAATGAAACGCCTGCCGCGCCGAAGCGGTGTCGATGCCCTCCCTGCCGTAGCGAAGCGGGCGCGCCGAGACGAAGTCGCCGAGGCGCAGGCGTTCGAGCCGGGCATCGAAGCTGTCCAGGTCGAAATCGTATTCCAGCGAGAACAGCGCCAGGTCTGACAATGCATCGAACCAGCCGCAATCGGGTTCGAACAAGTCAGTCAACGGCCAATGGGTCACTTTCGCGGCCAGCGTCAACGGAAAATAACGCCCTACCCGGTCGACGCTCGGCATCATCACCCCGGCCCAGGCATCATCGCCGCATTGGCCTGGCGCCAGGGCGAACTGCCAGATCGGGCTGTACAGGAAAGTCTCGAGCCAGGCCTGTCCCAATTGCTCGCGGCTCGCCAGCAAACCGGCCTGTAACCATTGATCCCAGGGTTCGATGAACTGCCTCGGCAAACGCCGGGACAAAAAGTCGCCGTGGCTCGGAATCTTGCCGTAAAAACCCGGCGCGGATTCGGGATGACTCACAGGCCTTCCGGACAGCGGAAACCTTGCAGCTCCCTGAGATTGAACGGATTCATCACGCTGGCCGCGCGCAATTCATAACGCGCGCTCATGCCGTCCAACTGCAAAGTCAGATTGAATTTTTCCGGCGCGGAGGTCGGCTCGATCGTGGCTTCGTCGAGCAGCCGAAAAAAAGCCCAGGTTCCTTCCTTGCTGCGGCTGACCTGGCGCCCGTCGAGGGTTTCAAACACGATGCGCACGCCCTGGCTCGGGGTCGGTCCCGGCCACTTCAGGCTGACCGCCTGTTCCGGGCCGTGCCGGTAGACCGCTTCCTGGCCTTCGATCTGCAGGCGGAAGGTGCCGACCTTCGGGTCCAACGCCTGCGGTTTCAATTCGAATTGCACCTGCGGCGAGGCGCCTGCCGCGAAAAAGGCGTCGCGTATTTTCGCCGCCAACTGGAAGCGCCGGATCGATTCCTGCGAGAGCCCCAGCGGTTTTTCGGCCGCCATTTCGGACCAGACCGGCTTGCTGGTATCGACGAAGGGTTTCAGGTTGGCTTGGAAAAACTGGTCCATCAGGCCGGACGGTGCGAAGATTTTCGCAAAATCGGCCAGCAGGACATCCTGGTTCGTGCCGGTATTGAACGGGTAGCGGCCGGTCAAAGCCATCTTGCAAGGCGATGCAACGCCGGTCTTGACCATCTCGCTCAACTGTCCTTTGGCGGCCGAGGATAGTTTCTGGCCGCCGCTGTTCACGACGATTTGCAGCCAGCCTTTCAACGGCTCCGGCAGGCGGGCAAATTCGAGTTGCGCCTGTTTCAGCACATCCGCGCCGCCGCCGCTGAACAGGTTCGCCTGATTCTGCAAGGCCTGGCCGCCGGTATTCGCGCTGCTCAATTGCAAAAAATAGTCGCGCAGACTCTTCAGCTGCTGCAGGACCGGGTCCAGCGCGACCGGCTTGTCCGGCCCGCCGCGCACCAGAGTGCTTAAAGGCTCGAACTGCACTTCCGCCGCGATCGCAGGATCGGGGCCGCTGTCGAGGCCGGCCGCGTTTTTGGCCATCGCGAGCAATTGCGAGGTCTTCGCGTCCGGCGACTTCAACGCATTGCCGACCGCTTTCGCGATCGAATCGCTGGCCTCCTTGCTGAGCCGGCTGAACGAGGTATTCTGATCGATGCCGTCCAGCAATTTGCGCAATGGGCCGTCGGGCCTGGACAAAATATCGAGCATTTGCGCGGTCTGGCTGGTCGTCAACGCGGGTTGCAGCCTCAGCTTGGCCAAAAGGTCCGACCACACCGTCTTGTATTCGTTGATATAGAGCTTCTTCAATTCGCCATGCAGCTTTTCGACTTCCGCGATGTCGAGTCGGGTCTGGCTGCCCAAGACCCAATTCTGCTCGACCGCGTCCTTCACGAAGTCGCGGCTCTTGGTCAAAAACAATTCCTTGTAGCCGTAGCCGGTGAACACCGCGGGGATCGCATAGGACGAAAAATCCTTGCCGTCCGCCAACGCGAACACGCGCGCGCCGTCCGCGCCCAGGGCCTTGCTCAACTGAAAATCGTGCCCCTGTTCGGTCACCGCTTCGGACTTGAAGCGGGAGTAGATCTGGCCGATCAACGGCACTTGCGTCAGTTTTCCGCGCACCGAGTTCACGAACACGTCGTCAATCGGCGCCGGGTCCAGTTCCAGTTTGAGCAGATTGTCCAGATGGCGGACCAACTGGGCGACGGCCTCCGGATCGCCGGCATAGTGCTGGTCCCAGTCCGCACGGATCCAGGTCATCGCGGTCTCCGGCGCCAGCCGCTCGGTCTGGTTGAACATCAGATAGACCTTCAACAGCTGGTACAGCACGTCGAGCTTGTTGCCTTCCGCGCCCTGCATCCTTTCCTTCAGGCGCTGCATGATCGCCGGCAGGAAATACTCGCGCAGCATCGCATCGTAGGTATGGTGGGCGGCCGCCTCGATCTTGTCGCCCTGCGACAGGCCGAATCCCATCATCAGGCCGCCGTCCTGATAGACATCCGCGACTCCCAAGAGAATGTTCAGGCGCGGCAACAGCACCCGGAAATTATCCTGGCTGTCGCTCGCGTTCAGCTTCAGCGAACGGTACTGGGCGATCTGTTCCTCGACCTTTTCGAGCGCGGAGCGGTTGTTGAAATAACTGACCGTCCACAGCGAGATCACGGCCAGAAAGACCAGGCTCGCGCCGATGTAGGCGCCGAGCTGCAACCAGCGCGTGCGTTTTTCGAGCTTCGGATCGGTGCCTGCCAGTTCGGCTTCCGGAAACAGCACGTCCTGCAACAACCGGGTCAGAAAGTAACTCTTGCCCTGTCCGCTGTACATCGGAGCCGCCTGCCGGTCCAGGTGAAAGGCGCCGGCCAGAATGCCGAGCATCCTGTCGATCGGCGTGCCTTCCTGGGTGCCGCTGGTGAAGTAAACGCCGCGCAGCAGCACCGGCTGTTCGTAACGGTTCGCCGCGAAAGTCGCCTGCAGGTAGTCGACCATCGCGGGTTTCGCCAGCGCCATCTGCTGCGGAAAGTCCAGAATGCTCCCGCGCCGGCGCACGTCGCGTTCGTCCTGAATGCGCCCGATCGTCCGGCCCTGCAAACGCTGCAGCAATTCTTCATAGGCATCCCCGAAACGCGCCGGCAAATCCGGCTCGCCGCTCAGGGTGTCGGCGGCAAAGGTTTCGCCCCATACCTGCGCGCGCTGCTCCTGGGTCAGATCGGCGAAGAAATCATTGAAGCCGGCCACCAGGTCGGCCTTCGTGAACATCATATAGACCGGCAGGCGCACGCCGAGCTGTTGATACAGCTCATGAATCCGGGCGCGCACGGCCTTCGCGTGCAAGAGGCGCTCCTGCTCGGACTGTTGCAGCAAATCCGAGAGACTGGTCGCCACAATCACCCCGTTCAACGGCCGGCGCGGCCGGTATTTTTTGATCAGTGACAGAAAGCCAACCCAGCCGGCCGCATCGACCGCCTTGTGGCTTTCCTGCGTGGTATAGCGGCCGGCCGTATCCAGAAACACCGCATTGTCGGCAAACCACCAGTCGCAATTGCGCGTCCCGCTGACGCCCTTGATCGCGTGTTTGCCGAGTTTTTCGGCCAACGGGAAATGCAGGCCGGAATTGACCAGCGCGGTGGTCTTGCCCGAACCCGGCGCGCCGATGATCGCGTACCAGGGCAACTGATAGACGAACTGGCCGCCGGACTTGCCGTCCTTGCGCGATTGTTTCAATACCGCGAAGGCTTCTTCAAAGCCCTTCCGCAGCGTGTCGACCTCGTCGGCCGAGGCGTTCGCGACAGGGTCCGCATCGGCCGCCACCAATTGCTCGACCAATTGTTTTTCGGCGCTGCCGGCGCGCAGCTGCATGACCAGCCGATAAATGATCCAGAGCACGAACAAGGCGACAATCACCAGGGTTCTGGCGAGCACCGATTCCAGCGGCACGCTGCCGGCGATCGCGATCAATGGTCCCGCCAGCCAGATCAGGCAGCTCAGCGCCGCCAAACCCAAAAACTGAATCACCCACTTATTCGTAAAAAATGCCTTGAGCTTTCCCATCTGTGCTCTCACTGAATCTGTAAATCGACGCGGCGATTGATCGCCCGGTGTTCCGGCGTGTCGTTGGGCGCCAACGGTTCGCCCTCGGCCCGGCCTTCAAAGCGGATCTTGCCGCTCTGCGTCGCCAGATCGTTCAGCATTTCGCTGACTTTTTTCGCCCGCGAGGTCGACAAATGCCAATTCGACGGAAACCGCGCCGAGACGATCGGCTTGTCGTCGGTATGGCCTGTGACCAGCACATTGTCCTTGCCCACCGCGAACTCGTCGGCGATTTTTTTCAGCATCGGCATGAACTCGGGCTTCAGCTGATCGCTGCCGGAGGCGAAGGAATTGCGGATCCGAAGCAGCCTGTCGTCGACCACTTCGACCATGTCCTTTGCGATTTCGGCCGCCAGCACCCGTTTGAAGCGCTCCTTCCGATCCGGGTCGGCGGGCTTCACGACCGGCGCCGCGCGCGCGATCTCGACCGGCTGCTTGGCGAGCGCGAACAGTTCCTTGTAATCCTGGTCCGAACGGGCATTCAGCGCCAGCACGAAACCGATGTAGACCAGGAGCAACAACACGCCGAGCACCGCGCCGACCACCCAGAGCGGCACATAGCGCACCAGCGCGTTGCGCACATCCTTCAGCCCGCGCCAGCGCGGCGACAGTTCGCGTTCGCCGTCGCCTTTCACGCGCTGGATCAATTGATACAGCTCGGCGCGGTATTTTTCTAACTCGTTCGCGCCATTGGTCAGCACCCGGTATTTGCCTTCAAAACCGAGGCTGATAAACAGATAGGTTAGTTCGATCAGCGCCAGATTTTGCGCCGGCTGTTTGACCAGCGCCGCGACGATGTCGAAAAACTTCTCGCCGCCCCAGGCTTCCCGGTGAAAGGAGATCAACAGGCTCTGATGCCCCCAGTTGCTCTGCGATCCCCACGGCGTATTCAGGATCGCCTCATCCAGAAAGCTGCAGAGCGCGTAACTGGCCATGCGGGTCTGATCGGCGCCGAAGCCGGCTTGCAAGAGGCGGTTTTCGAACAGGGTCACTTCGCTGGTCGCGCGCTGGCGCAGCGCATCGACCGCCGGATACATCGCGGTTTGCCTGAGCCGCCCGGCCAGCGAAATCAGCGACAAGGCGGCCGCGACAATCGGATTTTCCTTGAATTCGGCGGCGGGCAGTTCGGCCGCGGTTACCGGCCGGTAGGCCGGAGACGGAGGTGGAACGGCCGGCTGAGTCTCCGCTGCCGGCGGCGCGGCCGCGGGCCGCCTTCCGCCCGGCATCGGCCGGATGATGGTGCGGTCGCCGTCATCAAAGGGACCTAAAGGATCGTTTGGATTCATGCCGTTCAACCTTTTCTAATTGCCCAAAACTCAAGTTCCAGTTCCGGAAAACTGCCGCCGATATGGATCGCGAAGCCGCCGGAAGCCGCCATCTTCGCCCATAATTCGCTTTGCTTGTTCAGCTCGAAATACGAATAACCGGCATGGTAAGGAATCTGCCGCGGCGCGACCGGCAAGGCCTGGATCGCGATGCCAGGCAAGGCCGAACGCACCAGCAATTGAATATCCTCGACCGGCCCGATTTTGACCTGCGGCGGAAAATGGCTGCGGATCAGTTCCGAAGACACCTGGGCCTTCGCCGCGAGCACGAAAATCGCCCCTTCCAACAGCGTCAACTCCGGCCGTTTCGCGACATAGACGCCCGGCCGCGCTTCCGCGAGCGGCAACTGTACCGCGTTCTGTTCCAGCACCATGCTCAACAGACTGCGCAATTCGTCGATCAACGGGATGAAAGTGGCTTTCAGGTCGTCATGCTTGTAGTCGGGGAAGGCGATCGGCCGTTTGTTCGGCCGGTAAAAGGTCGCCAGTTCGCCGGCCATTTGCAGACACAGCCGGAAAAAATCTTCCGGATGCAGCACCTGGGCATTGGCCAGATGCGCGAGCAGCGGCTCGTAACGGTTGATCAATTGCAGCAGCATGAAATCGGCGATTTCGGCGACGCCGCCCTGGCTGCTGCCGGCCACCCTCCCCGCCAACGCTTCGCCGCGGGTATGCAGGAGGCCCTGCAACTCCCCGGCAAAGCCGCCCAAAAGTCCTGCAGATGAGCAATGCACGGCAGGCGGAATATACTGCTTGTCGAGGATCACCGTTTTATCGGCGCGCACTTCAATGATCCTGGCGATACCCAGGCACACATAACCCGATCGCTCCTGGCTTTCGCACATCAGGCGCGGCTTCAGCGCGCCGATCTGCACCTCGTAACGGCCGTCCGAGCCGCTGTTATGGTCGCGGACTTGGCGCTCGGTCAGACGATAACGCGCCATGTTGTCCGGAAAGGACTCGCTGTCGACCTCGGTCGAATCCGGCCGGCGCAGCGGCAACGCCAGATAGACGACGCTGGCCTTTTCGTTCTCCGGCACATCCAGGGGTATCGGCAGTTCATCGTCTTGCGGCAAACTGAACGGCGTGCCGTCCGGAAACACGCCGCTGCACTCGCTGAGGCCGACCTTGCCGATCGCCAGACAGCCATGATCGAGTTTCAGGCTCGCAAAGCCCCAGGAATAGGCGCGTACAGCGAGCGACAAGCCATGCAACAGGCTTTCGAAATAACGGTCATGCTGCTGGAAATGCTGGGGCCGGAGAAACATGCCCTCGGACCAGACTACCCTATTGTTTTCAGACATATTTTTGGTTCCCGGCAGGAATGCGGTGATATGGTTAGCGTTTTGACGAGCGGCTCAGCAATTGCATCTGCTGCTCATAGGCATCGCCGAATGCATCGCCGAAAAAATCCTCCTGAGCGGCGGACTTCAGCTTCGGATACAGGATCGTATAGTGTTCCCAGCATTTGGCTTTTTTCTGAAATAGCAGACCTTCGCCTTGCGTTTTCTCGATCGATTCGGGATCGAAGCCGCGCAGGACGTCCGCCAGTGCGGCCTGGATGCCGGCGGTCATCGCCATTTGATGATTCATGATGTCGCTAAAACCTTCGCGCACCGCTTCTTTCGGGGTCAGGAAGCCGGG
>Ga0208264_1000546_pt1 | contig 10939 bp, 7 predicted proteins | sample LakWasMet31_HOW6_2_FD_183873 | JGI IMG/M metagenome (GOLD analysis project Ga0208264, IMG submission 183873) | Freshwater sediment methanotrophic microbial communities from Lake Washington under simulated oxygen tension - Sediment Metagenome... | ecosystem: Environmental > Aquatic > Freshwater >...
GGCTTCAGCGACCGTGCCGATGAATTTGATCAGTTCTTCGTAGGAATCCCGGTCGTCGATGCCGATTCGCGACTTGACGGTGACCGGAATCGAAACGGCTTTCCGCATCGCCGCGACGCATTCGGCCACCAGTTCCGGCTCCGCCATCAAACAGGCGCCAAAACTTCCGTTCTGCACCCGGTCGCTTGGGCAGCCGACATTCAGATTCACCTCGTCATAGCCGAAATCCTCGGCCATCTTCGCGCACGCGGCCAGACCGGCCGGATCGCTGCCACCCAATTGCAAGGCCAAGGGATGCTCGCTCGGATCGAATTGCAAAAACCGCTGCCGGTCGCCATGCAGCAATGCTCCGGTCGTGACCATCTCGGTATAAAGCAGCGTCTGTTTCGAAATCAGCCGGTGAAAAAAACGGCAGTGTCGATCCGTCCAGTCCAGCATAGGCGCAACACATAATGAATGTATGTTATTGTTTTTAGTGTGTTTTATTGGGTGTTTGTGGTTTTGCAACATCGTTTCATTTTAAAAAATCTTGGACATTCTTGTCTATTTCTGGAGCATTTTGGGATATTTAAGAATTAGAAATTGCTCAGAAAATTGGTATTGGTAATGCTGGCTATGATCATAAAATACCTAAAACGGCCTTCTTTTTGAGCACAAACGTTGACCTCGGACTGTTGTCTGGAGGGTCTGTTTCTCCGGCGATCCCAGGATTTAATTGTGATTTGAAAAAATACTGGTGGAAGTTGTTTTTGTCTGTTGTAAAGATAAAGGCGGCGGTGTGATCTGCTTTATAGAAAGCGATATAATCAACCCTTGAATATTAATGTCACAAGTTAATTCTATCTGATGAACTAGTTTATTAGATAGACCAGAATGGTGTTTTTTTGATTACAGTAGGCGCTTTTGAAGCTAAGACACATTTGTCAACGCTGCTCGAACGTGTAGCACTAGGCGAGAAGATTGTCATTATTAGACATGGAAAACCCTCAGCACGGCTTATCCCTGTTACGGTCACCGACCGCTCTCGTATTGAGCACGCGATTCCAAAATTAAAGGCTCTTCATTTAGCTAGAGTAAGCTTGCTGCTACGTGATTTGGAAGCGCCCAGGTACTGGCGGGACATCGCCGCATGGATCACCAATCATCGCCAAAGACTGCCTTCCGACGCTGATAGGCGAGCAGCAGCGCATTTTTGGCAAGGAGGGAATTTGTAACCAGGGTGGATTGCGAAATAAAAACCTGAATTACCCATCTGCAATTCTGACAAAAATGTAATGTTCTCGTCATGTCGGTGTCAGGAACAGATTGTTATCCTCTGTTCATGCATCGATTATTTTCTATTTTGTGTATTTTGCCAGTTATCAATCTGGCCTTCGTCGGCTGTGCGAGCTTTCAGGATCGTGAGCTCAATCCGGCTGAGACTGCGGCTCACCTGAAAAAAAGGACCTTGTCAAACCCGGAACTGTTGAGTTTTATTGAAACGGTTATCGGAGGCGGAACCGTGCCGCCGCCAAAAACCTGGAACGTGGATCGACTCACCCTGGCAGCGATTTATTACCATCCTGACCTCGCACTGGCACGCGCCCAGGCGCAATCAGCCGATGCCGCCATCAAAACCGCCGCGCAACGTCCGAATCCCAGCATTACGATTTCGCCCACCTGGGTACGTAATCTGGCCACAGCGGCCATTCCTTGGATCGCGGCCACTACGATTAATATTCCGATCGAAACCGCCGGCAAACGCGATTTTCGTATCGATAAGTCGGAACATTTGGCCGATGCGGCGCGTTTGCGAATCGCGGATGTGGCCTGGCTGATACGAGGACGCTTGCGTTTGGCTCTGCTGGAAGCCTATACGGCCAAGCAAGCTGAGCACCTGATACATCAGCAACTCTCCATCCAACAGTCGATCAATCAACACGTGGAACAACAACAGGCAATCGGCGAAATTGGCCCACTCGAAGTCACCCGATCGCATCTGACCGTGAATCAATTAAAACTGAACGAGAGCGCGGCACACAAACGCGTTGCGGAAAGTACCGTGCTGTTGGCTGCCGCGATCGGTGTGCCGGTCGACGGCTTAACAGGGATCGAGCTCGATTTTAGCGATCTTTCCCGCCCCCCCGCCTTGCAGGTTATTCCTGTCGCCCAACTGAAAGAACACGCCTTGCGGACGCGTCCCGATGTGTTGGCGGCGTTAGCCGACTACGCGGCGGCGCAATCCGCGCTGCAACTGGAAATAGCCAACCAGTATCCCAACATCCAGGCCAACCCCGCCTATACCTGGGAAATGGGCGAGCACCGCTGGACGCTAGGCGCAACACTGCAATTACCCGTTTTGCATCAAAATCAAGGCCCCATTGCCGAAGCCGAGGCGAAACGACAGGAGCTTGCCGTGCGCTTCGAGGCGTTACAAATGCGTATTGTCAGCGATATTGACCGAGCCCATTCGGGTGTGGCGGCCGTGCTGGCTAAATGGAGCGATGCCGAAAAACAAATACAACTTCAACAAGAGAATCTCCGTTCAGTTCAAGCTCAATTTCAAGCGGGAGAAACCGATCGTCTAACTTTGCTCGGCGCTGAGGTGGAAAAAGCCGTGGCCGAACGCGCCCAACTGGATGTTCTCGTCGAAACTCAACAAGCGCTCAATGGCTTGGAAGATACCTTACGCGAACCCATCGCATCGGCACTGACAAATGCGATGATTGCTGACTCTGCCAGCCGGAAATACCCTCAATGAAACCAGCTTCATGGCTAACAACGATAGCGGCCTTCATAGTCATGCAGGCAACTCCCTTACAGGCTGCCGACGAACCAGAAGTGGTGACCGAAGTGGCGGTCCAGACCGGCAAGATCATACGGGCTACGTTGCATCGCTACGTGATGGCTTATGGTATGGTCGAGCCGGAACCGGCGATGAACGGAAAACCGGCGGCCAGTTCGAAAATTGCCGCCCCGATTGCAGGTATTCTGACGCAAGCATTCTGCGAGGAAGGCCAAGCCGTTAAAAAAGGATCGACCTTGTTCGAGATGGATACTCGCGCCGCCGATGCGCTGGTTGCCAAAGCGGAAGTGGCCGTCGAGTTTGCGCAGAAAAATTTTGCCCGTAAACAGCAACTGAATGCGACCGACAATGTGTCGCGCAAACTCTATGATGAAGCCGAGCTGTTACTTCAGACGGCTCGCAAGGACTTAGCCAATGCCCAGACGCAACGCGAGTTGTTGCGGATCAAGGCTCCTTTGTCCGGTACGGTGGCGGCCATCCATTTCAAAGTCGGTGAAACCGTGGGGCTAAACATGGCGTTGGCGGATTTGATCGATCTCGAGCGTTTAGACATTGCACTCAAAATACCCAGCCAAGAAGCGATCTCGCTCCGGTTGGGACAGCCCGTCGAGTTTAAGCTTGGCACGTCAACGGGAAGCCGGCCGGATGCTCAACCGACGCAACCAGGAAAAGTGATATTTATCAGTCCGCAAATTGACCCGCTCACCGATACCGTTCTGGTCAGAGCCTCACTGAATAGTGGTTCCGGGATGCGCTCTGGGCAATTCGTCAGCGCCCGAATCGCGGTTGAAGAACGCAGTGGTCGCTTGGCAGTGCCGGTCGAAAGCGTGGTGAGTAGAGAAACAGGGAGCACGATTGCCTTGGTAGAAGGCAACAGGGCCAAACAAATTGCCGTCACACCGGGATTGCGTGACGGCAAACTTGAGGAAATATCAGGCGATGGCATTGAAGAAGGCATGACGGTAGTCACCCAAGGCGCTTACGGACTGCCGGCCGAAACACATATTCGAGTCATAAAATAATGCGGCTATCGCCTTTTGCTTTCCCACTTCGCCACCGATTGACCATCGTCTTTCTTTGTATAGCGCTGTGTCTAGCCGGAGCCTATGCCGTCTTAAGCATGCCGTCGTCGATTTTTCCGCAGACCAACTTTCCGCGCGTGGTGATCTTGATCGACAACGGCGTGATGCCTGGCAATGAGATGATGGCGACTATCACCCGTCCCGTCGAGGAAGTCATGAAAGACATTCCCGGCGTACGCACCATCCGCTCGAAAACCGGACGGGGCTCGGCGGAAATTAACGTGTTTTTTAACTGGCAAACCGATATGGTGCAGGCAGAACTGTTTGTCCAGGGCCGATTGGCTACCGTGCAAAAATCTCTACCGCCTACCGCGACTTCGGCCGTTTGGCGACTGACTTTTGCGGCATTTCCGGTCATCGGCATCAGTCTGACCAGCCCCGAGCACTCACTCACCGATCTCTGGGAAACCGCGCGTTATACGCTTCAGCCCCGGTTGTTGCGTATCCCCGGTGTCGCGCGCACCGGCATTGTCGGCGGACGCGCGCCGGAATATCACGTAATCGTCGATCCTCTGCGTTTGCAGGCCGTGAATCTGAGTCTCAGCCAAGTCTCCGATGCACTGGTTAGAAACAATTTGATCGTACCCACCGGCATGCTGGAGGAAGACTACAAACTCTACCTGACCGTCGTGGATGGTCGCGTGCATACGATCGAAGAGCTGGAAAACCTCACGGTTTCAGCGTCCCCCGTTGGCATCGTGCAAGCGCCCGCCCCCCCACAGCTAATGTCTGCTGCCGGTCACCCCATTCGCATCAAGGATTTCGCACGGGTCGAACGGTCTCAGGAACCGGTATTCAATGTCGTCACCGCCAATGGCGTGAATGCGGTTTTGCTCAATGTCTACAGCCAACCGGACGGGAGTACGCTCGACATTGCGAATCAACTCAAACAGGAATTGGCATCGCTAAAACAAGCCCTGCCAGCCGGTATGCAAGTACAGATTTTCTACGACCAGTCGCTATTGGTGGGCGACTCCATACAAAGCGTCTGGGAGGCGATCATTCTAGGGCTGATTCTTTCGGTGGTCATACTGTACGTTTTCCTGAAAAACTGGGGGACCACGCTGGTGGCTGCCATTGTGATTCCTGCGACGGTTTTGGTGACCTTTCTGACTTTGCGTATCGTGGGATTCGGTTTCAACTTGATGACACTGGGCGGTATTGCTGCCGCCATCGGTTTAATGATCGACGATGCCATCGTCGTGGTGGAAGCCATCCATGCAAAATTACAGCAAGGCGCGGAGCGGCTTGATGCGGTGACCCAGGCATTGGCGGAAATCTTTCGGCCTTTGCTGGCATCGACGTTGACGCCGGTCGTGGTGTTCATCCCACTGGCTTTTCTGGATGGTGTGGCGGGCAGTTTTTTTAGGGCGTTGGCTCTTACCATGGTGGTATCGCTGCTGACTTCGCTGGTATTGGCAGTCACGCTCATTCCTGCATTAGCCAGCTGGTGGTTGTCGCCCCCCAAACATGCAGTCCACCCAGCAAAGCTTTCCGAGACACCGGCATCCTATTCCCAACACCCTAGGGCTGCCGGTGGGTTTGCGCGTTTGAGCGAAGTTTATGAGAGGATATTGCGTAGGGCGCTTAAGCACACCAAAGTGGTGTTATTGGCTTGTGGTTTGATATTGGCAGCGGGTATCTGGTTGTACGGCCGCCTGGAAAGCGAATTTCTGCCTTTCATGGATGAAGGCGGTTTCGTGATTGATTACCATGCCCCCTGGGGCACCGGTCTGACGGAAACGGATCGGCAACTGCGACAAGCCGAAACCCTTCTGCGGAACATACCCGAGCTGGAAAGCTATTCACGCCGCACCGGCGCCCGCTTGGCTTTGGGCATTTCACAGGCGCACAAGGGGGATTTTTTGGTCAAATTGAAAGCCGATCGTCGGCGCAAAACCGATGAAGTCGTCGCCGATTTGCGACAACAGCTCCATATTGCCGTGCCTGGGCTGGAGTGGGAGTTCGCCGGCATTCTCGGCGACCTGATCGGCGATTTGACATGGTCGCCGCGGCCGATCGAAATCAAACTGTTCTCTACCGATGTCGAATGGCTGAAGCGGAAAGCTCCGCAAATTCAGGCAGAACTCGGCAAAATTGCCGGCGTGGTCGACACCTTCGACGGTTTGGAGACCACCGGCCCGTCTTTGAGCCTGCGCGTACGCTACAGTGATGCGCTACGCTTCGGATTGACAGCCAACGATGTGGCAGTGGCGGCCGGGACCGCGATGCTGGGACAAAAAGCCTCTTATGTGCTGGAAGGCGACCGTGTCGTCAATATCCGCGTGCGCATGAACACAGACGCAACGGCGCAAATTGCCGATCTGAAGGAATTACCCTTACGGGCGGCCGATGGCAGAACGGTCAAGTTATCTCAGGTGGCCGATGTCGTGACCGAACCGGGACAGTTGGAACTGCATCGGGAAGATCTGCGGCAACTGGTAGCGGTTTCCGCCCGCCTGGAAAACCGCGACCTGGGCAGCGCCATTACGGAAATCAAGGCCAGACTCCAACAAGATCCGACCTTACCGCCAGGTGTGTTGGAACAGGGTGGTCTTTATCAGCAACAGCAGGAGTCCTTTCAAAATCTTCTGATTGTGCTGCTGGCTTCGATCTTTCTCGTCTTTACCGTGCTATTAATCGAATTTCGCTCGTTCCATGAGCCGGTCGCCATCCTGTTGGGTTCGGTGTTGGCGTTGAGCGGCACGGTTCTGGCCTGGTTTATGACCGGCACCTCGGTCAATATCGTTTCGTTGCTCGGTGCAATCATCGGCATTGGTGTGGTGGCGAAGAACGGTATCCTGATGCTGGATTCGGCGCATCAATTAAAATTGCCAAGCAGAACCCTTGAAGATTCGCTGATTGAATCCGGCCGGCGGCGTTTGCGCCCGGTATTGATGACATCCATGGCGGCGGCATTGGGCCTATTACCCTTGGCCTACGGTATCGGTGCCGGATCGGACATGTTAAAACCCTTGGCGATTGCGGTGATTGGTGCGCTGATACTTTCAGTGCTGCTGTCGCTGGTCGCCACGCCCACGGTTTATTTTGTCACCCAAAGATGGGCGGGCAATAGCCGAAGGTTTCATTCATCAACGCAGGCTGAGCAGTAATCGGATCGTTGCGGTATGTTCACTACTCCAACACGCTACGGCACGCCGCAATCATAGGAAAAACTCGCTCATGCGCATCCTGATCGTCGAAGATGAAAAGAAAACTGCGGCTTATCTGCAGAAAGGTTTGAGCGAGCAAGGCTTCGTTGTCGATATTAGCCCTGAGGGCGAAGAAGGCTTGCTGCTGGCCACAACACTCGACTATGACCTTATCATCCTCGATGTCATGGTGCCGCTACGGGATGGCTGGTCTGTGCTTAAGGAATTAAGGCGTAGAGGCCAACAAACGCCGGTATTGTTCCTCACCGCCCGAGATACGATCGATGATCGTGTGAAAGGCTTGGAATTGGGAGCAGACGACTATTTGATTAAGCCGTTCGCTTTCGTCGAATTGTTGGCACGCATACGCTCGATCCTCCGCCGTGGCCCGACCCGACCCATGGAACAATTGCAACTGGCTGATCTGACCCTGGATCAGATCCGGCACAAAGCCTTTCGTAGCAATCAACCACTGGATTTGACACCGAAAGAATTTACGCTGTTGAAACTATTCATGAACCGGCCCGGAGAAGTACTTTCGCGCACACTGATTGCAGAACAGGTATGGGACGTTCACTTCGAATGCGATACCAATATCATCGATGTTGCTATCCGCCGCTTGCGGCAAAAAATCGATGACCCCTTCCCGCAAAAATTGTTGCATACCGTGCGTGGGGTGGGCTATGTCCTTGAAGAGCGTTAACCACGACGCAATCCCCAATCCCGGGTCTATTACGATACGGTTGACAGGGCTTTATATCGGTTCTGCCGCGCTGATCTTGTTGCTCATTGGCTTTTATCTATATCAGTCACTGGCCAGTACGCTGGCCCAGGACAATCGGCAATTTTTACTGAAAGAAGTTCAGCTGCTGCGCAGCGTATTGCAAGAGCAACCGCCCAATCTGTTGCGTTTGGCCGATGAACAAAGCGAAGGCTTGGATTTACCGACGGGGGAGTATTATTCGCGCATCCTGGATAAAAGCGGTCATAGTCTAAGCGAAACTCCAGGAATGGAGGCTTTACCAGCCGCCGCTCAATTTCCTGTGCTTTCGAGTCGGCCGGAAACGAACGAAAAAGTACAGAAATTGGCTGACGGACGGACCTTCATGCTGATGACCGCATCCAGTAAAACCACCCCACCGCAAACCATACAAATTGGGCTCGATATTTCTCACGAAACAGCATTACTTGCCAAATATCGGCGTAATTTAGGCTGGGCGCTATGGGTTGGCCTGCTGTTTTCAAGCATGGCCGCCATTTTTGTCACGCGCCGAGGCTTGAGCCCGCTTGCCGAGATGACTCGTCATATTGAAGGCATCACCGCCACCCAACTCCATGAGAAACTGGATCCTGCTTCCTATCCCAAAGAATTGTTCACTCTGGCATCTGCCTTTAATGCCATGTTGTTGCGTTTGTCTAAATCATTCGCGCAACTGACGCAGTTTTCCGCCGATCTGGCACATGAACTGCGCACCCCAATCAACAATTTGATGGGTGAAAACCAAGTAGCGCTATCCCGTCCACGCAACGCCGACGAGTACCGGCAAATTCTCGAATCCGGTCTGGAAGAATACGGACGACTGTCGCAGATTATCGAAACCTTGCTGTTTTTGGCCCGGGCGGAAAACACTGAAATTACCCTGCACACGGCCCGATTGAATGGTCGAACTGAGCTGGAAGCGGCTTGCAGCTATCTTGAAGCCGTGGCTGAAGAAAACCGCGTTCGTTTAGTTTGCCAGGGCCAAGGCCTTCTGTATGCCGATGCGCAACTTCTCAAACGCGTGCTGAGCAACTTGCTGCTCAATGCGCTCCAGCATACTCCGTCCGGTGGTGAAATTCGGTTGTCGATCCAGACGAGTCATGAGAATGGCGCGATCATCCGGATAGAGGATAACGGCTGCGGCATTCCCGCAGAACATTTGCCGCATCTGTTCGATCGGTTTTACCGAGTCACCTCTGCGAGATCCGAAGAAGGTACAGGTCTGGGTTTGGCCATCGTCAAATCCATTATGGATTTGCATGGTGGAGCCGTGGTGATTGCCAGCGAACTGGGTCGAGGTACGCTGGTTACGCTTCACTTTCCTGCCCCTGATGGAACTATCAAATAACCATGAACTGAACTCTCCAGTTTGTGGCTGTGTAACGTTGTTATTCGGCCCGTGTGTTCAACAGTCTAGGCTTTCAACGGAAATGCCTAAAAAACCTAAATTCAACCCTATTGAGGCAGAAAAAGTGTCTCAACAGAAAGACTCATATGGGTACCCGTTTAGAAAAAAATGATTTAGAAAGGTATTCTTGTCGACAGAGATTGAAACGAGTATAAGATATTCTTGAGAGACAATAGCCTGTAAGAGGGCTTGTAGGTCCATCAGTAACAATGGAGATCAACAATGTTATCAATTGACCCCCTCATTCCCATCATTCTCGTCGTCTTGGGTTTAATTTTCATGTCACTTCGGATCGTCAAGGAATACGACCGAGGGGTCATTTTCTTTCTCGGTAAAGTCACCGGCGTTCGCGGCCCGGGCCTCATCATCCTCATACCGATCTTTGAGCAAATGACGAGGGTTACCCTCCGCACGATCACCATGAATATTCCGTCGCAGAAGATCATCACGAAGGACAATGTGTCTATCGACATCGCGGCCGTCGCGTACTACAAGATCATCGATCCTCAAAAGTCGGTCGTCGCGATCGAGGACATCACGAGCGCAGTCAATCAGATCAGTCAGACCACGGTGCGCAACGTTGTGGGTCAGTTCTCGCTTGACCAGTTGCTCTCAAAGACGATCGATATTAACTTGCAGATCAAGAATGTAATCGACACGCACACTGAACCCTGGGGCGCTGAGGTTACAGCCGTCGAGATCAAGGACATCACGCTTCCCGAGAATATGCAGCGTGCGATGGCGAAGGAAGCAGAGGCTGAGCGCGAGCGCCGTGCCAAGATTGTCGCTGCAGAAGGCGAGTTTCAGGCGTCGGTAAAGCTCGGCGAGGCGGCGGACATTATTGCGTCGCACCCGGTTGCACTCCAGCTCCGCACGCTCCAGACCATGGCCGAGATTGCCACGGAGAGGAATTCCACGATCATCTTCCCAGCACAATTCATGACGACCGTGCAGGAGGCGATTTCGACGATCAAGAAAGACTCAAGCAGCAAATAGCCGCTGCGTCATAACTGCTTTCTAATGCCGGTTTACCGTTGATTTTGCCAACGTGTAGATCAGCATTTATTTTTACTAGCTTGAAAATTCGCTCTGACCAAATCAGGTCATAGTCATTGTTTATGGTCATTTGGGGGCGGTAAGCGGAAAAATAGTCGATGCTGAATTGACGCAATAAATAATTACAAATGCGAGAATTCGCTTCATGGGGATCGGTCAACTTTTGACGATGCCTATGTTTTTCGCCAGCAATGCGATCTATCCGCTCACTTATTTAATCGATGCGTTACGCGGACTTGTCATTGCAGGCGGGGAAAATATTTATGGTTATGGTCTCGATTTTGCCGTTATGCTCATCGTATTCTCCATCCTGCTAGCCATCGCCGTAAAGTTATATCCGACATTGGCGGTATGAGCGCTGCCGTGGTCTTTTGTCCCTGAGAATGTCTATTTGGGGTGTAAAAGGGCGCTGACGTTTTGCCATTTTTCGGGCAAAAACAGCGCCACCTTTTTCCAAGGCAGTGGGTCAACTAACTGTTTTAAAATGCGTTTAGTAGTTTACCAGCGAGCTGGTTGGTGGAAAATATTCAACGCCGGTTTGTATATTTTGTAGTTCATTGTTTTGTAATCAATTTTATTTGTTTGTAAGTCAAATCCAGCATCGGGGCGACCGAGAAGCGATGACACGGGTATCCTGGATTTATGCGGTTTTCCATCGAATGATTAGAGCCTGTTTGTTGTTTCGTACTGTTGCTC
>Ga0208264_1000557_pt1 | contig 10787 bp, 13 predicted proteins | sample LakWasMet31_HOW6_2_FD_183873 | JGI IMG/M metagenome (GOLD analysis project Ga0208264, IMG submission 183873) | Freshwater sediment methanotrophic microbial communities from Lake Washington under simulated oxygen tension - Sediment Metagenome... | ecosystem: Environmental > Aquatic > Freshwater >...
AAGACCTAAAAAAATGACTTCAGAATCATTAAATCCAAATCCTTTATCTAAAATGGCTTTGCACGCAAATGCTTTTGCAATCATGTTAGCTAACTGACTTAGATAGACTGGAGCCTGATATTTACCCCCCGTTTTAGTTGTTTGCTCATGCACTTGGGCGGCGGCTATATCACCAGTTGTCATGTTGTATTTCTGCATTAATGAGTATGCCTGGCGTTTTGCATTTTCTGCTTCATGCGGATTGCTGGAACTAGCTAATGCCAAGCATTTGGCTATGCGTTCAGCAATGCGTTTTAACTCTTTTTCGGTCATCTTTTCCTCGGTCATCGGTTTACCTCCTAATGTCAATTGGTGGCGGCATATCATCTGGTGGTAACCCCAGCATCTTTCGCCAAAGTCGATTAAATAAAGTCGGGTTATTTGTAATTTTTTTCCATTCATCAGCACCAATGCCAGAGACATGGGCAAAGTTTTGGATACGTCGATAGCGCGTTATTGCTCGTTGTTGCCATGGTTCAATCATGTTGGTTTTAAAAAAGCCCTTTCAGAGATTTTATGTGGCTTTTAAAAAAATAAGATTGCGAAGGGCTTCTCATGCCTGCCCATTCCACCAATCCGTAAGCTACTGCAAACATCACAGGAGATATTTATGGACTCTAAATCAATTTTTTTAAGCCGCACGTTTTGGGTTAATTTGCTTTTTGGTGTACTTGCCTTATTGGCTGACCATATAGAGCTATTGCGCGGAATGGTTTCTGATGGGGGATATTTCGGCTTATTACTTGCTTCATCAATCAGCAATATCGTGTTGCGCACTCAAACCAACACTGCGGTAAAGCTTAAATGAGGCCGTCTTTATTAAGCTTTTTGTCTGCTTTCCTGCCATCGCTTCCTAATATGCCGTTAAAAAAGATTAAATCAAAGCGCCGCAGCAGTCGTTTTGAAGTGCGGGGGTGGTGATGGCTGATAGTGTTGATGATGCTAATGACATAGCGCAATTTATAACCGGTGCAGCACTTAAAAAACATGCTGCCAATCAAGATCAATCCTCCCAAACCATCATTGATAGCATTGTTTATTGTGCTGATTGTGATGCTGAAATTGAGCCTGATCGACTAGCAATATTGCCCCATTGTGTACGCTGTATTAGCTGCCAACAATTGCATGAAAAAGAGGAGCGGCTATATGGCAATAACTATTGATTTATGGCAGTTGCTAGGGATGGCTGTTTCTGTTTTGACGGTTTTTGTATCCGTTATGTTTGCAGCGGGAAAGTTATTGCTAGGCCAGTTTGAACGCCGACTTGATGACAAGTTTAAAACCCAAGAAGATGCCAGAATTGTTGGGCAAAAGCATTGGGATGCTAAGTTTAGTGTGCTTGAGCAAGCAGCTGCTAATGAGGCCAAAGAATGGCAGCGGGTAGAAAAAGAAATTTTAATCATGAAAGCAGACATGTCAAACCAGTATGTACGCCGTGATGACTACATCCGCAATCAATCAGTAATAGAAGCCAAGATTGATGGGCTAGCTTTAAAAATTGAAAATGTTTTTATGAAAGGGGTACAGCATGGCTGATTTGGAAAAAATACGGCGTGAGACCATTCGCTGGCAGATTTTGTTAACTCTGAATACTGCAAGGCCGTTAGGCGCATATGAAAAGATGATGTTGTCAGTTATTCAATCCGAATTCCCCGACAGCACCCAGAACGAAGTCAGGCGCGAGCTTGATTATTTGCATGGCAGAGATTTGGTTAAAGTTGATAAGCGTCCTGATGGGCGCTGGTTTGCTGAGATCATTCGCTATGGGATTGATGTGGTTGAATACACGTTACCAGTAGAACCAGGCATTGCCAGACCAGAGAAATACTTTAATGCCTAAGCTGAACTTGATTGAGTCTTTACCGGAAGATCAAAAGCGCTTAATTGAGGCAGAAATACGCGCGCGTAATTTTGCTGACTATGATGGTCTGGCTGACTGGTTGCAGCAAATGGGCTTTGAGATTAGCCGCAGTTCTGCATCCCGTTATGGGCAAAAACTAAAGCGCCGGATGAAGGCAGTCATGGATTCTACTGATGCTGCTCGGATGATTGCAGAGGCCGCACCCGATGATTCTGATTTGCGTTCAGCGGCTGTGATTTCAATGGTGCAATCTGAGCTATTTGAAGTGATGGTATCGTTGCAAGACTTAGATGAATCGGCGCCGGAAGATCGAGTTATGCTGCTAAAAGAGGCGGCTAGATCGGTTTTGGATATGACTAAGGCAAGCGGATTGCAGAAAAAATGGAAGCAAGAAGTTGAAGATGCTGTGATGGCTGCACAGCTGGACTTATTAAAAAAACTGGCCGTTTATATCGATAAAAATCATATTGAACACAAGCTTATTTTTGCTGCCATCTTAAAGCCTTTTGGCGAGGCGTTAACCCTTGGCAAAGCCTAAACGCAAACAGTTTTTAAGCGATATTTCCGAACTGGCTGAACAGGTTGCTAGTGAAGTTGCTACAGAAAATACACAGGCATTATCGTTTAGAGATTGGTGCTTACAAGCCAGCCCCGAATTTAGATGGGATTGGCCTCACTTGGCTTATATCCGTTCAAGGCTTGAGCCAATTTGTGACATGCTTGAACAGTCTTTGCGCGGTGAGGTATCCGATCATAAGCCACGGCATTTGATTTTATCAGTGCCCCCACGGCACGGCAAATCTGAGCAAGTCACTGTTAGATTTCCGGCGTATCTAATGGAACGGTGGCCAAAAATCCGCACGATTATTGGCGCTTACAATGCGGCTTTAGCACTTAAATTTAGCAAAAAAACTCGGCGGATTGCATCACAACGAATTACCATGGCTAAAGATGCCAATACCATAGGTGAGTGGGAAACTTCAGAAGGTGGTGGTCTGCGTGCAGTTGGTGTTGGCGGTGGTGTTACTGGTCATGGTGCTAACCTTATCATCATTGATGATCCAGTTAAGTCTCGCGAAGAAGCCGAATCAAAAACGTATCGTGAAAATATCTGGGATTGGTTTAAGGATGATATTTTTACCCGTTTAGAACCAGGCGGGGTGATGATTATCATTATGACTCGTTGGCATGAGGATGATTTAGTAGGACGTATTCAGCTAAGCGATTTTGCAGACGATTTTGAAGTAATCAACCTTGCAGCTGAAGCTGAGTATGGTGATCCTCTTGGCCGTCCAGTTGGGGCGGCATTATGTCCAGATCGATTTAATGAAACTGCCCTGGCCAAGTTGCGAGTTATTTTAGGCCGGAGTTATTACTCGCTTTACCAAGGCCGACCAGCTGCTGTTGAAGGCGATATTATTAATTTAACTTGGTTTAAACGCTATCGATATAAGCCACAGTTTAAGCGGATTGTACAAAGTTGGGATACTGCGCAAAAAGCTAATCTTAAGAATGATTATAACGTTTGTGAGACCTGGGGCGAGACCGAAGAGGGTGATGATTACCTACTAGATGTCTATCGTGAAAAGATGGAGTACCCCAAGCTAAAACGCGCGGCTTTTGAACAGAAAAAGCGCTGGAACCCTAGCGCTATATTGATTGAAGATAAAGGGCATGGCACTGCACTTGGTCAAGAACTTAAAGATCTTCCTGGTTATAACGTAATCATGATTGAACCGGAAGGCGATAAAGTTACACGCATGAGCGTAGAGTCATCGGCATTAGAAAGTGGTCGAGTATGGATACCGGAAGAGAATACTGAACCTTGGTTACCAGAGTTTGAAAACGAGTGCATGAATTTTCCTGCTGTAAAACATGATGATCAAGTTGACGGCATGTCACAGTATTTATTCTGGAAGAGAAATCCAGGTAAGAAAAAAGCAGATTATAAAGCGTGGAGCTTACCGTGGCTGTAGATAAACTCATTGATAAAACTTCCGATCAATTTTTAATTGATAGCTATGAAGGTCAAGGTAGTTATGCGACCGGATTCTATTTAATTAAACATACTCGGGAGTCTGATACTAAATATCAAAAACGTAGGCAATTAGCTATTTATCCAAACTTTTGCCGCAAGATTGTTGACGTTTTTTTAGGATTTCTCTGGCAACAATCCCCAACGCGTGAAGTTGATGATTTATACACTAATTTTATTGCTAACGCTGATGGTAATAAGGGCAAGCTAGATACACTGATGTTCAGTTATCAGCGTTTAGCTATGATTCTTGGCACTGTTTATATCATTGTCGATAAAGCCAAGGCTATTGATAATAAAAATGACTCTTCATTGCCTTATTTAGCTTTACGACTACCTAATCAATTAGTTTCTGAAGTTAAAAATGCAGCTGGCGTGTGGGAATCTGTCACGTTTTCAGAAATGAACGGCGGTGCAGTCGTTTATAGAACCTATACGGAAACTGGTTGGATATTATCCAAAAAACCTACAGGTGAAGGTATCATTGACAGCGGTGAATATTCACTTGGACAAGTGCCCGTTGTACCTTTTCATATCGCTAAACCGCTTAACCCAGCAGACAGCAAAGCCGTTTCATTCTTTTATGACTTAGCTTGCTTAAACTGGGATTTGTTCAACTTAACTTCGGAGTTGCGCGAGCTGCTACGTTCTCAGACTTTTAGTATTTTAGCTTTACCCGTTACTGACGATGCAGAGCGCCAAAAACTAAAAGATTTAACTATCAGCACGGAAAACGCTTTGACGTTTAACCCTGCTGGCGGTGGACAACCCACTTATATTGCGCCACCACCCGATCCGGTTAATTGCTATGAAACCCGTATTGAAAAGACGATTAATTGTTTGTACCAGATAGCTAGCCTTGAATTTATTGGCAGTGTTCAACCATCTGGCGAAGCGCTTAAATACCATTTTTTGCAAACTAATAGAGCATTAGCTGGCATGGCTGAAATGGGTGATGCTGCTGAAAATAAAATAGCTGAACTAGTGTATTTATGGGAAGGCAAAGAATTTAACGGCAATATTGCTTATTGTAATGACTTTAATCTGGCAGACTTACCAACGGCCATATCAATTGCAATGGATAGTACAACGCTGGGGCTTGGAACTGAGTTTGATAAGACGATTAAAAAACGCCTGGCTAAACAAATTCTTTCTAATGATACGGCAGCATCAACGATGGCGGAAATCGACAAAGAGATTGATGCACAGGGTGATATTTATGGTAACCGGATTGCTCAGCAAGCGGGTTTATGACCATTATAAATTTGTCGGATGAAATAAAAAAAAGGACTCCGCATATCTCTGGATATGCTTCATGTGTGTGCTGTCATCATACATGGCAAGCTGTTGTAGTGATCGGAACAAAAGTTCTTGAATGTCCAGAGTGTCAACAAAATAAGGGGGTATTTTGTGAAATTATATATCCTGATGATGGTGTTATTTGGGAATGTAATTGTGGATGCAATTTCTTTTTTTTAACCCCAATTGGTGAATTATGTCCAAATTGCGGGACTTATCAAAACAGATGATTTATGGCTAATATTCCTAAAATTTATCAGCAATTAGCTAAAGAGGTGATCAAGCAAGAAGGCCATATTGAGATGAGTGCTAAAGATTTTGTTGATAAATTTGTTGCTAAATTGCGCGACCAAGGGCGGAAAATAACACCAGCTGTGCAAGATGAAATGACGGCATATCTAGCATCTATGCACATTTTAATGAACACAAGCATAGTTTCTGCCGCGACCATCGCGGCTGGAACAGTTGATAAAAAAATGCAAAGTGCATTCATTTCAAAACTGACTGAGCAAGCTTACAACCAACGCTGGCCTGATGGCCTTAATTTATCAAAACGGCTATGGAAATGGGATAATTCAGTTAAGGATGGGTTATCAAAAACACTTCAGCAAGCTGTTAAACAAGGTCAATCAGTTAATAAAATTGTCTATGATATGCAGCGTTCAATTGAGCGTGCTCCAGGTGGTCGTCTTTTTCAAATTGTTGAACATCATAAAGATGATTGGGTAAAAGAACTACATGAAGCTGCCACAGGTTTAATTCATAATCCTGAAATGAAAAAATATTGGGATGAGGCAGTTGCAGAAGCCGAATATCGTATTACAACACTTAGTAAAACTGGATCACGAACAGCGGCTGAACAAGTCGTTAAACAGATTAAACTAGCCGTTCAAAATGGATCGGAAGAGTTAGCAGATAAGGCGGTAAAATGGTGGATGTATGATAAACAGCTTTATCATCTAAAACGCATCGCCAGAACTGAAATGGCAACTACATTACATCAAGCTGTTATTGCGTCAACCAAGGATGATGAAACTGTTATTGGCTATCAATGGCGCTTATCTAGTAGCCACCCAGTTTCTGATGTTTGCGATTATTACGCTAATATTGAAATTGGTCTTGGGAAAGGTGTTTTTACAAAAGAAACTGTCCCAAATATGAAAGCACACCCTCATTGTATGTGTATAATTCAACCCCGAGTTACAGCAATAAAAAAACGTGGGTCAAATTCTTACGATGATTTTTTAAAACGTTTTCCAGATGCCAAAAATGGTTAATTTTCATCTCGATAAGTCCAAATTCATCCCCGTTTATCTCACATAACCCTTTTAAATATCTCACTCCTCTTTACACAGTGTATTTGGATAGAATGGTGCCATTGGGACAGATTGCAGAAATTAATGACTTGCTAGCCGATTCTGTTAAACAAACCCAGCAAATGACTAACCCGCAAATTGGATCGGCATCTGAGTTTTTAACAAAAATCGACAGCAACAATGCTCAGATAGAAAAACTCTGGAAGAGCTATATGGCAACATATTTAACCCCAGAAGAAAAAACGCTAGCCGATGAGTTTATCAACTTGCATCAAGCATTTCTGGTTGGCGCGCTATCACCAGCAGTGGAAATGATTAAGAGCAATCAGACTGCTGAGATACATGCTTTTATAAATCAATCGGTATTGCCAAAATTTGAACCGCTGCAGGCGCAGGCAGATCAATTAAAAGAGCTGCAGATCCGAGTTGCAAAGGAAGAGTTTGAGCTAGTAACCCAGCGTTATCAAACCATCATGTACATTAATATTGGTGAATTGCTGGTTGGGATGTTATTAACGGTTGCATTTGGGATGGCGGCGTTTCGCAGCATTATGAAACAACTGGGCATAGAGCCGTTGTATGCCATGTTAATTGCTAAGGATGTGGCCAAAGGTAAAGTTAATCGCGACATCAAGCTGGAAAAAGGAGACACCGGCAGCATGTTGTTTCATATGAAAGCCATGCAGGATGCCATTAATCACTTTGTAACTTCGCAGCAACATATGGCGCAACAACACGCGGATGGCTGGATTAGTGAGCAATTGAATGCCGGCGATTTTCCTGGTGCCTATGGAAAAATGGCCACCAACATTAATGAGTTGGTCAATTCTCACATTGCCGTAAAAATGCGGGTTGTCGAAGTCATCAGTGAATATGCCAAAGGCAACTTTGATGTTGATATGGATCGTTTGCCTGGCGAAAAGGCAAAAATTACCAACTCAATTGATCAAGTAAAAACTTCCTTACTTTCCATTAGCAATCAAATTAAAAACTTGGGTGAGGCGGGCATTAAAGGTGATTTTTCCAAGCGAGCTGATAGCGCTCAATTCCAGTATATGTTTAAAGACATGTTGGATGATTTAAATGAATTGTTTGAAACCTGCGATACCAGTTTTAACGATATTTTGCGCGTGTCACAAACGCTGGCCAAAGGGGATTTGACTCAAACTATCACTAGAGATTACCCAGGTACTTTTGGCGAAGTGACGCTTGCTTTTAATAAAACAGTACAAAATCTAACCGGTCTGGTTGAAGAAATTCAATTATCCACCGTTACTATTAACACAGCGGCTAGAGAAATTGCTGCAGGTAATAACGATTTATCGCACAGAACGGAGCAGCAGGCTGCCAGTCTTGAACAAACAGCTGCCAGCATGGAGCAACTGACCACCACCGTACAACAGAATGCAGAAAATGCTAAACAGGCAAATCAATTAGCTAATAGCGCCTCCACTATAGCTATGCACGGGGTTTCTGTGGTTGACCAAGTAGTCTCGACCATGAATGATATAACTACGTCTTCGCACCGGATTGAAGATATTATTAGCGTGATAGATGATATTGCATTTCAAACCAATATTTTGGCTTTGAATGCGGCGGTCGAGGCGGCCAGAGCCGGAGAGCAAGGTAAAGGTTTTGCTGTGGTTGCCATAGAGGTTAGAAACCTGGCGCAACGCGCTGCTGATGCGGCTGGGGAAATTAAGCGCTTAATTAGTGAATCGGTGGAAAGAATTGCCGATGGCAGTAGTCAAGTTGCCAAAGCCGGTCATACTATGGAAGAAATCGTTAGTTCCATTCAAAAAGTAAATAAGATTATGGGCGATATTGCTTCGGCATCACAGGAGCAAAGTTCCGGTATTTCGCAAGTCAACACCACTATCGGTCAAATGGATGATGTTACTCAACAGAATGCTGCATTGGTAGAGCAGGCTGCGGCATCAGCAGAGTCATTAGAAGAGCAGGCGCAAGCATTGTCCAGAGCCGTGGCAAGCTTTAAGGTTGATAACAACTACAATATTAAAGAGAGTGCTTCAAGATATAGCAATGACTACTTAAACACTGTGGTTTCGGAAAAAGCGCAGAACTTGAATCATAAAGCTCAAAGTGCAGAGAATTATGAATGGGAAGAATTTTAAGAGCTGAATAAGTAAGCGCATGCAACTGCTGCTGTCTTGATGCAGTCGATCTGCTTCTTAGCGGGTTAAATGAAGGTTTTACTTAAGTTGCTAATCAAGTCTATAATCAAGTTATCAGATTTGTTATGCATCTTTACTTAAAGATAAGGAATCAAATTAATGATTAATATACAAGCTGGACAATACGACGCTACCGAGCGTCCGAACGTCTATGAAGGCAAAACAATCCAGCAATTGGTAGCAGAGTTAACCAAAAAAAATGCGGAATTGACCAAGTGCTATGCATTTATTAAAGAACTGACTGATGTGTCCAAACAAGGTCTGGTAGCGCTTGCCCAATTGGAAGCTCAACTAAAGTCAACTCAAGAGTTGCTAACAAAATCAGCAATAGAGAGTGACGGGGCTTTTATGAGATTGCTGGAAGACAATAATACTCTTAAGTTATCCAATGATGCTTGGGTAGAGCGGGCGTTAAAGCTTGAATCCCAGCTAATGCATTTAAGGGAATCCAGTAAGGCGGATAGCAATGCTAATAAGGTCAAAATATTGCCTACACCAAAGGGCCAGACATAGGTTGAGCTGATATTTTGTGAGTTATTGAATTTAAATAAAAATCTACAGCTCGGCGTAATACCAATCGCAATAAGTCATGTAGCCGTCTAGGGTGGGCAGTGCTTTTTTCCCACCCATAGTTGGGATGCCTACATAAATGCAGGCATCCCTGACTAGTTACAAATCCCCTAAATTAACGACCAGTCCCAAATTAACCACCAAGCCATTAAGCACACCGGCATCATTGACTTCATTGGGTAAAGTATTCAGACGATAGCGCACATCGCCACGTACTAATATATTTTCGGTTATCTGAAAAGTACTGCCTGCGCCTGCTTCAAAGATAAATGAATGACCATTGCCATTAACGGCTGGTGATTTAAAATCAGTTATCATTCCACCTAAGCCTGCCACAACATAGGGTGAAAAGGTGTTTCTGGTAAAATAATACTGCCCGTCTATCGTCGCACCATAAACATCGGTTTCGCCGCCACAACACAAGTCATTACTATAGTTTTGCCAAAAACCACGTGCTTCCACGTTAAAATGCTCGTTAATGACTTTACCTAACGCGCCACCGACGCCCCAGCCATCAAAGCCATGCGTATCACCGCCAGGGTGTAAATAGCTGCCGAATGGGGCAAGGTAGTAAGGGGTTTTAAATACGTTATTTTCTGCTTGTGCTGTGTTAACGCAAACTAAGGCCAGTGCCGTCAAGCCTGCGCTTTTGATAAGTAGGTTAATATTTTTCATATGATTTGTACTGGGTTAGTTAATTTAATTACAGCAAAATGTCGGCCGCAGTGAGTTTTGCTACGCCAGTGATTTCAATGGCAAAATCTGCACTGCCGTCACCGTTAACATCGCCTTGTAGTAAATGGGTGTTGGCGTCAAAGTGTAATTGTCCGGCTTGATTAGTAAATTCATTAACCAACTTAAAGGCTTGATTGCCGCTTTTATTGGTATTGGCATCTATGTTTTTTAAGTCGATTTTGTCATGGCCGCGTTTAAAGTCTTCAATGGTGTCATATTGTCCAGTAGTCGATGGGCTGTCGGTGCTTGCTAAGTATTTAAAGCTGTCTTTGCCAGCACCTCCAAACAATTTATCTGCGCCATTGCCGCCAATTAACACATCATTACCTTTCAGTCCGGTTAAAGTGTCATTGCCATCTAGTCCAACTAACTTGTTATTGCCGTTGTTACCGGTGATTTCGTTATCCCAGCTATTGCCAGTACCGTTTAAGTTGGCCACAGTTTTAACTGGTTGTTTGGCATCACCAGCCATTTTTGCCATCCAGTCAGGCAGGCAAGCTGCTGTGCTGGGTATGGCCAATTTGGACACATTATTTAGCATTAAATTATCAATGCCGTCTGCCAGTGTGATAGAGCTATCTGAAGTCACCGTCTGGGCAGCTGCGGAGACAGGTACGCCATAGTAAGAAAACTCACCGTTCACGGCGCTGAAATCACCAAAAGTACCGTCAGTAGTGGTGATTTCTATGCCAGTTATTTTGCCGTTTTCAGTAATATATCGGGCACCATCACCACCT
>Ga0208264_1000558_pt1 | contig 10787 bp, 10 predicted proteins | sample LakWasMet31_HOW6_2_FD_183873 | JGI IMG/M metagenome (GOLD analysis project Ga0208264, IMG submission 183873) | Freshwater sediment methanotrophic microbial communities from Lake Washington under simulated oxygen tension - Sediment Metagenome... | ecosystem: Environmental > Aquatic > Freshwater >...
GACAGCGGAAGAAGCTAAAATGACGGTGGCTAGCAAACTCATCTTATGTTGAGACAGCATGGTTTTCTCCAATCGATTAAGATTATTCTAAGTTATTGTAATTCTATGACGTTTTTCAGCCAGTAACCTTGTTGGCTGATGACTGGATTGTAAGGGATAGGATCTTAAAAAGGAGTTAAATTGTCTCGAGGGGGCGTGCTAATTAAGAACATCACGATGATTAATTTAGATGTGCTGTGCTTCTTTTTTGCGGTTTTGTGTTTATAACATTATGAAATAAAACAAAAAATTATTGATTTTGTGGTGGGCTGGCATAATGAGTTACGAAAATGTTTTAGATGAAATTGTGAGCTATTTCGCAGTAATTTTAGGCATTCGGTGGTAACTGATTGCAGTGGTTGGCATGCTTGCCAATCGATTTTTCCCGCTGGCGTTAAACGGGACAGTCGCGCGGCGGTCGGAGCAGATCATCAACCTCTTCGGATTAACCCAAAATTTCCTCCAGGAAATTCTTCATCGCAATCCACGAACGTCGATCCGCATCGGCCTGATAGACATTGCCGACGCCCGGATTATTCGCGATCGGATTCGTGAACGCGTGCATCGTGTTGCCGTAGACGTGCACCTGCCAGTCCGCGCCGGCCTTCGTCATTTCCTGCGCGAAGGCGAGCACTTGTTCCGGCGGCCCCAGCGGGTCGTCGTGGCCGTGCAGGGCCAGCACTTTCGCCTTGATCGGCTTGCCTTCGGTATTGCCGGGCGCGGCCAGGATACCGTGGAAACTGACCACGCCCTTGATGTCCACGCCGGTGCGGGCCAGATCGAGCACGCACAGGCCGCCGAAGCAGAAGCCGATCGCGGCGCATTTTTTGTCATCGACCCAGGGCAGCAGTTTGACCGTGGCCAGCGCCGCGCCGATTCTTCTTTGCAGCAGCGCGCGGTCGTCGATGAACGGCTGCATCAATTTGGCGTTTTCCTCGGGGCCGGAGCCCAGCACGCCTTTGCCGTACATGTCGAGCGCAAAGCCGACATAGCCGAGTTCCGCTAGCTTGATCGCCTTGTTTGCGACAAAGTCGTCGCGCCCGCCCCAGGTGTGATTAATCAGCACGGCCGGCCGGCGGCCTACGATCGCGTCGTCGTAGGCGAAAAAGGCTTCCAGTACGGTATCGCCGTCCGCGTAGTTGACAGTATTTGAGATGATCGCCATCACGTTCTCCTAGGATTTAGCCATTGCTTTGATTTTGCCCGTTTCGAGCAAAGCGTTCAAAAAGCCTTCGGAAGCTTCTTCGACCATGTCCAGCACCCGCTCGAAACCGTAGGCGCCGCCGTAATAAGGGTCCGGCACTTCGCGTTTACCGAGATGCGGCGCATAGTCGAGGAAATAGTTGATTTTATGCCGATGTGAAGCCGGGCAAGCCGAAAACAGGATCGCGTAATTTTCGTCGTCCATCGCCAATATGTAATCGAAATCTTCGAAATCCCCGAGCACGACCTTGCGGGCGCGCAAATGCGAAATGTCGACGCCGCGTTCGCCGGCCGCCTTTTCCGCGCGCAGGTCCGGCGCATTGCCGACGTGATAGGCATGGGTGCCGGCCGAGTCGATCTGGAAATGCGGCGCCAGCTTGCGGTCATTCACCAGTTTGGTGAACACGCCTTCCGCAGTCGGCGAGCGGCAGATGTTGCCCATGCAGACGAACAGAACTTTGATTTTTTCCATAAAGGCTTGATGTCGTGAATTAAGTTGAGGGTATTGTAATGCGAAGCGGGGGAGTGGGGAAAGGCGCAGGGAAGGCCAAGCCTTGCGCGGCGCGTTTTTTCTTGACAACCTAAGACGACCGGTCGTATTATTTTTCACATGGGCACTAAATCGCAAAAGCAGTTCAACCGCGAGAATCTGCTAAGCCAGGGTGTGGCCTTGCTGATGCAGCAGGGGTATCACGGCACCGGGCTGAAGGAGATTCTCGATGCGGTGCAGATTCCGAAGGGGTCTTTTTACAATTATTTCGGCAGCAAGGAGCGTTTCGCGGCCGAAGTGATCCAACACTACATCGAGCCGTTCATCCGGCAGCTGGACGGCCATTTGCAAAACCAGGATGGCGATGCGCTGGCCGCGATCAAGCGTTATTTCGACGAACTGATCGCCGCGCTTGAGCAAGGTAATTTCCAAGGCGGCTGCCTGCTCGGCAATCTGATGGGCGAGGTCGGCGACACCAGCGACCTGTGCCGGGCGTCGCTGCAAGAGGCCGTGCGCCGCTACCGTGATTTGTTGATGCAAGGGCTGTTGACCGCGCAGCGGCAGGGCACGGTCAGAACCGATAAACCAGCCGAAGCGATGGCCGATCTGTTGGTCAATGCCTGGCAGGGCGCTTTATTGCGCATGAAAATTGAACAGTCATCCGAGCCGCTGAAGCAGTGCTGCAACGATTTGCTCGGCGATTATTTCAAGACCTGATCTTCCCGGCGTCAAACAGCCGGTCATCCCCAACCAAGAGGAGAATTGCAATGCCAAAATACATCATCGAACGCGACATTCCGAACGCCGGCGCCTTAACGGTCGAGCAACTGCAAGGCATCTCGCAAAAGTCGTGCAGCGTGCTGCAGGCGATGGGGCCAAAAATCCAGTGGCTGCAAAGCTATGTAACCGGCGACAAGGTCTATTGCGTGTATATCGCACCCGACGAGGCCAGCATCAAGGAACATGCCGAGAAAGGCGGCTTTCCGGCGAATCGGATTTCCGAGGTCAAGACGATCATCGATCCGACTACCGCCGAAAGCCATTCATAATAAATACAAAAGAGGCCAGTCATGAAAAAGCATAAACACCCGCTGCGCGCCCTGGTTCGGGCTTGCGCCTTTGCGGCATCCACCCTTGCCCTGGCGGGTCTTGGCAGTCAAGGCGTCATTGCCGATGAAACCTGCCAGTCGCCGTACATGGCCAAGATCGTCGGCCAGGAAGATTTCATCTATGTCTGGACATTGGGCGCGGAAGGCGTCGGCGACGAACAGGACAAATTGGTCACGGTCGATGTGAATCCGAAATCGCCGAATTACGGCAAGGTCGTCAGCACGCTGTCGGTCGGCGGCCGCAACGAGGCGCATCACTCCGGCTTTACCGATGACCGCCAGTTTTTATGGGCCGCATCGCTCGACACCAGCAAGATGTTCATCTTTGACGTGCACACGGACCCTGCCAAGCCGAAGCTGGTCAAGACGATCACCGATTTCGTCGCCAAGAGCGGCGGCGTGGTCGGCCCCCATACCACCTATGCGCTGCCGGGCCGGATGATCATTACCGGCCTGTCGAACAACAAGGACCACGGCGGCCGCACCGGCATCGTCGAGTACACCAATGACGGCGATTACGTCACCACGCACTGGACGCCGACCGACAGCGATCTTCAAGCCGCGGTCAAGACCGGCAAATACGCGGACGGCTACGGCTACGACCTGCGCGTGCTGCCGCGGCGCAACCTGATGCTGACCTCGTCGTTTACCGGCTGGTCGAATTACATGATGGATTTCGGCAAGATGCTGAACGATCCGGAAGCGATGAAACGCTTCGGCAATACGGTCGTGCAGTGGAACCTGCACAGCAAGCAGCCGAAGAAAATCTTCGACGTGCCGGGCGCGCCGCTCGAAATCCGCTGCGCCTGGGGCGAGAATCACAACTACTGCTTTACCAGCACCGCGCTGACCTCCAAAATCTGGCTGATCTTCGAGGACGACAAGGGCGAATGGCAGGCGAAGGAAGTCGCCGATGTCGGCGATCCGGCCAAGGTGCCGCTGCCGGTCGACATCTCGATTTCGAGCGACGACAAGACGCTCTGGGTCAACACCTTCATGGACGGCAAGACGCGCGCGTTCGACATCAGCGATCCGTTCAAGCCGAAACAGGTTTTCGAGCAAAAGATCGGCGCGCAGGTGAACATGGTGTCGTCGAGCTGGGACGGCAAGCGCGTGTACTTTACCTCATCGCTCTTGGCGAACTGGGACAAGAAAGGCGCGGACAACGAGCAGTTTTTGAAAGGCTATACCTGGGACGGCAAGCAGTTGACGGAGAAATTCGCGATCGATTTTACCAAGGAAAAGCTTGGGCGGGCGCATCAGATGGTGTTCAATGCTTATTCCTTGTATAGCGCGAATAAGCCGGATGTCGTTGAAAAATTGTTGGCGAAAAAGTAGTTTCGGGTTCCGATGCGCCGCGTGAGAATCTAGCCAACCCGCGCTGCGGGACGTGACGCGGCGCGTCCGAACGGCATTTCCACGGAGACCGCGGAAACGGGAAGACGGGAAAAATGCTAAAATTGGCTTCCGATAAATCTTTATTAATTTAGGACACACATGCCGCAAATCACGATTGAACATAACCCGAGCGAAGAACGCCTGCAAGAACTGGGCGTTGCGGATTGGGCGATTTGGGAAAAAGAAGTCTCCCAGTTCCCGATCGACTTCGACGAGACCGAAACCGCGTATATTCTGGAAGGCGAAATTCTGGTCACGCCGGAAGGCGGCGAGCCGGTGCGCATCCTGCCGGGCGACCTGGTGGTTTTCCCGGAAGGCCTGAACAGCCATTGGGAAGTCGTCAAGCCATTGCGCAAGCATTACAGCTACGATTAAGCGGGTTGAAAAAGGCATCTTCGGATGCCTTTTTTTTCGACTTACGGTTAACGGTTTCCCGTCTCCCCGCGGCGTGTGAGAGTCCGTGGGAACAAGAAAAAACAGTCTCTTCCAAGAAATCACCCATTCCATTTCCGACAGAAAGTTTTCCCGGTAATTTGGCTCCATAGGCCAATGCTGCAAAGCTGACTTGTTTCATCCGAATCATCCCTCAATTTGAATGCGGCAAACCTGCCTCACGAATTTTATTCAGAGTCTCCTTAGGTATTACTACCAATGTTAGCGTTAAGCAAATAATAAGAAAATGAGCTTACCCAATGATCTGAGGCGGTTGCTTATTGGTATGCCATGGCAGTTCTCAAGCAGTTAACGAATCAATAAGCGTTATTTGCCAAATAACAATGATCAAAAAATGAAAAAAAGTAGTAAATCTAGCCAGGCAAATATGGCTACAAGCTAACCCTAGCAATGCGTGTGGCATCATGAATAATATAGTAAAGAGCTTGCTGCTTATAATTTTAGCGGTCACAACCTTTCAAGCCCAGGCCGCAGGAGGCAGTCTTGGATTGACTGAGTTAGCGGGATTGCAGAACTCGCTGTCCGGCAAATTGCCCTCGAAACAAGTCTTAGCTAAGATCGGGGGAGACCTTTGGGTCTTGCACTCCGAATATCAGGCTTATCTCCAGCGGGCAAGTGTTAAGGGGGCTTCCGCCAAGGCCTTTAAATCGCGCAACCCATTGGTGCGGACCGCTGCAGGATCATTGTTTATCCACGCCGCCGCATCGGGTGATCCCGAGGCGCTCGCCTCCGATCTGCACAACCTTGGCGTACAAAAGGTCACGGTGTTCGGGCACATGTTTTCGGGCCTCCTACCGATTTCGGCTATTCCGGCTCTGAAAGAGCTTTCCTCCCTACAGTTCGCTCGCCCAGCCTATGCCCTTACGAATGCCGGCGCCGTGACCAGCCAGGGGGACGCTGCGATGCGGACGAATCTCGCCCGTTCAGCGTTCGATGTTGACGGCACCGGCGTCACCGTGGGTGTCTTGTCTGACAGCTATAACTGTCTCGGCGGCGCTTCGGCGGGTGTTGCGAGCGGAGAACTGCCTGCAAACGTCGTAGTATTGAGTGACTTGACCGACAGCAACGGGAGCAACCTGTGCGTAACCGCAGACAGGGACGGTACTGATGAAGGGCGCGCCTTGATGGAGGTGATCCATGATGTCGCGCCGGGCGCCGGCTTGTTTTTTCATACCGCCTTCGGCCCCGAAAGTCAGCCGGGTTTTGCCAAAGGCATTATTGCCTTAGCCAACGCGGGGGCGAAAGTGATCACTGACGATATCGTCTACTTAGATGAGCCGTTCTACCAGGACGGTATCGTCGCGCAGGCGGTCGATGTCGTCAAAGCAATGGGCGTGGCCTATTTCAGTGCCGCCTTTAATGCGGATCGCAATGCGTACGAGTCGGAATTCCGTCCCAGTGGAAAGTTTTTCGATGGCTCGGAGATGCACGATTTTAATCCGGGTAGCGGTGTCAATACCTGTCAGAAGATCACCATTCCGTCAGGCGCGGAGTTGATCTTGGACTTTCAATGGGACCAGCCATTCTTTTCGGTCAGCGGAGCACCAGGCTCGGCAAGCGATATGGACATCATTGTGACGTATCCAGCCTGCAAATCTCCTCTTTTTTGGAGCAATGACGACAACTTGCATGGAGATCCTATCGAAGCGTTAGGCATCATCAATAGCGGGCCAAAAGCCACTGTCGGTATATGGCTAACGCATTTGTCCGGGCCTAAACCGGGGAAAATGAAGATGGTTAATTTTGGAATAGGCTCCAAATTCGCTCAATTCAAAACCAATAGTGCTACCATCTTCGGACACAGCAACTCACGGGGAGGGCTCAGCGTCGGCGCTGTAGACTACCGGAAAACCCCAACGTTCGGAGTAAAAAAACCGCTGATCGAGCGCTATTCTTCGGCCGGAGGCACCCCCATTCTTTTTGACACGGCTGGAAGTCGTCTTGTTGAACCGGAGATTCGCGACCAACCCGCTGTCGCGGCGCCGGATGGAGTCGATACCTCTTTTTTCGGAGTTGATACGAAGGACGAAGGCAGCGCCCCTAACTTCTTCGGCACCTCTGCCTCAACTGCGCATGCCACCGGCGTTGCCGCGCTGCTGAAGGCTCTGGATCCGACCTTAACGCCCGACGAAACCTACGCATGGATGAAAGCCGGTGCGCTCGACATGAATGATCCGGGCACTCGCGGCTTTGACACCGGCTTTGATTACGTCACCGGTTTTGGGTTGATTCAAGCTGTCGCCGACCTTGCCGTGGTCAAAATCTCCGCGCCTGCAACGGTAAAGGGGACTGGCGCCGTCACCAAAACGGTCAATGTGACAATCCAGAGCCGTAGCCCTTACAATGAAATCATCACGACTCCGGATTTAGGCGATGGTATAGCCACCGGCCTGGTGCGTCTGAATGTGAATGGAGTGGATGACGACGGAGAGAATTGTGCAGCGGCTGCGATAGTCTTGGATGCGGCCCGCACGCTCAAAAAAGGCGCCATCATTCTGAAACCGAAACAGAACTTCACAGTCGTATACAACGTAACCTACCATTGCCCGGGAGTGCTAGCCATTAAAAACGACGCCACTCCTCAGGATTACAGTCATTTTGCCAGCGTTTACCATGAAGTTCTCGACGAAATCCCGGATGCCCATCCAGACGATGATAGCTGCCCAAGGAGCATAGCGCCACCCTTTGAGGTCGACTTATATCCGGATGGAAAGATTAAGGACAGGGGTTGCGGAGCCAAAAAAGCGGATAAAACCTTTGGCAATCCTGTTGTGACTGATATTAAGCTGTAAGAACCGCATAGCGGCAAGGCAACTGGCATTTCAAGCCGGGCCAATAAGGGGAATGTTATGATCACTAGACGAGACTTTCTCAAACGCATTGCGGGTGGAGTTACCGCCTGCGCCGGCGGCGCTTTAATTCCACGCATCGCTCTATCCGGCACCGCCTCGCAAGGCTTGCCCGAATTGCCGGCGGAGGTTATGGGGGCCTTGCCCGGCAAGCAGGCGCTGATCAAAAGATCCTTTCGGCCGCCAAATTTCGAAACGCCGGTTACTTACTTCAACACGCCGTTCACTCCGAATGACGCCTTCTTCGTCCGCTACCATCTGGCCAATATCCCGAATGTGAATGTGCAGGATTGGAAGCTGCGGATCGGCGGTGAATCTGTCGAAAAACCGCTCGAATTTACGATTGAGGAACTCAAAAGCCGATTTGAATCGGTCGAAATCGCCGCCGTTTGTCAATGCGCCGGAAATCGCCGCGGCATGGTTCGGCCCCATGTTCACGGCATTCAGTGGGGGTATGGCGCAATGGGCAATGCACGCTGGAAAGGCGTCAGGCTCAAGGAGGTTCTGAACCAGGCCGGGCTCAAAAAAGACACCGTGGAGGTCGTCTTCGATGCGGCGGATTCGGGAATGATCGCCCAGACGCCGGATTTCGCCAAAAGCCTGCCGATAGCGAAAGCGCTTGATGAAAACACCCTGATTGCGTTCGAGATGAACGGAGAACCCTTGCCTCATTGGAATGGTTTCCCGGTCCGCCTGGTCGTGCCGGGGTGGACGGCGACTTACTGGGTCAAGCATCTGACTTCGATCGACGCGATCGCCAAACCCTTCGAAGGCTATTGGATAAAAACCGCCTATCGCCTGCCGAAGGAAGCGTTTCCGATGCAGGAAAGATTCCTGTCGCAGGAAAATCAGATGAATACGCCGATAACCGAAATGATGGTCAATTCATTGATCACGAATATCGAGAGCGGACAACGCTTCAGACTGAGTCAATCGATTGATCTAAAAGGGATCGCCTGGGATGGCGGCTATGGGATTCAGCAGGTTGAGGTATCCATCGACGAAGGAAAGTCGTGGCGGGAGGCCGTGATCGGGGATGACTACGGCCGCTTTTCCTGGAGACAATGGCATTTCCGCTTCAAGCCGCACAAAAAAGGAAGCTATCGCCTGATGGTCAAGGCGACGAACCGTAGCGGTGTGACGCAGACCCTTCAGCTGATTCCAAATCCTGCGGGTTATCACCATAATCTGGTGCAGACAATCGATCTGCAAGTCATTTGACGGGAGGCGACCATGAAAACAGGATTTCTGTTCGTAAACCTCTTATTGATAGCATCAGCCGCGCTTGCCGATGAAAGCCGCATTCAATTGAAAGAGGGGCAGGGAAAAACGCTGGTAGTGGCCAATTGCATGATGTGCCACAGTCTCGATTATATCCAGATGAATGGGGGCTTACTGGATAAGTCAGGATGGCAAAAGGTTGTCGATAAAATGATCAAGGTCATGGGCGCCCCGATCAAACCGGAAGACGTAGATCCGATCGTGGCTTATTTGGCGAAGAATTATGGAAAATGATCGGGAATGGGGCATAGGCCGCAACAATGTTTTCGTAGGACTTTCTATTGAGATTTCTTGAAATTTACTAAAGAATGATGGTGTGAGTTTTCTTCGATAGCTCGTCCTATGGCTCTGCGGGACGTGACGCAGCGCGTCTTGACGGCATTCCCACGGAGAGCCCGTGGGAACGAGAATATCATCACCCTGCCGGGCTTTTTGCGCAGGCCGTGCGAGTATAGGGGTTAGGAGTTATCGTCCGGTGATGCTAACGCCATGTCAAGGAGACGCCGGACAGCAGTAGTCATGTGAAGTGTACCAAGGTCATTTTCGAGAAGCCATTTGTTTCTTAGAGCAAGAGCTTCACAGGCTGCAGCGGGATTGCTGCAATCACGGATACTGCGCACAAGTTTCTCTGCTTCAGAAATTTCAATATAGTTCATATTCGAGCTCTGGTTGGTTTATGGGAGATTATAATCTACTGTCACGACCAATGTATTTGTTCTCTCCTAGCGGTATTTGTCTGCAAGTGATTTTGTAGCGTTGACTTGTTCGGCTTCGCACTGATCCTTCTCTTTGTAATAGGTCCATACTTTTTCCAGACCTCCGCCCACCGAGTTAATGACTTCGACCTTGACGATATTCTCATTGGAATCCCGGAAGTCGCGAGTGTATGGTTTATCTGTGAATCCAACGAACTGATCAAGCTTGGCGGCAGGGCCACTGTTTTCGATACATTCCGTGAAAGAACTGTCTGCCGACCACCATTGTTTCTCTGGTGGCGTCTTCAGGGCATTGCTTGCGGCGTCATTGTCAGAGTTCGAGGCACTAATTTTTCTGTCTCTGTAGCTGTCAGTGGCATTAGTAAATACTGTCCTCATCTTTTCGCATGACCGCTTATCGGAAAAATAAAATTTCTGCCATTCTCCATCAATGCGTACCTCAACAATTGATGGCAAATTTATTTCGGGAATCCGTACATTCTGCCATCCATAGTGACTTACCATCACAGTGAAAGCATCGGGTATAGAATGGATATCAGACTCTTCCACACAAGCCTGTTCTCCTCCTATTACTCCACCAGCAAATCGATACAGCCCCGGGCCAGCTTGCTTTTTGTACTGACTAGCTTCCCATAAAAATAGACAAATTCTTTTTGAATCCGTTATGAACCCTTGTGAGAGTTCACCTTCAGCGTCAGTCTGTTGCCCAATAAAGTACAGCTCTCTTTGTTTCGTCTGTTGTAAGGGCAAAATGAGCCGAAAATTGTTTGCATTGTTTTTTAAGTAAGAAAGTGCATCATTTATGTTTCTGTATTCAAGGCGTTCACATTTTTCCTCGAATTGCTTTCCTGCTGGATTAGCCAAGACAAAATAAACTTCATCTGCAATGCAGCTAAGAGGCAAGGCCATGAGTAAAATGAAACTAATTTTTCGAATTAGCAATGTGTTTATTAGTCGCACTGATGGAATTTCTTTAATAAGATAAAGTAAAAGAACGGTAAAAGAACAGGGTTCAAGTCTTGTAATCATACATACAGCGAGTAGCCCGGATGAAACGCAGTGGAATCCGGGATCATCGAAGTCTACGTTTCCCCGGATTCCGCTACGCTGCATTCGGGCTACTCGCTCCGCGTTAGTCATTAAGAGGAATAGTTATGGAGCCCGAAGCAGAAGTCGATAATCGCCGAGACATGCGAGTTGCCCGTGTCTTGGCATCGCTTATCAGTGTTGTACTGATTGGGCTTGGGCT
>Ga0208264_1000559_pt1 | contig 10778 bp, 10 predicted proteins | sample LakWasMet31_HOW6_2_FD_183873 | JGI IMG/M metagenome (GOLD analysis project Ga0208264, IMG submission 183873) | Freshwater sediment methanotrophic microbial communities from Lake Washington under simulated oxygen tension - Sediment Metagenome... | ecosystem: Environmental > Aquatic > Freshwater >...
CCGCAATATTCTGGGTCTGTTGTTGATTTTTAAACCAGCTTTTGACTTTGCTGATTGCGCTGGTGGTTTTTAAATAACCTAAATGCGCGTCTATCCAATGACGGTTAGGTCCGCCGTCTTTAACGGTGAGAATTTCTACTTGTTCCCCGGATTTTAATGTGTAAGTCAATGGCACAATGCGGCCATTGATTTTGGCGCCACGGCATCGGTGACCGACTTCGGTATGAACGGCGTAAGCAAAATCCAGCGGAGTCGCGCCTTTGACTAAGTCGACCAATTTGCCGGCCGGGGTTAATACGTATACCCGGTCATTAAATAGTTCGCTGCGAAAATTTTCGCTGAATGCTTCGTCTGTGGTTTTGTCTTCTAATAATCGGCGTAACGTGGCGACGCTTTTTTCCATGGCGGCATTTTGCTTGCCGCCTTCCTTATAGGCCCAGTGCGCAGCAACGCCCAATTCGGCAAAATCATGCATGTCGCGGGTGCGGATTTGTACCTCGATGCGATTGCCGTGACTATCCAAGATGACTGTATGCAGCGATTGGTAGCCGTTTTCTTTGGGGTTGGCGATGTAGTCGTCAAATTCTTTAGGGATGTACTGCCAGCCGCTATGCACAAAGCCCAATGCCGCGTAGCACTGGGTCAGGTTGTCGACAATCACGCGTACAGCCAGCAAGTCATAAAGTTCATCAAGCGGCAGCTGCTTACGCTGCATTTTTTTCCAGATGCTAAAAATATGCTTTGGACGGCCATAGCATTGGCAGGCAATACCCTCATTACTGAGTTTTTGTTGTAGTGAAACGATGAAGTCCTGAATACACTCTTCGCGGTGCTTGCGCTTATTAGATAAGCCTTGAGCAATTTCACGATAAGCATGGGGCTCCAAAAAGCGGAAAGCCATGTCTTCCAATTCCCATTTGAGCTGATGAACGCCCAGTCGGTTGGCAATCGGTGCGTAAATATCCAGGGTTTCGCGTGCAATAAAGTGCCTAACTTCGTGCGATTCTTTAGCCAAACCATGTAAACGTTGAATTCGATAGGCTAATTTGATCAACACTGCCCGCACGTCTTGAGTCATGGATAACAGCATTCGACGCAAGGTTTCAGTCTGGTTGGGTTGGCTGGCCATTTCCGGCGCATACACGGTAACAGTATTTAGCCAATTGACATCGTTGACCAAAGTGGCAATGGTGTCGCCAAATTGCTGTTTAATATCGGGTTTTTGGATGAGTTTGGCAAGACGAGGGTCGCTAAGGATGGCGGCGACCAGGGTGTTGGTATCAACATTTAAGCTGCGCAAAATTGCCGCGACCTGAACGCCCTTAGGTCGATAATAATCTGAGTCGATAGGGATTTTTGCCACAACGGCCAAGGCCTGATCTAGCAAATGCTGCTCCGGTTCGGGGTAACCGCTAAAAGACGGGGTGTCGGCGCTGGTGTTTTTATGCATTTGCGGATGCTGACCTTAAAAAAACTGAGTCATTATGATAGTCTAACGACGTTAAGTAAATCTGCATCCCGCCCGATGTTTTTGTTCGCTGATTAGCTATGCTATAGCTGCAGATTTGATTCCATCACACAATTATCCTTAAAGAGAAATATGAAAATTACAGTATTTGGAAGCGGTTATGTTGGTCTGGTTACGGGTGCATGCCTTGCCGAAGTAGGTAATAACGTCGTGTGCATGGATATTGATGAAGGCAAAATAAATAAATTAAAGCAAGGCATCATCCCTATTTATGAGCCTGGTTTGGAAGCCATGGTTAAGGAAAATCAGGCAGCAGGGCGGTTGAGCTTTACTACTGATGTCAAGGAAGCCGTCGATCATGGTCTGTTTCAATTTATCGCGGTAGGAACACCGCCTGATGAAGACGGCTCCGCTGATTTGCAATATGTTTTGGCGGTTGCGAAAAGCATTGCCGAAAACATGGAAGATTATCGGGTGGTGATTGATAAATCGACCGTACCGGTGGGAACTGCCGACCGAGTTAAAAATGTCATTGATGAGGTTCTGGCCCAACGCGGCAAGGCGCTGGAGTTTGACGTCGTTTCCAACCCTGAGTTTCTTAAAGAAGGCGCGGCGCTGGATGATTTTATGAAGCCTGATCGTGTCGTTATCGGCACTGATAACCCTCGAACTGCTGAGTTGTTAAAAGCATTGTATGCGCCTTTTAACCGCAGCCATGACCGCGTAATTGCTATGGACATCCGTTCTGCCGAGCTGACCAAATACGCGGCTAACGCTATGCTGGCCACCAAAATCAGCTTTATGAATGAATTGGCCAATCTGGCCGAGCGCTTGGGTGCGGATATTGAAAATGTCAGACGCGGCATAGGTTCCGATAGTCGTATCGGCTACAGTTTTATTTATCCCGGTTGCGGTTATGGCGGGTCATGCTTTCCGAAAGACGTTAAAGCTTTGGAAAGAACCGCCAAAGAAATCGGCTATCACGCTGAATTGCTCAATGCGGTAGAAAACGTCAACAATCGTCAAAAACATCGTTTGTTTGAAAAAATCAGCAATCACTATCAGGGCAACCTGAAGGGCAAGGTGTTTGCGTTATGGGGATTGGCGTTTAAACCTAATACCGATGACATGCGTGACGCACCAAGTCGTGTGTTGCTTGAAGAACTAATTGAAGCTGGCGCCACTGTGCAGGCTTATGACCCTGAAGCGATTGAAGAAGCACAGCGCATTTACGGCAACAAAACAGGCTTAAGTTACAGCCAATCTCCTGTCGATGCACTAAAAGGTGCCGATGCGCTGGCGATTGTCACCGAATGGAAACAGTTCCGTAGCCCTGACTTTGATTTACTCAGTACTACTTTGACCGACAAGGTCATCTTTGACGGCCGCAATATGTTTGAACCGGCAATTGTTAGCCGCAGTGGTTTGCAGTATTACGCTATCGGCCGGTAACCCTGTCTTTCTGAGGACTACGCGCCATGGCATTAAATTACGCAGAGCACCGTATCAGTGAAGCTGAGTATCTCGACGGTGAAAAAGTTAGCAAGATAAAACATGAATTTATCGATGGTCATGTCTATGCAATGGCTGGCGCTAGTAAAAATCATGAAAGAATCACGGTGAATTTGGTCAGTGAATTTAGCAACCACTTAAAAGGCTCCCCTTGCGAGCCGTTTTCTTCAGATGTGAAGGTAAAAGCGGGCACAGCATTCTTTTATCCTGATGTCATGGTGGTTTGTGACAATCAGGATACTGATCCCTATTACACAGAAGCACCGGTTATTATTGTCGAGGTCTTATCTGCCTCCACGCGTAAAACCGATGAAACTATCAAAAGAAGAGCCTATCAATCTATACCCAGTTTAAAAGAGTATGTTTTGATTGAGCAGGACATCGTTGATGTAGAAGTCTGCAGACGTTCTCAAGGCTGGGTATCTGAACATTATTTCTTGGGCGATGAGGTTACTTTTGAAGCTATCAATCTAACGCTGTCGGTCGCCGATATTTACCAGCGCGTGGAAAACGACGATATGCGCGACTTTCTTCTTGCCCAAAACAATTTAACCGAAACATCATGAAAATTATCCCCACAGCCATTCCCGATTTACTCATTTTTGAACCTAATGTATTTGGCGATCAACGCGGTTTTTTTCTGGAAAGTTACAATCAACGTACTTTCCAGTCGCTTACCGGTTTAAGTTTGAATTTTGTCCAAGACAATCATTCCCGCTCCGGTAAAAATGTTTTAAGAGGTCTGCATTACCAAAGTCAACAACCGCAAGGCAAATTGGTACGAGTGGTTAGCGGCAGCGTGTTTGATGTTGCCGTAGATTTACGCAAATCCTCCCCTACCTTCGGCCGCTGGGATGGTGTGGAATTAAGCGGCGACAATCATCGGCAATTATGGGTGCCGCCCGGGTTTGCCCATGGCTTTGTGGTGTTGTCCGAACAAGCTGATTTCTTATATAAAACCACCGATTATTATGCGCCGGAACATGAGCGTTGCATTCGCTGGGATGATCCTGAGATTGGCATCGTCTGGCCTGAAGGCATTGAGCCGCTGCTGTCCGGTAAAGATCAGCAAGGCTTATCATTAAAAGACGCTGAGGTGTTTGCGTGAAGATTTTACTCATCGGGAGTCAGGGCCAAGTTGGCTGGGAATTGGCTCGAACGCTGTTGCCGTTGGGCGAAGTTGTCGCTGCCAGCCGCGCTCAAGCTGACTTATCCGATCTGGATGGCTTGCGCCGGAGCGTTCGCACCATCAAACCCGATGTCATCGTCAATGCGGCAGCTTATACCGCAGTCGACAAAGCCGAAACTGAGCAAGAACAGGCATTTTTGATCAACGCGCAAGCGGCTGGTGTGTTAGCTGAAGAAGCGGCAATCTGCGGTGCTTTGTTGATTCATTATTCTACTGATTATGTATTTGACGGCAGTAAGTCGGGCGCCTACTTGGAAGGTGATCAGACTAACCCTCTCAATGTTTACGGCCAAAGTAAATTGGCTGGCGAACAGGCTATTCAAGCCAGCACTGCGGACTTTTTGATTTTGCGCACGACTTGGGTGTATGCCGCCAGAGGCAATAATTTTGTTAAAAGCATTTTGCGGCTGGCGCAAGAGCGCGAAGAGTTGAACATTGTTGCCGATCAAATTGGTGCGCCCACTTGGGCTCGGTTGATTGCCGAAAGCACTGCGCACATCTTGCGGCAAGCCCAGCAAGAAAGGCAGCAAGGTGGATTTAAATCGGGCATTTACAATCTTACCTCAACGGGCGAAACCTCTTGGCATGGCTTTGCCGAAAAAATCATCGAATTAGCCAAGCAACAAGACGGTTTGCCGATTACAACCCAACGCGTCAATCCCATTCCGACTAGCGCCTACCCGTTACCTGCGACACGACCGGCCAATTCGCGGCTATCAACCCAGCGATTGCAAAAACACTACCAACTTGCGTTGCCGTCTTGGGAAGCTGCGTTGCAACTGTGTATGGATGAGATTTTCTCGAGCAAACCATAAACCTCCCAGACAAAAAAATTCCGCGTGCGCCTACTTAAGGAAAGTAATTTATGAAAATTTTAATCACTGGCGGAGCAGGCTTCATCGGCTCTGCTTTGATTCGCCACTTGATCAACAACACCGAACATAGTGTTATCAACGTCGATAAACTGACTTACGCAGGCAATCTGGAATCGTTAACGACTGTTGCTGAAAGCCCGCGTTACAGTTTTGAACAAGCCGATATTTGCGACGGAGCCGGGATCACTAAGCTACTGCAACAATACCAACCGGACGCCATCATGCACTTGGCGGCAGAATCGCATGTCGACCGCTCCATCGACGGCCCCGCAGATTTTATTGAAACCAACATCGTCGGCACTTACGTGCTGGTCGAAGCCGCCAGACAGTATTGGCAAGCGCTACCGGAAGTGCAAAAAGCCGGTTTTCGCTTTCATCATATTTCTACTGATGAAGTATTCGGCGACCTGCATGGCACTGATGACTTATTTACCGAGCAAACGCCTTATGCGCCAAGCTCGCCTTATTCGGCCTCCAAAGCCAGCTCCGATCATATTGTTCGCGCTTGGCAACGTACCTATGGTTTGCCGATTGTGGTGACCAATTGTTCAAATAACTACGGCCCATATCAATTTCCGGAAAAGCTTATCCCGGTGGTTATTCTTAATGCACTGGAAGGCAAGCCATTGCCGGTATATGGCAATGGACAGCAAATCAGGGATTGGCTGTTTGTCGACGACCACGCCAGAGCGTTGCTAACCGTACTGGAACGCGGCGACATCGGCGAAACTTACAACATCGGCGGCCATAACGAAAAAACCAACCTCACTGTCGTGCAAACCCTGTGCGACATCTTGGACGAACTAAAGCCCGACAAACCCAACGGCATCAACCATTACCGGGACTTGATCACTTACGTAAAAGACCGTCCGGGCCATGATTTACGTTATGCCATTGACGCCAGCAAAATCGCTAAAGAACTCGACTGGACTCCCGAAGAAACCTTCGATACCGGTCTGAAAAAAACTGTGCAATGGTATTTGGATAATTTGGATTGGTGCCAACACATACAAGACGGCAGTTATCGCCGGGAAAGATTAGGTTTAAATACTGGAGAATCAGCATGAGCTGGAAAGGCATTATCCTCGCTGGCGGCGCCGGCACCCGTTTACACCCGATCACCAAAGCCGTTTCCAAGCAGTTATTGCCGGTGTACGACAAGCCAATGATTTATTACCCGCTATCGGTGTTAATGCTGGCCGGTATTCAGGACGTCCTGATCATTACCACGCCAGAGGATCAGCTTAATTTCAAAAACCTGCTCGGTGATGGCAGTGATTTTGGCATTCGCATTGAATACGCTGCGCAGCCCAAACCGGAAGGCTTGGCGCAAGCGTTTTTAATCGGTGAAGACTTTATCGGTGACAGCAATACCTGCCTGGTGCTGGGCGACAACATCTTTTTCGGCCAAGGTTTTACCGCCAGCTTAAAACGGGCAATGACACGTACTAAGGGCGCCACGGTTTTCGGTTACAAAGTCAAAGATGCCGAACGTTTTGGCGTAGTGGAATTTAACCAAGAAAACAAAGCCGTTTCCATCGAAGAAAAACCCGCACAACCAAAATCAAACTACGCGGTGACCGGCTTGTATTTTTATGACAACCAAGTCGTTAAACATGCCAAAAGTATTAAGCCATCGCCACGCGGTGAATTGGAAATTACCGAGATCAATCGCGTTTATCTGGAAAATCAACAGCTCAATGTCGAAATATTAGGCCGCGGCTTCGCCTGGCTGGATACCGGCACCCACGACAGCCTGATTGATGCCGGCCAATTTGTGCAAACCGTTGAGAATCGCCAAGGCTTTAAAATTGCCTGCCTGGAAGAAATTGCCTTTCATCAAGGCTGGTTATCTAAGGAAGATTTAGTGAAACGCGGCAATGCCTTGGGTAAAACTGCTTACGGTGAGTATTTGCTGGAAATTGCCGAGTTGTGAAATGTATCGATGTGGTGCGTAGGTACGTAGGATGGGTAGAGCGCAGCGAAACCCATCACACCGACCATTTTTTGATGGGTTTCGGCAAAGCCTCTACCCATCTTACGAGCTTACAAGGACTTTAAATGTATTCAAGGTTGCTAGTCATCGCCATATCAATCCTTTTAACTGCTTGCGCCAGCAGCGTAATTAATTACAGGCCGCCAAAAAGTTCAGTTACTACGGGATATAACGTTAAAGTTATCGATAAGCCTCGTGATGCTGTTTGGGCCGAAGCAATCCCTCAATTAGGAAAACAGTTCTTTGTCATCAATAACCTGGATAAAGAGTCAGGATTGGTTAATATCAGCTATAGTGGCGACCCACTGCAGTATGTCGATTGTGGGTTAATTCATATCACTCTGCCCATAGTAGGCGGTAACGATCAATACATTCCTGGCGCATTAGAAAGCAAAGTGTACCGGGTTAAACAGCCAGTTTACTTAGTCGAGTACACCAGGAAGATGGCACTAGAGGGCAGGGTCAACTTAATATTCGAAAAGATTGGAGAAAACCAAACGAGAGTCACAGCAAATACAAGATACTCACTTAACAAACAAGTATCTGGACATGTTGTGGGTGGTGAATATCTTGGCAGTGATTCAAGCTCAGTGACATTTAATAGCGGCGGCAGAGCCCAGTTTCAATCGAATGATGGAAGCCAAAGTACAGAATGCACACCAACTGGAAAGCTTGAAAAAGATATATTGTCAGCTATAAATTAAAGCCCAAGTTAAGCCAAAAAGGCGCATGCACCACTTACTAACGATACGCTGTAAGCCCTAGCTCGTAGGATGTGCTGAGGTACGAAGCGCATTGTTCGCGATTGATGCGCCTCCTTCGTCGGCACATCCTACAGATGTTTGAAATTGAATCACAATTAAGCCTAACTTATTGCTCCAGCGGCGCTACACAAACTCTACAGTCCTGCCTATTCATATTGATTTATAGACGCTTGCTTTAGAAAATCGCTCTACCACACAACTCAATTGCCAAATAGTTTGATAAAGAGAGCTTTTAGTTGGCAGTTCATTTACTCTTTACCCATCAAAATCAGTCGAGAATCTGAGTATATTGATACTCACGATTCATCTTTTATAGTTCCCATCTTAACCAAGTGAAGTTTTCTAATGAGACAGCTTACGCCGGAAGGCCAGCAAATAATCAACAACATTGCCCAACGTTATAATTTCAGTCCCGATGCTGTATTCAGCATGTTGCAGTCGGTAATTAACGGTAACGGATCTATGGCGCAGTTTAGTCATCCTGAATTTGGCGGTTCCGGCCAATGGATGAAAGGCGGCATGATTATGTTGGGCGATATGTTCAATAACGGCTTAAAAAATACAGTAGGCGGACTGTGCCAAGAACTTTCAAATTTGATTGCCAATCAACCGGGGCTTATTCAAAGCGGCAGCTTCCAGTCACAGAATCAAGGCACCCAGCAGCAAAGCAACTTTGGCAGTAACTATTCTGACGCTGGCGGCCAGCAACAAAACAGTTCTGGACCCATTGGGCCGGTTAGCTTATTTGTGCCGCCACCTGCCGGTAGTTCTGGAGACTGGTGGCCCGCTGGGCTGCAATTTCCTAACAGTACAGGCGCGCAAAATAATGTGCGTTATGCTTATTTTGCCACCATTCGGCGGCTGGCTATCGAAGCCAATGGCCATGTAACGCTTTACGATACCTTGGATCATCAGATTGGTGGATTTTCCCAGCAACAGTCGGTAGGCGGCTCTATTACGTTTACCAGTCAATACGGGTTGGTTGACGTTAATTCGCTTCCCATCATTTCCATCGACAATGTGCCCGTACAAAAACAGGATGACTTTCAACCTGAGCCTTTCCCAATTCAACCAAACATTGTGAATACTCAAGGTGTAAATCAAGAATCGGATATTTTCGCAGCTATCGAGAAACTGGCCAATCTGAAAGATAAAGGCATCTTGACCGACGAAGAGTTCAGCACCAAAAAAGCAGAGTTGTTAGCCAGACTGTGAGGTTCTAAAAATCTAAAAAGGGCTACACCGCGGCCCTTTTTAAACTATTCATCCAGCCTTAACTCACCCAATCTTCCAGCAATTTGAACAGTAAAGCGCTGATTAAATCCTTCGACAAGCTCCACCTCAAGGGTGGTCTTAGGACAGATGAACGGTAATTTATTGATTTCGTTCGTGGTGAGCTTGTCGAACCATGAGCGAAATAGATTTTTTCATCGCTTCCCTAGCGCCTAAAAATCGAAGCTTTCAACTTCTGCGATTAAAAAGGTCGGCGCGCCGCCGGTAGAAATTTCCACGGCGTGTCCGGCTGTTTCTTGTCCGCCTGGTGAATTTAAACAAGTTTCCAATGCTTGCATGGATGGAAAATAAACTTCTGCAATACGGTGAAACGGCGCAGTTTCTTGGCCGACGCTACTGGTGATTAGAGATGCCACAAAGCGGGTTTTGCCTGCCAACAGTTCTACCACCATGGGAACGTGTTCAGTCGCATAGCGTTGCTCAAAAACTTCCAGATCAGTGGGTTGTGGATACATGACGATCAATTTTGCTGTTTTCATAGTTTTCTCATATGGTTGTGGTGGGTGTGGCGGCCATCTTATTAGTTTAATTAGGCCTTTGTATAATACCGACTTGCTATGAAACAATAGGCTTTGCCTATGCAGGAGGTTGTTTGATGGAAATGCACCAAATCCGCTACTTTTTAGCTGTATGTGATCACAGCAATTTCACCCGCGCGGCACAGTTTACTTATGTGTCGCAGCCGTCTTTAACGCAGGCAATTAAAAAACTGGAAGATGAGCTGGGCGGGGAGTTGTTTGTGCGCAATCGATCCGGCTGCCAATTAACGCCATTAGGGCGACTGGTTGAACCCAATCTACGCAAAATTTACCAGGAAAGTCTGTCAACAAAAGCCGATGCAATTCGCTTTACGCGTTTGCAAACGATCCCAATACGCGTTGGCCTGATGACCACGATTGGTGCCCAGCGTTTAAGCCCGGTGTTTGCCCGATTCCAGCAAGAATACCCGCATATCGAACTGGAATTGCTGGTTAACAGCGAGGCACTTTTGCTGGGACAGCTGGAATCCGGTCAACTGGATTTGGTTATCAGCGCCCCCACGCAATTATTGGGACAACCTTACCAATCGACGCTGCTTTATCAAGAGAGATATGTAGTCGCATTTAACCCGGCACACAGATTTAACCAGCTGACTAACATCACCTTAAAAGATATTCAGGCCGAGCCTTACCTGGATCGATTGAATTGCGAATTGCGCGAAGATTTACGTAGCGTTTGCCAAGATCGGGAAATCAATCTTTATGCGACGTATCGAAGTAACAGCGAAGAATGGATTGTGAATATGGTGCGTGCCGGTATTGGCGTTGCTTTGATACCGGAATTCACGCTACCTAAACATGCCGATGACATCAGTTTTCGCTACCTTTCTGAACCGGCAATCACTCGTCAGGTTTATGCATTTCATGCTTTATCCATGCTGCAAAAAAACGAACTGAAGGTGCTGTGTGCTGGGTTAAGTTGTGGGCTTTAGGTCGTTAGATGGCGCCAAAAAGGCGGCTTACTTAAAGCGACTTTTTTTTGTCCAGGCGATTTAAAGCCAACTCTTACAGTTGTTCACGGGGTGGGTTTTGTATGAGTTATTTTTTTGCGAGCACAAAAAGCATGTGTCCGCCCTTTGAAATCGAATTCACCCGATCGCCTCCACCCGGTACCGAAACACCTGAATAGTATTCGACCAATA
>Ga0208264_1000565_pt1 | contig 10713 bp, 6 predicted proteins | sample LakWasMet31_HOW6_2_FD_183873 | JGI IMG/M metagenome (GOLD analysis project Ga0208264, IMG submission 183873) | Freshwater sediment methanotrophic microbial communities from Lake Washington under simulated oxygen tension - Sediment Metagenome... | ecosystem: Environmental > Aquatic > Freshwater >...
TTCCCATCGCTGTGATTTGCCTTGCGGCAGCACTATCGGCCCAATTACGTCGGCGCAATTGGGAATACGCTCTGTTGACGTTGGCAATCCCATGTGGGCAATGCACAGTATCCGTGAAAGCGCGGGCGTTTTTGATCATCAGTATTTAATCAATGTACTTAAAATTTGTTTTAGTCATTGGTAAAATATGAATAGTTGACTAAGCTTGAACGCAGGGAAACCCTGTTCACGTCAATCTAATTTGGAGCCCAATCGCTGGGAACCAAGAATTGTCTCCAAGCCCATGTTAACAAATGAAATCTTTTGCAAGTAAGTGTGATTGGCTATGCTTTATGTTGTTTTTAAGTTATTGGCATCCAGTTTCTGCTAAAGAAGCGAGTACTGATCAACAACTAAAAACTGGTCATGTCTACAATTTTACTAAATTTGTGGTCTGGCCAGAAGCATTTAAGAGCTCCTTTAATATTTGTTTTTTGGCAAGTAATCCATTCAGAAAGCTGTTAGATCCCAAGCGCTTTGTCAACCATGCTTGCAAAATAAAGCTGCAGGTGAATACGCAAAGTGGCTTTAAAATAAATTCTAAATTGCTTGAGGTTGCTGAACTGACTGGAGAAAGGCATGAATAAGTTTATTCGTAGCCTGCCAATTACCCGAAAACTATTACTGATGTTATTGTTTTCAGGCTTTACTTCAGTCATGTTTGCTGGTCTATTTTTAATCATGTTGGAGATTTCCGAATTTCAGCATAACACCCAGGAAGATTTGACAGTATTAGCTGAATTGGTTGGAAACCGAACTACCGCTGCCGTATTGTTTGATGACCAAAAAGTGGCTAATGAAAATTTGGCCGTCTTTAATAATGTATCCACAGTGCAATCAGCCTGCTTTTATAATGCCCAAGGCGCTATTTTTGCCAAGTTAAACAAAAAGCACGAATCTAAAAACGATTGCCCCGATGTTATTGAAAATGCAAAAACTTATTTTAATAATGAGCATCTCTATATCGTTCATCCTGTTGAATTAGAATCCGAAATAGTAGGCACAATTTATATCCATGCAGATTTAACACAAATCTATTGGCGCAAAATTCAATTTATCGGTTTATTGTTTGTGGTATTGATTTGCGCATCAATACTAACGTTTATCTTATCCACTCCCCTGCTAAAAATTATCTCAGATCCTATCTTAGGGCTGCTGAAATCAGTTGAAGAAATCAGCAAAACCAAAAACTATACTTTGCGCGCTACCGTGGTCAACAATGACGAAGTTGGGGTTTTAGCCGAAGCAATTAACGAACTAATCAGTAAAGTAGATGTGCAAAATCAGGCCTTAATCCAGGCCAAAAACCGTTATTTAGCCCTTTACGATGACAACCCTACCATGGTCTTCCATTTAAAAGAGAATGGTAGGATTCTGTCTGTTAATAAGACTGGCGCAAAATATATCGGTTTGACTGTAGAAGAACTACAAGACAGATTTATTTTCGACTTTATTCACCCTGACGACATGTCTCAACTTAAAAAACTGTTTGACCGATGTCGCCTCAATCCGTCTGGAGCCCAAAAACAAGAATTAAGAAATATTTGCCAAGATGGCCGAGTCATTTGGGTGAGAGAAACTGCAAAATGGATAGAAAATGAAAATCAACAAAGCAGCCTGTTATTGGTTGGGGAAGACATTACCGAGGCACATTGGTTAAATGAACAACTGCTACATCAAGCTACCCATGATTCATTAACCAACTTACCCAATAGAGTCGAATTCCACAAACGCATAGAACACGCGGTCACTGCCGCACAACTAATTGGCTCCGAACATGCTGTTTGCTATTTAGATTTGGATCAATTTAAGGTTATCAATGATACCTGCGGACATTATGCAGGTGACGATGTGTTAAGACAACTGGGTGAATTGCTCAGAAAAAAAATTCGCCGTTATGATTTTGTAGCCCGCTTAGGCGGCGATGAATTTGGCATCTTAATGAACGACTGTAACATGGCGGAAGCCATAGCCGCTTGCGAAAACCTGCGCGATGCTGTGCGAGACTTCCGGTTTGCCAGCCACAACAGAAGTTTTTCAATTAGCGTTAGCATTGGTTTATCAATTATTAATTCCAGCAGTCCCAATGCCATTACCTTACTTAAAGAAGCCGACGCCGCTTGCTATGCCTCAAAAGACAAGGGCCGAAATCGTGTGCATGTATTTCGTGCTGATGATGAAGAATTAGCATTGCGTCATGGTGAAATGCAATGGGTGGAAAAAATCCAATCAGGTTTGGCCCAAAACAGGTTTTGTTTATTTGGACAGCCCATTCTAGCACTCAATAATCAAGAAATCGGCTTGCACTTTGAAACGCTGGTTCGTTATAAAGATGAACAGGGGCATATCTTACCGCCTGGCGCTTTTTTACCTGCAGCGGAACGATATAATCTTGCCCCCGCCCTTGATCGCTGGGTTATCAGCACGCTTTTTGCCTGGATGTCGCCACAAACAAGCTTTTTGGACAATCTAAATATTTGCTCAATCAATCTATCGGGCCTAACTTTGTCCGATGAATCCATGCTGGGGTTTATAAAAGCCGAACTAGAGAAATGGCAAATACCATCCCATAAAATTTGTTTTGAAATTACCGAAACAGCCGCAATTGCTAACCTTACCCTCGCTGATAAATTAATAACAGGCCTAAGAGCACAAGGCTGTTTATTTTCTTTAGATGATTTTGGTAGTGGCTTATCGTCCTTTGCATACTTAAGAAATTTGCCAGTTGATTTTTTAAAGATTGATGGCTTATTTGTAAAAGATATCCTCGACGATAAAGTCGATCTTGCAATGGTGAAATCAATTAATGAAGTAGGTCATATCCTGGAGAAAAAAACGATTGCTGAATTTGTAGAAAACGACCAGATTTTATATCTACTTGAACAATTGGGCGTGGATTTTGCGCAGGGCTATGGCATTGGCAAGCCAGTGCCTTTAGAAGAGTTAAGCTTGTTTAACCACAAAGGCAAAATTAATTTATTACCCTAGCGACTTAATCTATCAATACGTTAGATAAAAATGCCTTCAGACTTTACTGGGTTAGGAGTTATATAAAGTTCGGACTATTGGCGCTGTTTCCCCTGCATCCATGCTGGGGTCCGTTTGCAGAATTTAAAAGCGAGAGCTTATCAGGGTTATTATTTGGAATAATAGCCTGACGTATCACTATTTTGATTTAGCATCGTAGAGCTGACCATCATCAATTGCTATGCCAGTTCGCGTACCAGGCACTTGTACCGAGAAGTTACCTTTGCATGATTGCGCGCCATCATTGGCAGTAAATGCAATTTGATAAACCCGCCCGTTTCCAGTAAATGGCTTGCCTTTGGGTTGCACGCCTTGCCGTTCAGATCGCAAGAAGAGCACATCTTTAGCCAATGGTTTCTTTGCGGTACGTTTTGTCTTTGTCACTTTGGCGTCGGGACTGGTTTTGTCTTTAAGTGCGGGATTTTTTAATGGCTCATCCTGCGTAATGCTATCAATCTGCAAGTCATAAAGCGGATTTTTACCCGTCAGTTTAGGGCTACTTAAGCCTAAAACTTTTACGTTTACAAACCCCGCATTCGCAGGCCAAAGTGAGGCACGGTCTGGCTTGGCTTGTGAGCAATCCATCAAACTGCCATCGTTATTAATGATAACTTTAACTGTATCTGACGCCGCGAGTGCTGGTTTAAAGCTATCTGTCGCCGTTAATTCAAATTCCAGGGTTTCTGGGTCTTTTGCAATCCACGGCGCAGTGAATGTGACCGAAGCTTGATTGGAAGCTGATAGAGTAACTGGCGAGCCACTAATTTGCCGCCATTGATAGCCAATTGCATCACCATCCGCGTCCGTTGCTGCACCCTGCAAAGTAACTTTACTTGCTTCATTCACCGATTGATCACTACCAGCATTTACAGTTGGTGCAACATTTTTTGGATCAACGCTAACAGTAACCGTATCGGCCGCGCCTTGTAACTTGCCGTCACTGGCTTTTAAAGAAAACACCAAGCTTGCTGCTCCTAATGGTGCCGTAAAATTGGCGTTTGCTGTATTTGCGTTGCTTAAAACAACAGCAGGCCCTTGCGTTTGCACCCACTCATAAGCGGTAATACTGTCATTGTTTAGATCGGCAGCACTACCATTCAGCGTCACAGTTGTGCCTGATCGAACCACTGCATCCAATCCCGCATTTGCCACCGGTGCTTTATTGACATCAACAACGGCAGCCGGATTAATTTGGACTTTGATGGAATCTGATGCTGATACCGACGGGTTAAAGTTATCCGTAACCGTTAATTTAAACTCCAGACTTTGTGCAAGCGCCCCCGTCAATACTGGTGCAGTAAAGCTTAAGTTAGCCGTATTTGTTCCTGCTAACGACACCGAAACACCGCTTGTTTGCTGCCATTGATAAGTTAAGCCATCACCATCAGGATCACTGGACGCGCTGGTCAATACTACTGGAGACGACTCAGTAACTGCTATATCAACTCCCGCATCCACTTTAGGTGCGGCGTTATTTCTGCTTACGTTAACAACCACCGTATCAGCACTACTTTGTAATTTTCCGTCACTCACTTTCAAGGAAAACACTAATTGTCCAGTACTGGACGGTACGGTAAAGCTGGGTTTAGCTTGATTGGCATTGCTTAATGTAACGGGTGTGCCGCTGATTTGCGCCCATTCATAAGTCAAACTGTCGTTGTCAGAATCAGTGCTGGTGCTGCCATCTAAAACCACCAATTCGTTATACTGAGCGTTGGCATCATTGCCCGCATTCGCAACTGGCGCATGGTTAACTTTTGGGGCCGCTGCTCCAATAACAATGGTTGGGACCGATTCAATTTCTTCACCTCCAGTTAAATTAAGTATGCTACGCACTTTAACCGCTGCCATCACTTTAGGAGCACCAGCCGCTGCGGATGATCCACGAACAGCTTCAATCAATTTGGTAACGGTTATGGGGCTCGGCAAACTACCATCAGGATCTTTGTAAAACCGTACATGACCTGTTTCACCGACACCCAATCGCCAGCCCTTAGTACTGGGCGTTTCTGAACGGGGAAAACCCAACTCGCTGGTAAAAGTAAACCCATCAACTGTTGCCACGTCTTCTTGAGGTTCCCAGCGCTCTTTTTGTGCCGTATCGTCACTATAGTCCTCCACCAGAATATTTGGTAACTCAACCGGAAGATAATTAAACGTCAGTAATAATCCAGATATGTAACTGATTGTTCCAACCCCTGGCAATTTGTTGCTTGCAACATTGGTAAGTGTCAAGTCAACAGCAGGATCTCCATTGCTCTGCATCACATCCTCAAAATGCGCAGTGGCTATGGTTTCTGTAGCCGCATCAGCAGGGGTTAACCGATAATTAAAGGTCAAGTCCAATGTGGCGGCTTGGGCAGCTTGCGCTAACGCTAAACCAATAGCGCAAGCAATTGGGGTAAGATTTATTTTTTTCATCATCAACTCAATTTATTAAACGATAAGCAACGGTTACAATTTGTAACGCAAGCCAAACCAAGCACCAATCGGTGCGCCTGGACCAAGAAAACGCGGATTACTATAACCGCCAAATCCTGGCAATTCGTTGGCCTCACCCAAGACACCAAATGATTCATACTTGCTATCAAATAGGTTTTGCACTAACACAAATGCCGATAAGTTTTTGGTGACTTTGTAATTGGCATTCAAATTCATCACAAAATACGGTTCGGTCTGGCCCATGTAATTACCTTCGTCACCGCGCAGATACTGTCCTGAGTTAAACATGCCATCCGTACCGACCGTAAAATCTTTGGTAATTGGAATGACAAAGCCCAGCTTTAAACTATGTTGAGGAATACCAGGAATTCGATCACCTTTTTTAACGGGAATAACCGCACTGAATTCGTTGTCAGCGCCAATGGTTTCAATACGATTAGGATGCGTGGGACTGCTAACCAAAAAATTATTTTGAAACGTGGCATCAACAAAACTGTAATTTAAAAACCAGCTCCAGTTGTTCAAGAAAACACCAGATAAACCGGCTTCCATGCCGACGCGAAGGGTGTCACCCACATTGGAGAAGTACCCGATGTTAGATGTTGCGCCGCCAGTGGATTGAAAGATAATGTCATCTTTGTTGGTGGTGTGGAAAAAACCCAGGTTCCAGGTTAATTTGTGACCAAAGCCCCCTCGAGCTCCCGCCTCAAAGCTTTGGGCGACCACTTGATTTAGATGGGGATCAGCTAAAAAAGCATTCGGCAAACGACAGTCCGAATTGGGATCGGCACAAGCCAGCTCCACTATCGTAGGTGCACGAGCTGATTCGCTGTAGCCGCCATAGAATCCTAATTTGTCATTAACCTGCCAAGTTAATCCGGCCGCAGGGTTAAAGCGGTTGTAGTTGTGATCGCCATTAAGCTCAGGACCATTACCGAGCGTGTCGCGAATCTGCACATCGGTATCATTAAACCGTCCGCCCACAGTTAAGGTCAGGTCGTCGGTTATATCCAAAGCATTATTAAAAAAGGCTGACCACGTGGTTGTGGTGCCACTCATACCCGTGGCATCTTCTGGAATGAACAGGCCGGTGCGGTTAGTACTGCGATCGGTCAGTAAACTGGCAACTTCAACTTGTGAATTAAATTTGACCAAACCACGGTTGTAGCCAAAACCAGCAATAAATTGATTGTGCAAACCAAACAAGTCGTACTGAAGAGTAGTCTGCCCTGTAGTACCAAAACTTTCCTGATCTCTATGACTGATGTTATTAATTGCGTTCAGTGGCGAGTTTTCATCGTTATAACCTACCGGATTGCCGTTTTTATCTTTGATGATCCAATTCGCCAGAGAATCTGAACCGGACATGGCGGCTATATCATCAGGGCATTCGCCAGGCTCATCTGTTTCTCTACCAATACCATTTTGAGCAAGAAATCCCCAAAAACCATCATTGTTTGGAAATAAAGGAAATGCAGGCTTGCCTTCCAGGGCGGAATCATACAAACCACCTGCTTCGGAACAATCCACATAGGTACTGTCATCGCCATTAAAGGATTTGGTTTTGGTATTACGATAGAAGGCATTCCCAGCAAATTGCACCTTATCGTTTAACCAATGAGTACCTTCCAAAGTAAAAAACTTCATGTCATTTTCAGTGATGTCCGGCGAAGTGAAAATTGCTTCTCGATCATCACGCATCAGTTCAACTGGAATCGCGCCATTACCAAATAAGCGACTGTTGCCGTATAAGCTTGTGAAATCTACTTTAGATTTATCAGAGCGCCAGCTTAATGCGCCATAGACATTGAGCGCATCTGATGGCGAGGCATTACGCCAGCCGTCTTCTGAAAAGTTTCTGACATTGACAAAATAACCCAGACTGCCATTGTTGCCGCCACTTTCTAACGATACCACGCTTCTACCGAATGAACCGCCATAGGCTTCCAGCTCATGTCCTGGCGAGTTAAACCCATTTTTGGTTTGTAGTGAGACCGCGCCGCCCAGGGTGTTTAAACCAAACAATGGATTGGCGCCACTGAACAAGTTTATGCTGTGAATGATGGACTCCGGCATCATGTCCCAGTTAACGGTATCACCAAACGGGTCGTTATAACGGACACCGTTCATATAAACCGACATACCCATCGGCAAGCCCAATAGCGGCGAAGCGGTAAAACCCCGATAATTTAAATCTGGTTGCAAGGGGTTATTTTGGGCAGCGTTTAAGGTAACGCTGCCCATTTTACGGTTCATAAAACTACTAATATCGGTTGCTTGAAAGCTGTCCAGATCTTTGACGGTGCCGGATTGCACATTGCCGGGGATTTTTTCTTTGGCCAGTCCAACACCATGAACTGGCGTAACACCAACCACTTCAACAGATTCCAGCTCAATGGCGTCCTGATCTTCAGCTAGTGCATTCGACATAGTTATACCTAGTGCATAAATCACTAAGGTGGCTTTAAATTTAGTATGGACAGTCATTGTAGTTGAGTATCGAGGCAAAAATTTAAGGAAGGTCTTCCGGAAACAAGACCATCCACAACTAGCGGCTTTAGCCCTAGTCTCTCCATTTTTTGCTACTTAATGAGCATACGATGGATTATCAAAGCTATTCCGTAATTTGCATCCGGCTCTCCATGCCAAATGACGCTACTAAAACTGCTAGTTGTGGATGGTTTAATGATTGGTGACTTTAAGCTTGGTAATTATTTAGCGTAATCAGGTTTAAGTGGTTAGTCCTAAAATAAGCGATTGAATGCGTAAAAAGCCGTTCGTGCTGAGCTTAGGCGAAGCATGGACAGTTTTTTCACGCACTCAACCATTTGGTGAGCTACCTTTCAACCCTTCGACAAGCTCTCGGCAAGCGCTCCTAAGTCGCCTAAAGCGCCTACTGTTCATTCTGCATCCGTGCAGTCGAGAGCGAACGGGATTCAGGTAGCTCTACTGCTTTTTCTAGGTTAACAGCACATAAACGGGGCGAATGAATTCTCCCCTACACGTAAAAACGCTGAATAGTTCTAAATTAAGCTTTTTTCTTTCTACCAACCAAACCTAAACCCGCCAAAGCAGACAAAAACAATGGCAAGGCTGCTGGCACAGGTACTTGCGATACTGCCAAGACGTTTAATCGGTTTTGTACAGGTGTACCACCTGTAATGGAATTACCCCAATAACCACTGGAAGCAAGTCCACGCAAACTAGGATCCACATTGCCAGTGCCGCGCAACTTAATCCAGCTAAGTGCATCGGGTTGGCTCGGATTAGTATCGTTATTGACGTAATTGGCTGGATTTAAAAGATTGGCAACACTAATGCCAGAAAACCCAGCAGAATTATAAAGATCAATTGTGCTGGACTGCCCTTGCACCATCGCTTCGGCAGTAAAGTTATATTCCTGCTCAAAAGCTGGATCACCCACTGCAGCACCCCAGCCATTAGTAGCCCCATCTTCCTGCCACTCAATACCGCCACTTAAACCACCGGAGGTTACTGTCGCTAAATTAACACCGCCAATTTGACTCCAGTGTTGGTTGTTAAAGTTGTAATCATTTGCAGGTGATGTACCTGGAAAATTCAATTCAAATGAAGAAATCCAAACCTTAGTTCCTGCAACTCCAGTTGCAAACTGGCTTAAGTTTCCAGCCGTAAACTGCAAGCGCACACCACCAAAACCTTCGCCGTTTAAGCCTAAATCGGACAAGTCGGTTGCAGTTAATGTAGCCACTGGAGACACGTTGGCACTACCGTATAAATTGGTGGCAATGTAATTGTATTGAAGGGTTGTAGTGCTTGCCCATGCTGAGCTGCCAACCAATAAAATGGCACTGGCTACTGTTATTTTTTTTATAATTTTCATAGATTTACTATTGGTACGAATTAGTTAATTTTAAAGCGCACAGAAAGGCTACGATTGGGAGCAAAACCCTAGCCAATCTGTGCAACAAAATTATTTGCTGCGACGACGGTTAAAACCAAATCCAGCAAGAATGGCTGATACGAATAACGGCAATGCCCCAGGAACTGGCACTGGCGCGGGTGATGCCCCAACAACAACCGTTGGCACGGATTCAATCAATTCGCCGCCCGTTAGATTTAAGGTACTGCGAACTTTAACTGCAGCTGTTATGGCTGGAATGTTAATATCTACTGATGAACCACGAATTGAATCCACGATGGAAGCAACGGTTAAAGCATGTGGCAGAACGCCATCGGGATCTAATCCTTCAGCGGTATCGTTTAAAAATTGAATGTCTGCGAATTCACCAACCGCCAAACGCCAGCCAGTGGTGCTGGGAGTTTCGGATTTTGGAAAGCCTAGTTCACTGGTAAAGGTTAAGCCATCAACGGTGGCCACGTCTTCTTGCGGTTCCCAGCGATCAGAATGCGCTGTATCACCGGAAAATTGATCGATCACAATGCCTGGTAAATCAGCATCATCATAATCAAACGCCAACAATAAGCCTGAGATATAGCTGGTGCCATTTTGCCCTGGAATAATGTTTGAAGCGACATTGGTCAAGCGCAAGTTAATCCCAGACAGCCCATTACTGGTGATAACATCTTCAAAATGAGCGGTGGCAATTGTAACGCCAAGATCACCCGATGCAGGCGTTAATCGATAGTTGAAGTTAAGGTCTAATGTGGCGGCTGCAGCAGATTGAGCCAAAAGCATACCAACAGCCAAACCAATGGGAGTCAGTGAGCGCCGTATTGCAGAGTCAAGCGATTTCATGTATTTTTCCTGATTAGTTAACGAAAAATTCGTGCACTTATTATCAGGAAGACTAAAACAATCGGTCAGGGAAAATTTCCCGATTTACTCGGTGAATGTTTCCTATTCTTGATATTGATTACAGTGATCAATATCTCAGTTTTCTTAACTAGTGTTCTTTATTCAGATGAGTTCATCTAAATCCAGCCTTGCTGACCGGTCTGCAAAGCTAACTCAACATCCACATTTCTCAATGTCCGTATCATGATTGCTGCTAGATAACTTAGTTGCTCATTTAACAATATGCGTTTGTTAAAACAGCAACTACTGCCGCTTTACTCTGCAACTGTAGCGTAAATCAATAGTTTATTGCACCACTAAAGAAGCCTCGATCGCTCTGGACACATAATCCTGCCCTAAAAATGCGCCAAACTCGCTGCGTGAATTTATCTTAAAAATCTTTGGCGTGCCAGTACCTTCCTGGTAAT
>Ga0208264_1000566_pt1 | contig 10700 bp, 5 predicted proteins | sample LakWasMet31_HOW6_2_FD_183873 | JGI IMG/M metagenome (GOLD analysis project Ga0208264, IMG submission 183873) | Freshwater sediment methanotrophic microbial communities from Lake Washington under simulated oxygen tension - Sediment Metagenome... | ecosystem: Environmental > Aquatic > Freshwater >...
AATACAGATGCCATGGCGTGTGATTATAAAAATCAAGGGTGTAGAAAAACTATAGACGACATGACAGATTTGTCCAACTGGCATGAAGGGCTGTTTGTTCTTGCGGTAACGCTGATAAATTTCACCTCAAAAATTATCTCTTTGTTTAGAGATTCGTAACCAAAAATTTATGAGGGCTGTGTCGCGGTTTTGAATTGGGTTATGGCGTAAGTAACAAAACAGCCACCAACAAAGTTCACGTTGGCGACTGTTCCGGACAAGCGGTTTTTTACAATGCGCGGATCTTTTCTTGCTGTTGTTCAAGGTTGTTTAGCAACGATCGTAGCTCTGCCAATTTGGTGCGTTCCTTATCAATCACTTCCGGTGGCGCTTTATCGACAAAAGCGGGATTGTTCAACTTGCCCTCAACTCTTGGCAAATCGTTAGCAATTTTTTGGATTTCCTTTGCAAGCCTTGCTAACTCGGCTTCTTTATCTATTAAACCAGCCATAGGAATCAGGATTTTCAACTCGCCAACTAAGGCAATCGCTGATTCCGGTGTAGTGTCATCTGGATTTAGCCAGGTGATTGACTCTAATCGCCCCAGTTTTTGTACATAACTCAGGCTTTTGGACAGGTTTTGCTGATCTGTTTCAGAGCCATTTTGCAGCAATACCGGCAACGGTTTACTCGGAGCAATATTCATTTCGCCACGAATACGGCGCACTCCTAAAATAAAGTTCATTATCCAGTTGGTTTCGGCGATAGCGTTGAGATCAATCAGTGCATCATCAGCAACTGGATAAGGTTGCAGCATGATAGTTTCCCCTGCAGTACCTGCCAGCGGCGCAACGCGTTGCCAAATTTCTTCGGTAATAAACGGCATGATCGGATGTGCCAGCCGTAGTACGGTTTCTAAAACAGTCAGCAGCGTCTTGCGAGTGCCGCGTTGCAAAGCCAGGTCATCCGACTGCAGCGATATTTTTGCTAATTCCAGATACCAGTCGCAGTATTCGTTCCAGGTAAATTCATAAATCGCTTGCGCCGCTAAATCAAAACGATAGTTATCGATGGCATTGCTGGTCACCGCAGTCACTTGATGTAAACGGGCGGTAATCCAACGATCGACTTGCGTGTATGCAATGGGGCCATCTGATAAACCATTATCTTGCTCTTCAGTGTTCATCAGCACATAACGCGCCGCATTCCATAGCTTGTTACAGAAGTTGCGATAACCTTCGGTACGCGCTAGGTCAAAGCGAATATCCCGGCCCGTCGACGCCAACGAAGCAAAGGTAAATCGCAGCGCATCGGTACCGAACGAGGCGATGCCGTCAGGAAATTGCTTGCGTGTGGATTGTTCGATTTTTTTGGCCAAATGCGGCTGCATCATTCCAGAGACACGTTTGGCAACCAATGCCTCCAGCTCGATACCGTCGATAATGTCGATAGGGTCGAGTACATTGCCTTTGGATTTGGACATTTTTTGACCTTCGGCATCACGCACCAAGCCATGAATGTACACTTCCTTGAACGGTACTTGGCCTTGAAACTTCAGCCCCATCATAATCATCCTCGCCACCCAGAAGAAAATGATGTCAAACCCGGTCACCAGTACGCTGGTTGGGTAATGTTTGGCCAATTCTTCAGTATTCTCCGGCCAGCCCAAGGTCGAAAATGGCCATAACGCTGACGAAAACCAAGTATCAAGTACATCTTCATCCTGGCGAATCGGGTAATCGGCAGGCAAATGATGCCGTTCACGAATCGCTTGCTCGGAACGTCCCACATAAATATTGCCTTTATCGTCATACCAAGCAGGAATGCGGTGCCCCCACCAGATTTGCCGGGAAATACACCAATCCTGAATATTGCGCATCCAATCAAAATAGGTATTTTTCCAGTTGTCGGGCACAAATTTAATGTCGCCGTTTTCAACCGCCGCAATGGCCGGTTCCGCCAATGGCGCAACTTTCACATACCATTGGTCGGTTAACAGTGGTTCGATCACGCTCTGGCTGCGATCACCGCGCGGCACCATCAATTTATGATCAGCAACTTTTTCCAATAAACCTTGCGCTTCCAAATCAGCCACAATCTGTTTACGCGCATCAAAGCGATCCAGGCCAAAATATTGATGTGGAATCAATTGGCTGTCATCGTCCTTGTTGTTTCTGATTTGCGCATCAATGGTAAAAATATTGATCAAGCCGCCATTGGGCAATGCTTGGATAGCCGAATGATTGCGGTGCCGCATCCATACTTCGTAATCGTTAAAATCGTGGGCCGGGGTAATCTTTACGCAACCGGTGCCGAATTCAGGATCGACATATTCGTCAGCAATAATCGGAATGCGGCGGCCGGTTAACGGCAGCTCAACAAATTCACCCAATAAATGTTTGTAACGTTCATCATTCGGATGAATCGCTACCGCCGCATCACCGAGCAGCGTTTCCGGACGCGTGGTTGCCACAATCAAATGGCCGGTGCCGTTACTTAGCGGGTAACGGATATGCCACATGAAGCCGCTTTCTTCTTCAGACAATACTTCCAGGTCAGATACTGCAGTGTGCAGTACCGGATCCCAGTTAACCAAACGTTTGCCGCGATAAATCAGTCCTTCTTCATACAAACGAATAAAAACTTCCTGTACCGCATCCGACATGCCTGCGTCCATCGTAAAACGCTCGCGGCTCCAATCCAGGGACGAGCCCATTCGGCGCAGCTGACGGGTAATAGTGCCGCCGGATTCTTCCTTCCATTCCCAGACTTTTTCAATGAATTTGTCCCGGCCGTAATCATGGCGAGTTTTGCCTTCGGCATTACACAAACGCTCCACCACCATTTGCGTCGCGATACCAGCATGGTCGGTGCCCGGTTGCCACAAGGTGCGATAGCCTTTCATCCGATGGTAGCGGGTCAAGGCATCCATGATGGTGTCTTGAAAGGCATGGCCCATGTGCAAGCTACCGGTGACATTCGGAGGCGGAATCATGATGCAGTAGGATTCAGCGTCGGTTTTTTCTGGTTGATCAGCAAAATAGCCTTGCTGTTCCCAAGTTTGATACCAGCGTTGTTCTATGTCGTGCGGGGAGTAAGTTTTTTCCATGTAAATAATGCTCTGGTTTTATGAAAGGGTATTTGCGGTGATTTTATCTTATTTAGTGGCGTCGCGCTTTAGCGACGCAGAGCGTCTGGGGCGGCATTCCCACGCAGAGCGTGGGAACGATAAACTATATACATCGCTCCCACGCTCTGCGTGGGAGTGTAGCCAGAGACGCTCCAGCGTCTCCACTCACCAACGATCCAACTCAATCAACCCCGCCAATCCCGCATAACTACTCGCACTCGAATAACGCCAATGTTCGGGAACATTTACATAACCGCGTTTTACCGGGTTGTTGTGAATATACTCCAGCTTTTCGCGCATCATCGCCTCGCTAAATACCAGCTCCGCATGAATACCTTCCTGCCAAAACTGATACTCCCGATCATCCTTATGTGCCCGTTTAGAAAACCGTAAACGTGTCAGCAAACGCTCAACATTGTGCGCCTGTAGATGATCAATAATCTGCCGTGCAGTAAACGATTTAAAACTGCTCACGCATTTGGATAAGTTATTCGCTTGCGCAATAAAGTGGATATGGTTTTCTAACACTACATAACCGTAAAGCTTTAAGCCTTCATGCTCACGTTGATAACGCCAGCAATTCAGCAAAATATCTACCGTCTCAGGCCGGGTAAATACCGGCAACCATTCCATTACCGTACAGGTCATAAAATGTGGTTTATCCGGTTCGGTAATTACGTAGCGGCTTCTGCCCATATTTTTCAATTATGGTTTAGGTGGATGGGACGCAGAGCGTCCGGGGCTGCGTTCCCACGCAGAGCGTGGGAACGATTATATGCCCCAATGTGTACGTAGAGCGTGGGAACGATTATAGTCGTTACATCGCTCCCACGCTCCAGCGTGGTAGCGCAGCCAGAGACGCTCTGCGTCTCGACAGCAATCAAAACGCAATAAACAAATGCTTAAGATGCTGGCGCAAGTTCCATTTGGCGTCGATGTTTAAGGCGCGTTCCAGGCAGATAACGGCTTGCGGGGCTTGCAATAATTACATCGCTCCCACGCTCCAGCGTGGTAGCGCAGCCAGGGACGCTCTGCGTCTCGACAGCAATCAAAACGCAATAAACAAATGCTTAAGATGCTGGCGCAAGTTCCATTTGGCGTCGGTGTTTAACGCGCGTTCCAGGCAGATAAAGGCTTGCGGGGCTTGCAATAACTGCTGGACGGTTTTATCTGAGAGGGTATTGTCCAAACAAATCAACGCCGATTTTTCGCCGTCGTCGGTCAGGCTGACGGTGTTGGCGGTAAATTGGGGTTGTGCCTGCAAGCGGTAATTCAGCCGGAAGCCGTTTTTCAGTAACACTTCATCGCGTATTTCGTGCGGCTCAAACAGGCCGATCAGTTGCGCTTCTTTTTCGCTGATGTAGGTGTCCAGCCGTTGCAGGTTTTCCGCTTCGGAAAGCTCCGGGTCGGCTTGGAAATCGACACGTGGAAAGTGCGATTTGGTTAATTGGTATACTTTAAAACCGGCGTCTAAAGGTTGGGGAGTATCGCCGTAGCCGTTAATCACCCGTTTAACCCGCTCGATGGTGATGTCGGAGATTTTTTTGAAACCGGCTTTATAGGCTTCGGAATCGGCTTTGGTTTGTTCGGGCAACTGGACGAGGATAAATTTGCGGTTACCGTTATCTTGTTTGTTGAGTTCAAGGACTGCTTGGGCGGTTACTCCAGAACCAGAAAAGAAATCCATCACTATTTTATCAGGCTCAAAACAGCTCAGAATATGTTTGATTAAGCCCAATGGTTTGGGAAAAGTGAACATTTTGCCTTCACCGAAAATTTCCATAATTTCAGCTGTGCCGATTTGAGTGTACGGGCCTTCAAGCAAGCTATAAAGCTTAGAGCGTCTCACTTCCCCTGCTTCATTTTTTAAATACTGTTTGTAATCGATTGTCCAACCATCAGGCTTTTGAGTAAAAACCAATTCATCATTTTGAATTGCTTCCTGCACACGACTTTCAGACCATTGCCATTGCTTTTCTGGCCATATTTCGTGTATTCCGGATTTGATTGGAAACCTGAGGTTAGGCCTTTCATCCATGCTGTTAGTAGCTAGCGGTTGTTTTCTAAACGGGCCTCGTTGCTCAAATTTTGAATCTTTGAATTTGTAATATTTTAAGACGTCATCATTGGGCGGGAGCTCAATTTCTCCGATAGATTCTTTTTGCTTTGCAAACATCAATATATATTCATGTAAACCAACCGCATGCTTTGATTTAGCTCCACCTCCATACGCTTTTTTCCATATAAGTTGCGTTAGAAAATTCTCCTCCCCAAACACCTCATCCATGACCTTGCGCAAGTTATGTACTTCGTTGTCGTCTATCGAAACAAAGATCACTCCGTCGTCTTTCAATAGTTGCCGGGCCAGCAGCAAGCGCGGGTAGATCATGTTCAGCCAGTTGGAGTGATAGCGGCCGTCGCTGTCGGGGTTTGTATCGACTTTTATGCCGTTTTCCACGCCGCCGGTTTGTTGCCAGTAGGCTTGGCGCTGTTCGTTGTAATTGTCGGAATAGACAAAGTCTTTGCCGGTGTTGTAGGGCGGGTCGATGTAAATGCATTTGACCGCGCCACGGTAGGCGGCCAGCAGGCATTTAAGGCTTTCCAGGTTTTCGCCTTCGATAATCAGGTTGCCGCCTGCCTTGTCGGGATTGACTGAGCGGGTTTCGTCATAGGTCAGTGCGGCGGTGGTCGGGCTGTAAGCGGCCTGTTTGGCGTTGCGCTTGCCTGACCAAGTGAAGTCATAACGTTCTTTGTGCTGGCTGGGCTCGCCCGCCAGTTGTTTAACATCGTCGAGATTAAGCTGGCCTTCGCCGTCGAACAGGTCGGGAAACAGGCGTTTTAATTCCTGCAAGCGTTCTTGCTGGAGGTCGGGGGTGTTGGGCATTTTGTTTTCTTTCATATTCGCTCTAAGGTCCAGCTGTGCGAGACGCAGAGCGTCTCTGGCTACACTCCCACGCTGGAGCGTGGGAGCGATGGTTGTCTATTTTAAGTTTTATCGTTCCTACGCTGGAGCGTTTATCGTTCCCACGCTCCAGCGTGGGAATGCTGCAGGTGACGCTCTGCGTCACGTATCGTTGGCACTATTTATATCTTTACATCTCCATAGTCTTTAACCGGCGCATGGAAGCTGGCTTGCTTATAGCTGCCCGGCTCTTCTTTAACTTGGTAAGTTACCTCACCGCCTATTTCGGCGCGAATGCCCAAGGCCTGAAAATGTTTAACGGCGCATTGTATTTTGTTGCGTTCGTGTTCGGTAAGGGCTTTGTCGTCGTTGATGTCGTTGGTGCTTTTGGTTTCGATAACAAAATACAGTTCATTTTCGTCGCTGTTTCTGAGGCTGCTTTGTTTGACGACCAATCCAAAATCCGGCCGGTAATATTCGCCAATGGGCGTGGGGATTTGGTAGAAGTCGGGCAGTTTTAACAGGCAGACGACTTTCGGGTCGTTGTCGGCTTGGCGGGCAAAGTTATGTTCCGGTTGGGAGTCGGCATCGCAGATGGCGTAATCGTAAATGCCTTTGTTGGGCGTTGGCTCAACCGGCGCAAAGGTATGAATCGCCTCTTTGAATAAATCCAGAGGAAAGCTGTCGCCGGTTTCATGGTAGCTAAGGGTGCGCAGCATTTCGGCCAGTTCAATGCGTTTAAGTTCTTTGCTGGCTTGTTGAATAAACAACGGCGGATTGCGCAATATTTGGGCTTTGTTGTCCAAAGTTTTGATGATTTTAAACACCACGCGGTAGCTGAGTGAGGTGTTTTCGCTGATTTGTTCGACAATATCGGCCGCCGAGTAACTGGCTTTAAGTTGGGCGATTTCCCGGCCGATTTCTTCGCCTTGGCCCTGGATGTTTTGCAGTGCTTTGATGCGGGTTAGGCGTATTTCAGCTTCGTAACTGGCGATTTTTATTTTGTTTAGCGCCTCAATGCCTTGGCGAATAATTTCCGCTTCATCAAAACTTACGGTGTATTGAGTTTTTCTGGCCAATGCCTGCCAAAAATTACGAAAGCTGTCGCTGTTAAAGCGCGCATCATTGCGGGTCAGTTTGTTTTGCTTTTTGTGGCCTTTGCTGTTTTTGCGCAGCGGCGGCTGTTTGCCGTCTTTGCCAAATTCTTCCGACAATTGCGCCTGATATTGCAAGGCGAAGGTTTCGTAAGTTTCATTGGGGATCAGGGTTAGCACGTTGATTTCATCATCGGCATCGTCGCTGGCTGGGTCGTAAATGCGCTGGCCTTGCTGGTTGACGCAGATGCGCAGGCCGCGGCCTATTTCCTGGCGTTTTTTGATTTCGCTGTAGGTTTGGTTAAGGGTGGCGATGTTGAAAATGTTGGGATTATCCCAGCCGACGCCCAGCGCAGAATGCGAGAAGATAAATTCGACCGGGTTATCCAAGGACAACAGTTGCTGTTTGTCTTTAAGAATCAGATCGTAGATTTCCCGGTTTTTGAGCATGGCGCTTTCGTTGTCGGTAAAGTCGCCTTTGCCGGTGCGGGCAAAGTAGTAGCCTTGCACGGCGATAATTTGCGCCGGGCTGGCCGGTTTGTTGATGCGTTCCTGGTGAACGCGTTGATATTCTTCAGCAAACAGTTGTTTTATCAGCGGTTCGGCGCCGAGATAATTATCGACTTTGTCGATAAAAATAAGCGACAGACATTTGATGCCGCTGGGCTTGAGCTTTTGTTGTTTATCAAAATGGCTGTTGATTAACCAGTACAGTTGCTGGCGGAAAATGCCGCCAATGTCACCCTGACGCTGGTTTTGTTCTATTTCCACGCCGTTGCTGAAATGGATTTTCCAGTGTTTGTCGCGCAAGCCTTTGTAGATGCGCTCGACAGTAAAGTCTTGATAGCTGATATTGTTGGTGACTGCACCCAGATTGTCGCCGGTTTTCAGCCATTTGCTGGCTTTAAGCGCAAAGCCGGTTTTGAGATTGTGCCAAAGATTGAGTTTGGCTTTGGGATCTTGCCCGGCTTGGGTTTGAATCTCCTGTAGTTCAATTTTTAAGGTAGCTTCGTCGTTGATTTCTGCCACTGACAGCACTTCAATCTTTTTCACCAAGCCTTCTGCGTAAGCATCATAAGGTGTTAAGCGATACAGCCGGTTGATGATGCGTTTGTGGGTGGCCGAGTACCGAAACACAAACAAAGGCGTTAAGGTACTCAGGCGTTTTTGCGCCAAGTCGGTATCCATGCCTTCTTGCGGCTCATCCATGATAATGATGGGCCGGGTCTGGCCCAAGGCTTCAAGATAAGTAAAGCCGCCGATGCTGTCATCACGGCCGGTTTGGTTAAGGATGCGATCTTCGGCAGTGAAGGCCTGAACGGTTGTCAGCATGATTTGCGGCTGATCGTCGTTGACGAAATGTTTGAGATCGTTGAGGCGTTTACTGTCGTATTCAAACCAGTGGATGTTGTATTGATACTGGGCTTTAAGCTCGCTGGCAAAGCTTTCCAAGGTGTTGATAATGCCCTCTTTTACCGCAATCGACGGCACCAGGATGATGAATTTGGTGTAGCCGTATTCTTTGTAGAATTCGTATAGGGTGCGGATATACACCAAGGTTTTGCCGGTGCCGGTTTCCATTTCGATACAGATTTGCGGCTCGTCGCTTAGAGCGGCATCACTTTCCGGCAGGGCGTTTTGTTGCAGAATGGCGAGTTTATTTTGGTGTAGTTGCTCCAGGCTTAATAGGCACTGGTTTGGGGTGATGTCTGTGGTGTTGATTGGCGATAGCAAGGGTCGGTTTGGCAAGTTTTTGCTTTGACCTTTGAAGACCTCAACTGCGCTTTGTATGGCTTTTTGTTGGTAAAGCAGGTCTTCAAGCTGGAGTTGCATCGTGGTCCTTGGGTTCTTACGTGTAAGGAATCTGGTACTTTGGCATTTCGAATATCATTCTGCACTTCGACTGTTCGACAAGCTCACAGCTCAGTGCGAACGGTACCTTATAAATTTTTCGAGGAGTTCTTTAATCTTTATCAAGCTCATGCTTGGTCACATCAAATCCTGCCTGCTTGTATTGAATCCATCGTTGCCTGCCGGGTTCCTTGGTGGCTTCGCTGTTATCGAGTATCTCCAAAATGCGCGCGGCTCGTTGGAAGTTTTGCGGGGTTTGATTGGATAAGTTGATGACGAGTTTTTGCCAAGCTTGCGGAGTGGGCGTTGAGCCGATCAGAAAGACATTGTCCAATGCAGGCAGTTCGCCAGCATACTGTTGATGCGGAATAAAGCTGCCTGCCCTGAAAGTCCAGAGCAGGTCGTCGATGAGCTGGCTTTGAGCGTCGGAGTCGGTTAACACATAGCCGAACTGGCCGCTGCGATAGGCTTTTTCGATCAGTTTGCAGGCAAACTCGAAGCGTGCTCGCTGAGAATCTGACTGCAATATGTAAAAAGTGGCCTCCGACATTAATTATCGCTCTTAAGTATCGATGTTAGCCTTGCGCCCGGTTGAGCAGGTATTGCACCAGCAATGGCACGGGCCTACCGGTGGCGCCTTTGTTTTGGCCGGTGCGCCAGGCAGTACCGGCAATATCCAAATGCGCCCAACGGAATTTTTCGGCAAATCGGGCCAGAAAACAGGCGGCAGTAATGGTGCCTGCATCTTTGCCGCCGACGTTACCCATATCAGCAAAATTGGATTTCAGTTGTTCCTGATACTCTTCCCACAGCGGCAAGCGCCAGAGGGTATCGTTGGCAACGTCACCCGCCGCCAGTAAGTCATTGCATAAGGCGTCATCGTTACCCAGCAAACCGCTGGGAACACGGCCCAAAGCAACCAAGCAAGCACCGGTTAAGGTGGCTAAATCAATGACGACTTCGGGATCGAAGCGTTCGGCATAAGTTAAGGTATCGCATAGTAATAAGCGGCCTTCGGCATCGGTATTTAATACTTCAATGGTAAGGCCGGACATGCTGGTTAAAATATCGCCCGGTTTGTTGGCATCGCCATCGGGCAGATTTTCTGAGGATGGAATCAGGCCAATGATATTCAACGGCAGTTGCAATTGCGCCGCAGCCTGTAGAGTACCCAGCACCGACGCACCGCCGCACATGTCGTATTTCATTTCATCCATGCCAGGTGCGGGTTTTAACGATATGCCGCCGGCATCAAAGGTCAGGCCTTTGCCGATCAAGACTATCGGTTTGCAGTCTTTAGCGCCGCCTTGATAATTGATGGTGATCAATTTGGCGGGTTGTCGACTGCCGCGTGACACGGACAATAAAGCGCCCATACCCAGCGCTTCCATTTCGGCTTCTTCCAAAATGCTGACCGCTAAGCTGCTATGTTTTTTGCCTAATTCGAGTGCTTGTTCAGCAATATAAGACGGTGTGCAGATGTTGCCAGGCAAGTCAGCAAGCAGTTTGGTTAACGCGACGCCTTCAGCGATGGCGCGGCCTTGGGCTAAACCAGTTTGTGCCGCAGTTGCTTGCGTTTCCGGGGCGGCGATGCTGAGTTTTTCGAGCTTACTTTCTGTGGTTTTATCGGACTTGCAAGCCGTAAATTGGTAGGCGACATCATGGAATGCTTCAACCACTTGCCGGGCTTTCCATGACCAGTCGCGGTTTTCAACCGGGGTTTCTGATAATGCCGAGACCACGG
>Ga0208264_1000571_pt1 | contig 10647 bp, 12 predicted proteins | sample LakWasMet31_HOW6_2_FD_183873 | JGI IMG/M metagenome (GOLD analysis project Ga0208264, IMG submission 183873) | Freshwater sediment methanotrophic microbial communities from Lake Washington under simulated oxygen tension - Sediment Metagenome... | ecosystem: Environmental > Aquatic > Freshwater >...
TTTCATTGTAACCTTCAACAATAAATTGAGTTGGTGAAGGTCTGCTCAAGCCTATTTGAAGGTCAGCTATTGAGAAACATGTATGACGGGTTTTGGCCGAACTTGATCATTCAATTTATGGTAAGAATAAATCAGAATTGATTTTGGAATCTGTAAGTTCGAGTCTGAGCTAATACAATTAAACCTTCAGTTTTCCACTAAATCTTCTTTCTTAGTGGAAATCTATCTAATAGCGTATATGACGAATGAAGTGGAGATTATTTCAGTTTCTAATCGTTTTTACACAGCCTCGGTCGTTTTTTTTCATTCAGTTCCGACCTTTCCTTGAATGCTAATTCAAGCCATAGTGTATATACCGACCTTTACCTGTAATCCGAATGTATCGAGTCAATGAGTGGTTAGTTTCGAATTGAAAATAGGGCGTGCACCCCGTTCCTACTAGTCTCAAGAATCAATCACTCGCTTCCTTTGGGCTAGGTCAATAATAATCACATCTAGTGCCGAAACACCTGGAAATTGCCCTGAAATGCTGTCCCAATATTCTTTTAGGGCATCGGGGGTGCCATTTTGGTTCTGGGTCAAACTTTATTGGTATCTGACAAAACTACTCTAAGGGTGCCTCGGAATATTGCTATTGGGTGACTCCGGTAATTCCGGTGACGGTAACATTTTTAGTTGCTTTTTATGGGATAAAAAAATTCCAGTATTATTAAATTCATTAATCAGAGAATTCTATATTTTTTAGTAGTTCGACTATCGATTGCCCAGGATGCTGACCATCGCCATAGTATTTCAGATACGGGCTTAACCTCTCCCATAAATCGGGTGGAATGCTTATATCAAGCCTCTTGTAGCCTTCTAAACTCTTACGCGCCCGTAATTTTCGTTGTGATATGGCGTGCTTATTTAATTTAATTTGACTGTGCATATTTTGAGTGGCTTTGCGTAAATTTTATGGCTAAAAGAATTACCGCTTATGGATTGACAGAATACTGTATTTACAATCATCCTATCGTACTAAAATCCTTATATTATGTGGCTCATAAGCATTCAATAAGGTTGTCAACCTATGCTTTTAAGCTTGGTAATCTGCCAATTATTAAAATCCAACCTTTCTCGTGGCTGACTTGGTAACTTAGTTGCGCAACAAAAATAAAGTTGCGCAACCAAAAATAAGTTGCGCAACTTTTGAAATATTTTCTTTAGAAACATCTTATTTTTAAACCATACCAATTTTGACGCTTTGCTTTTATTGCCTAATTGCTGTGCTTATTCTTGCTTTAATAAACTGCATAAGATGGTAAATAATAGGTACATCCCTTATACTGAACACTGAAAGCGAAAAATAAATATCATAAGTTATTGATTAATATAGAATAGCGTTCATATTATGAACACCTGTTCACTATGTGGCATGACTTGTTCAGTATCCGGCATGAAGCGTTCAAATTATGAACAAGCAAATCAATTTCCATCTTCCCAGTTTCGCCATTCGTCTGTAGGTTTGTGGTCATTATAATCACGAAAGGTAAGCCTCCATTTTCTTGCCAATTGTTTATTGAAATGGCCTTCTAGCATAAGCTTAATGAAGCCGTGAGATTCTAGTTCTCTGAGTGCTTCGTGTGCTTTTCCTCTGCTACAGCCTATGCGTTCCTGAGCCTCGGTAACACTGTAAGCTATTGGTTCGTACATGCGCCAGTGAGTTTGTATCAGGATCAGTAATTTAACAGCATTACCGCTCAAATCCATATAAGCGGTTGAGCGGATCATTTCAACGTCTTGGGCAATGTATTGCTTTTTCCTTAGCGTCTTTGCCATCTTAACCACCAAAATCCAATCATGACCTTGTTATAACTCGCCATGGCTAGACCGCTGCCACTAAAACGTATGCGACCATACTATGCTTGGTCTTGCCTGTTTCAATGGTTTCCCAGTGAGTATGAATGTTATGTCCCTCCGCCTTAAGTTCAAAGATTCGCTGTGACGGATTCACGATGTTCAGCTCCGAACGAGCTTGAAGCGTGGTGATGGGTGAAATTAACAGTCTCGCCAATAATCGATTGCGTTGGCTTTGGGCATTTATCGAATAACTTTTTTTGTTCATCGGATTGCCTCCGCGATAACATTCAAGAACTTTTCAGCCTGCCCCATAAGCATTGATTTACGCTCTTCATAGCTAAAACCAAGCTCAATCAAGCTGGTGTTCTGCATCTGAAGCTTGTTCATAAGTTGTAACTCTGCGGCAGTTAATCCGTCACGTACGTTTTCAATACCACGAGCTTGTTTGAACGTCTTGGCAGACATTCCCGTTACCAAGCGATTGATTAGGTCGCACTCGTTACTAAAATGATAAGGCTTAGGGTCTGTATGTGCCGCCTGAATTGCGTTTGTCAGTGGTAAAAATCCAGTCTTTAGCCCAAGTCGGTGTTGGTTACGTTGATGCTCATCTTCGACGCGGCTTTCTATCCATCTGTCGAGGTCATATTCAAATTTAACGTTCAACCAACGCGCAAAGGGTAACGTCAACTTTTTATGCATCCATGTACCCTGAAACTTGCCACCAATAGTTGTTCTTACCAAATTCTCGTAGCGGAAATTTTCCGCTTCCAGAATCACCGCTATATATTCAGAACTTTGCTTGCTATCGAGCCATTCACTTGGTTTTTTATTGAATTGCTTGGCAATCAACGTGGCATTAAAGAACAATTCATCTGTCTTTTGTAGCATCGACACATCCGCCATCACCTCAATGTGATTAACGGACACAATTTCATACTTTAACTTTGTGGATAAACTCATACCGAATCACCACCAATTGAAGCTAGTAAGGAACGAATGATCGATACTTCCCAAACTCGACATCGTGGGGATAGTAGTTTTCCAGCCGGATATATTTTTGCCTTTATTCCGTTGTGAAAGCTTGTTCTCGAGATACCCAAAACAGCAAGAACCGAAGGTAAGCGAACATATCCTTCTGCGGGTAATGGTGCAGGTGTATAGGTGATTTTGTTTCGTGGTTTTTGCGGGTTAGTTTTGGTTGACATTCATGCTACTCCATTGATTAATTGATTAATGAAGTTAAGCATTGTATGCATATATTTTTAGTTTAAAAGCCGTTACCTAGCAGTGTGTACACTGTGCCTTTAGGCTGTACAGTCTCCTAGGAGACTGTTTTTTTTCTTATGGTATTCCGTCAAATGGTTTATTACTGTTCTATAACTAACTGGTACTATTTTACCTGCTATAGCTTCCGCCGCTTTACTCCTGCTCTTAAATTCATTAGCTTCATAGTGAGCGATCACAGCTTCTTTAATTGCTCTATTTTCACGGTGTCGAATAGCGGCCGCTTTCTCATGCACTTTATTTTTGCGTGATTTTTGTTCACGCCTCTGAGTTTGATCTCCTAAGGCTATGCCGAGCCAATACCTTGCATCTGCTGCATATGTCCAAGCTAATCGCTCACTCCCTGAATTGTTTTGCTGAAAGGTTTTAATTGCTTGCACAGCGTATGAGCTTGCTGCAAAAAGCACATATAAGATTCCCCTGAATGTATCTTCAGTTCCATCTTCATTTGATGCTTCTTCAATCATTTCGTTTATAACTGTATCTCCGCTAGTTGCTTTGTTCTCAACCATATCTTCTAGGTAAGTATCGAAAAAAAAACCATCAATTTCACCTAAAAATTTGCAATAAATATTATCAACCGCTTCAAGTATGCTTTCAGATTCTGTCATTGGAGTTCTCAGCTCACGTGGGGTCTCTTTTCTTAAGTTTTCTTCTATTTCCATAATCCACACTCCACTCAAAGTGATAAGTCGTCCTGATAGAAGTTAACCGGAAACGGGGGACGGATCCCGCTTGTAGGCCGGTAAACCTATCCGGTTAAATTTGATTATAGCGTATTTAACTCGATCTTCTTGAACGGTATCACTCGCGCCCCATTCTTTAACCCGTCCAAGTAATCAGCCCAGCTTTGCATCATTTTTCTACGCTCTTCAAGATATTGGGCGCGGTTATAAGCGGCTCTTACTTGATCACGTGGTGCGTGAGCTAGTTGTCGTTCTATTGCATCAGGTGACCAGCCTTGTTCATTTAACAAGGTAGAAGCGGTAGTTCTAAAACCGTGAGCGGTCATTACATCTGAATCATAACCAAGTGATTTAAGCGCGGTTCTTATGGTGTTGTCTGACATCGGGCGACCATCGCCACGGCTTGAAGGGAAAACGTATTGAACATTTCCAGTAAGCGGCTTTATGGCTTCAAGTATGGAAATAGCTTGATTGCTTAATGGCACAATATGGTAAAAGTCGGTTTTGCTCACATAAGGCCTCCATTCTTTGGTTTCTAAATCTACATCAGCCCAAAGCATTGTTCTAATTTCACCAGGACGTTGAAATAATAGCGGTGATAATCTAAAAGCTAATTGCACCACAAAGGTTCCCTGATAATTGCTAATATCCCTTAATAATTGACCTACCTGTTTAGGGTCAATCAAAGCGGCTCTGTGTTTAACCTTTTGTGCGGGTATTTGTTTGGTAACAGGCTGAGCAGGATCGTAGTCAGTGAAGTTGTGCACGATTGCATAGGCAAAGATTGCGCTTATTTCGCTGTGCAGTCTGTGAGCTGTTTCAAGCTGGGATTTGTCAATTAAAGGCTTTAGTGTTGCCAATACATCAGATGATCTAATCTCGTTAATTAACATATCGCCAAGGGTAGGGAAGGCTAACCTCTCTAACCGGCTTGTCTTTTTAATGTGTGTGGTTGCCGTGGTTAGGTGTTCGATTGAATCTAGCCATTGTTTAGCCACATCGGCAAAACTGTTTAATATCGGAAGTCCTGATGCCTTGCGCGCTTCGTTCTCAATGTCTGCTTGCACTGTTTGTTTTGCTTGCTTCTTAGTGGCGCTTGGGTCTATACCGTTGGCAATTTGTGAGCGTGCCTCCTCGGCTTTTCGTCTTGCGCTCTCTAGTGTGGTGTCTGGGTAAGCGCCAAGCCCTAGTCGGTTTTGTTTGCCATCGAGCCTATAGATAAAACGCCACAATTTAGAATTAGTTGACTTAACCAGTAATACAAGACCGCCACCATCATTAATGGTGTAGTCTTTTTCTTTGGGTTTGGCTGCTTTATAAACTGTATCTTTATTAAGATTTATTGCCATTTAGTCACCTCAATTGTCACTTTATATTCATAAATATGTTTGATAGGCAAACCGGCTTCAATAATGCAATGGGTAATTTCAACCCCTAATTGTTTTGTTATACCGTCATTACCGGACGATTCTTCCACTGCTAGCTTTCTTGTTGCTTTGGCTTCTTTGTTGAGTATGCAAGGATCTATGCCGTTAGCTATATTGTTTCTAGCTACATCGGCCTTTAATCTCGCTCTTTCTAGCGTAGTGTCTGGATATATGCCAAAACCTAAGCGGTTTTGCTTTCCATTAAATCGATAAATGAATTGCCAGCGTTTTACGCCATTAGATTTTACCAATAGCGACAAGCCACCACCGTCTCCAATGGTGTAGTCTTTTTCTTTGGGTTTGGCTGTTTTGTAAACTACGCTTTTATTTAGATTCTTAGCCATTTTGTGATACGTTGCCGAAAAATTAGTGATACGTTTTTTACAACTTTAGTCTGTATCATTAAATGTGTCACTAATTTTAGTGAATGTCGCTACATCTCGTTGTATTTCACTGGACAATAAAAAACCCGCTAAGTCAGTAAACTTGCGGGTTTCTATGCTTCTTTGGGTCTCTTAAACCCCCTGTTTGGTACCGATGGCCGGATTTGAACCGGCACGACTTGCGTCACCACCCCCTCAAGATGGCGTGTCTACCAATTTCACCACATCGGCATTTTTAAAGTCTTATTTTTTTGTTTCCGTGGTAGCGGGTGTAACGCTTTCAGGTGCTGCCGGTAGAGTGGCGCTTGGTTGTGCTCCGGCTGGTAACGGGATTTCTCCAGAATTTATTGCAGGGGCAGGGGTGGCAACCGTTGGGACCTCTGGTAATGATGTTACGGGCGCAACGTCTTTTTTGCTGTCGCTCATTAGATCAAACGCAGCGCCTTTATGGCCGCTAAGTATGGCTAAGGTTAAGCTGGTGATGAAAAATAGCGATGCCAATATTGCGGTTGAACGCGATAGGAAAGAAGCTGCACCTTGTGCGCCAAAAACCGACCCTGATGCGCCGGAACCAAAAGAGGCGCCGGCATCGGCACCTTTACCTTGTTGCATGAGTATTAGGCCTATGATGCCTATGCTCAATAAAACGTGGATAACAATGATTATCTGATACATGGAATGTTTTTTATTATTGTTCTAAATAGATTGATAAATCTTTAAAAATGAGTCCGCGTCTAACGATGCGCCCCCAATTAGTCCGCCATCAATATCTGGTTTTGCAAACAAGCCTTTTGCGTTGTCTGGTTTTGCGCTGCCGCCATATAAGATTTGCAGTTTGTCAGCAATTGCCTGATCTTTTTTCGCAAAATATTGACGAATATAGTGATGAACTTCTTGTGCTTGATCGTCAGTGGCTGTTTTGCCAGTGCCGATTGCCCAAACTGGTTCGTAAGCTACTACAGCAGAAGCAAAAGCAGCTATGCCGACTTTGTTAACAACTGCGTTCAATTGAGTTTCAATGACTGCAAATGTTGTGTCGCTTTCGCGTTCTTCTAGTGTTTCACCAACACAAAGAATTGGGGTGATGCCTTTTGTTTGTGCTTGAGCAAACCGTTCTGCAACTGTCTCATCGGTATCTCCGTAGTAACTACGACGTTCGGAGTGTCCAACTAGCGCATATTTAACGCTGAATTCGCTTAACATGGCAGCGGATATTTCACCGGTATATGCACCAGAGGCTTGGTTTGCTATGTTTTGTGATCCTAAGCCTAAACGAGTGCCTTTAACTAGCTCGCCGATAGCTGGTATGTAAACATAAGGTACGCAAACAGCAATATCAGCCTTATCATCACTACCTAACCCTGCTAAAATTCCTTTTGTAAGCAATTCTGCACTCTCTAGAGTTCCGTTCATTTTCCAATTACCTACAACAAGTGACCGTCGCATTTTTTATCCCCACTTAGAATCAAACTGTATATGTTATATTTTAATGGCAATCAATTCAAGCATCTATTGCTTTTTTGACTACTTCTGCTATTTGGTTGGCGTAATTTTTAACTGTATCTTCTTGTTCACCTTCAACCATTACGCGTATTAACGGCTCAGTGCCGGAGGCTCTGAGTAAAATACGGCCCTTGTCACCTAGTTTGGTTTCAAAGTCTTTTACGCATTTTTGGATGGTCTCGTTGGCATCAATATTTACTTTTTTGCTGGTTCTTAAGTTGATAAGAATTTGCGGATATTTTTGCATTCCCGATTTTAATTCGTATAGATTTTTGCCGCTACATTGCATTTCTGCCATGATCTGTAACGCGGCAATTATGCCGTCGCCAGTGGTTGTGCGGTCCAGGCAAATTATATGTCCGGAGTTTTCACCGCCAATGATGCCTTTGTGCTCGGATAGCATTTCCATAACATAGCGGTCGCCGACTTTGGCCCGTACTAAATCTATTCCGAGTCTTTTTAATCCGTGTTCCATACCCAGATTGGTCATCAGTGTGCCGACAACCGGACCGGTCATGTGGCCTGATTCAAGTCTTGATTTTGCGATGATGTAGATCAGTTCATCACCATCGACGATTTCGCCTTTGTGATCAACCATAATTAACCGGTCACCGTCACCATCAAGCGCTATGCCAAGATCTGCCCGGTAGGCTAACACGGTTGCGGCCAGTTTTTCCGGTTTGGTCGCGCCGCATTCTTCATTGATGTTGACGCCGTCGGGTTCTGCGCCAATGGTGACTACTTCTGCGCCAATTTCACTAAATACGTGCGGTGCTATATGGTAAGTTGCACCGTTTGCACAGTCGATGACGATGCGCATGCCGCTAAAATCAAGACGGGTAGGGACGCTGGCTTTACAGAATTCAATATAACGACCTGATGCGTCCGTCACTCTTTTAGCTTTACCTAACTTGGCTGACTCTACTGTGGTAATAGGTAGGTCAAGGTAGCGCTCAATTTCTTGCTCGATTTCGTCTGGGAGTTTGGTGCCTTGTACTGAAAAAAACTTTACGCCGTTATCGTAATACGGGTTGTGCGAAGCGCTGATGACAATACCAGCCTTGGCTCTGAGTGTTCTAGTTAAGTAGGCAATGCCAGGGGTTGGCATGGGGCCAAGTAATTTGGTGTCTACGCCGGCCGCAGTTAGGCCAGCTTCCAGTGCCGATTCAAACATGTAGCCTGAAATGCGCGTGTCCTTGCCAACTAGCACAAAGTCATGGTTTTCATTAGCAAATACCCGACCGGCAGCCCAGCCTAATTTTAATAAAAAGTCGGCAGTGATTGGTGGTTCTCCAACTCGACCACGGATTCCATCGGTTCCAAAATATTTTCTTGTCATTGTTGTGTGTCTCCAGAATTTTGAAGAGTCTGTTGTGTTTGTGACGGCTATTTGTAAAACATAAAAAAAGGAGAGGTTTTATCCTCTCCTTACTTAGTTTAGTTAATAATTAACTATTGTTGTTCAGCAGCACTACCAATCGATTTATCAGTTTTTTTGTCATCTTTATTGACATCGTCCACTAACAAATCACTGTGTGGTGATTTAGGCGGGGTATCATCCCATCCTTGTGGCTTTCTAACAGCAACGCGATTCATTAAATCATCGATTTGGTACTTATCAATGGTTTCATATTTAATCAACGCTTCGGCCATAGAATGCAGAATATCTATGTTTTCTTTTAATATTCTTTCTGAACGTTCGTAGTTTCTATCAATAATTGAGCGAATTTCTTCGTCAATGGTGTGTGACGTTTCTTCTGCTACCGATTTGTGTTGGGTAACTGAGCGACCAAGAAACACTTCACCTTCCTCTTCACTGTAAGATAAAGGCCCCAAGCGTTGAGATAATCCCCATTTGGTCACCATGTTGCGTGCCAATTCGGTTGCGCGTTCAATATCGTTAGAAGCACCTGTGCTTACTTGTTCCCAGCCAAAAATCATTTCTTCAGCAATCCGGCCGCCGTATAAACTGGAAATCATGCTGTCCAATTTTTGCTTGCTGGCGCTGTATTGGTCTTTTTCGGGTAAGAACATGGTTACACCTAAAGCTCTACCTCTGGGCATAATGCTAACTTTATAGACTGGATCATGTTCAGGAACCAGTTTGCCAACGATGGCATGGCCAGCTTCATGATAGGCAGTCATTTTCTTTTCTTTGTCGCCCATAACCATTGAATGACGTTCCGCGCCCATGATCAACTTGTCTTTGGCTTTTTCCAAATCTGACATGCTGACGATACGCTTATTCATTCTGGCCGCAAATAAAGCAGCCTCGTTAACTAGATTGGCTAAGTCTGCACCGGAAAAGCCTGGCGTGCCTTGCGCGATGTATTTAACTTGTACGTCATCACCCATTGGCACTTTTTTAATATGAACATTCAATATTTGTTCACGACCTCTGACATCCGGCAAACCGACAGTTACCTGTCTGTCAAAGCGGCCTGGACGTAATAAGGCTTTGTCTAAAACATCTGGGCGGTTGGTTGCAGCAATAACAATAATGCCTTCATTGCCTTCAAATCCATCCATTTCAACCAATAACTGGTTTAATGTTTGTTCTCGTTCATCGTTACCACCACCAAGGCCAGCGCCACGTTGGCGACCGACGGCATCAATTTCATCTATAAAGATTATGCAAGGCGCGTGTTTTTTGGCTTGTTCAAACATGTCGCGTACACGAGATGCGCCAACACCAACAAACATTTCCACGAAATCAGAACCTGAAATAGTGAAAAAAGGTACTTTAGCTTCGCCTGCTATGGCTCTGGCAAGCAAGGTTTTACCTGTGCCTGGAGGGCCAATCATTAAGGCGCCGCGTGGGATTTTTCCACCCAATCTTTGATATTTGGCCGGATCTTTTAAGAAGTCGACCATTTCAACAACTTCTTCTTTAGCTTCATCGCAACCGGCTACATCAGCAAAAGTGACTTTTATTTGGTCTTCTTCCAGCATGCGGGCTTTGCTTTTACCAAAGCTCATTGCGCCTCTTCCGCCAGCGCCGCCGCCTTGCATTTGCCGCATAAAAAATACCCAGACGGCAATCAACAGCAACATGGGTCCAAAGGAAATCAGTAACTGCATCAGCATGGATGGCTGTTCTGGTGGCGTTGCTTTAATTTCCACGCCATTGGCCAATAAGTCATCAACTAAATGCGGGTCTGAAGGCGCATAGGTTTTAAATGCTCCACCACTCTGCATCTTGCCTTTGATGACATTTTCGTTGATAACAACTTGTTGAACCTGACCAGCTTTTACTGATGCTATAAACTGCGAATAAGACAATGACGAGTCTGTTCTGTCAGTTTGTGGTCCAAAATTATTAAAGACCGACATCAAGACGACCGCAATGACGACCCACAGTATTACATTTTTGATCATATCGTTCACAAACACACCCTAGGCACTGTTGGCTCCTGGTTAAAAACTTACTTTAAGTATACCAGGAAGGAGTTAACTTTCCTGACTTTCGTTATTTAGTAAACAAATATTCTGTAAAGTTCGCAAAAAATTGTTTTCATGCTGCTA
>Ga0208264_1000581_pt1 | contig 10534 bp, 3 predicted proteins | sample LakWasMet31_HOW6_2_FD_183873 | JGI IMG/M metagenome (GOLD analysis project Ga0208264, IMG submission 183873) | Freshwater sediment methanotrophic microbial communities from Lake Washington under simulated oxygen tension - Sediment Metagenome... | ecosystem: Environmental > Aquatic > Freshwater >...
CAGACGAAATTGGTTTAGCAGTCATTGCCACCACGTTTGCCTTAGTGGCGGTATTTTTACCCACGGCATTTATGGATGGCGTGGCCGGTCGATTTTTTAAACAATTTGGCTGGACCGCAGCGTTGTCCGTGTTGGCTTCGTTAGTAGTCGCCAGGATGTTAACGCCAATGATGGCGGCGTATCTGTTAAAAAACACTGGCCAAGTTAAAAAAGCTGATGGCTGGTTAATGCGCAATTATTTGCGCTTAGCCGCTTGGTGTTTAAAATATCGCTTGCTGACTTTGATTGGTGCGATTGCATTTTTTGTGGGTTCATTAATGCTGATTCCACTGCTCCCAACCGGATTTGTGCCACCGGATGATAACCCGCAAACGCAGGTATTTGTGGAATTACCACCGGGGGTAACCATAGATCAAACCCGCGCCAAGGCTGAAATCGCACGTCAACTGGTCGCGGCTGTGCCGTATGTTAAAAGCATCTACACCACTATCGGCGCGGGTTCTGCTGGTGCGGATCCGTTGGCGATGTCATCTGGTAGCGGGGACGTACGTAAAGCCACCTTAACGATTACTTTAGCAAATCGACAAGATAGACCGGTAAAAAAACAGGCCATTGAAAAAGACATTCGGGCAGCCTTGACTAGTTTAACTGGCGTGCGCACGAAAGTAGGGCTAGGCTCAACGGGTGAAAAATATGTCCTGGTCTTAAGCGGCGATGACCCAAAGGCCTTAAATAATGCGGCCCGTACCGTTGAACAAGACTTAAGAACAATTCCAGGCATTGGCTCGATTGCTTCCAGTGCTGCGTTAGTAAGGCCGGAAATTGCTATTCACCCTGATTTTGCCCGCGCTGCGGATTTAGGCGTAACGTCTGCCGCGATTGCCGAGACCTTGCGCATTGCAACCGTCGGTGATTACGATTGGTCATTGCCCAAACTGAACTTAAGCCAGCGTCAAGTACCTGTGGTAGTAAAATTAAATGCGGACGGGCGGCGCGATCTGTCTGTATTAGAACGCCTTGCGGTACCATCAAGTAAAGGTTTAAACAGCCCAGTAAGAATAGGGCAGGTGGCAACCCTTGAATTTTCCAGTGGCCCGACGGTTATTGATCGCTATGATCGCTCGCGTAATGTGACTTTTGAAATTGAACTGTCTGGTCAACCATTAGGTGATGTGGCAACCGCAGTGCAAAAGCTGCCTAGCTTGAACAATTTACCGACAGGCGTTAAACAGATTAACATCGGCGATGCCGAAATGATGGCGGAATTATTTGCCAGTTTTGGTTTGGCTATGTTAATCGGTGTGTTGTGTATTTTTGTGGTGTTGGTGCTGTTATTTAAAGATTTTCTGCAACCACTAACCATTCTGGTGGCACTGCCATTATCTTTTGGTGGCGGTTTTGTGGCGCTGTTACTCACCCACAAAAGTTTGTCTATGCCATCGCTAATTGGATTGATTATGCTGATGGGTATTGCTACCAAAAACTCCATCTTGTTGGTTGAATATGCAATTGTTGCAAGGCGCGAACATGGCTTAAACCGATTGGACGCCTTGTTGGATGCCTGTCATAAAAGAGCACGGCCCATTGTTATGACTACCATAGCCATGGGCGCTGGCATGTTGCCCATTGCGATGGGGGCGGGCAACTCGGATACTTCTTTTCGCAGTCCAATGGCCATTGCGGTAATTGGCGGATTGGTAACGTCTACTTTTCTCAGTTTATTAGTGATTCCAGTGGCTTATACCTATCTGGATGATATGAAAACTCTGATTCTCTCAATTGGGCGGCGAAAAAATCGCGTTACAGTAACTGGTGTGGAGGCTAGTTCAAAGGAGGTGAATTTGTGAGTGCTATGGGTGCCATTTGTTTTTAAATGGCACTTTGTTAAACCCGAATAGATCTTTTTAGCCTTTGATCCAATGTCGACAGTTCATCAAGAAGCCTTGCGCAATTCCCCTCTGCCATTCGGTTTTTTGATAACCTGTAACTGCGCCTTAAAGCGTTTCTGCACACTATCAACATGCGAAATTACGCCGATGGTTTTGCCATGATGGGTGTGTAAATTTTCCAAGGTGCTGATAACCGTATATAACGATTCCGCGTCCAGATTTCCAAAACCTTCATCCAAAAATAACGAATCCACCGATTTGCCATTGTTAGCTAATTCCGCCAAGCCCAATGCCAATGCCAAACTGACTACAAAGCTTTCACCGCCGGACAGCGTTTTTGGCGCACGCCGAGCATTGTTTTGTAAGGTATCTTCAATTTCAATTGCTAAGCCCTGCTCACTGGGTACTTGACGCAAATAATAGCGACCGCTGATTTTTTCTAACACTGCGTTGGTTTGGCTAAGCAAGCGGCCAGCGATTTTGGCTTGTACGCGACGACGGAACTCAATGCCTGTTTCAGCATTGATTTTATCCAGCTCAGCTTGGCACTGGAGCGTAAATTCTTGTTGCTTTTTAAACTGCACCAATACGGCATCATATTTTTGTTGAAACAATTGCTGGTCTTTTAATAATCGAGTCACGCGCTCAGCTTCCAGATTAGCAATGCTGTGCTGTTCGTTAATTTGTTTTAAGCGCATAGCCAGATCTTGCCCTGAACTTATATCTGGCGGTAATTGTGCACGTTCCAGACGTAATTGGCTGCTGATTTGATCCAGTTCAGCAGTCTCGGCTTCAACCTGTAAGGCCAAATCAACTCGTTTTTGTTCGATTTGGGTTCGGTTACTCAAAAGATCTAATATTTCAGTGATTTCACTGGCGCTGTTAAATGCAGAGGTTTGCAGTTTTAACTGAAAACTTTGTTGTAGTTGATTAAACTCAAGTTCTTGCTGCGCAATTAACTGTTGTTTGTCCGCAATCAGTTTTTGCTTTTCAATCAGGGCCAAATGTAAACCGGAAACTTCTTCAAGTTGTTGTTGTTTGCCTAAGTGATCCAGCTTTTCATTGATGCTGGTGATTTCGTTTTGCGAGCGCTGTTCTTTTTCAGCTAGGTTAACTAATTCCTCGTTGCTAGCCTTCAAGCGCAGCGCATAGGATTGATAATTTTGTCGACGCACATTTAAGCGGTCCAACAAGGCTTCTTCCTTCTTTTTTGAAGGCATTTTCTCGCCTAATACCAACAATAGGTTGGTGATTTTTTCTATTAATTGTTTTTCCTGTTGCTGATTTTCCAGGATTTGCGCTTCGTAATTAGTATCCTGTGGCCGACTTTGCCATTCTGCGTCCAGGTTTTGAATATTTTGTTCTAATTGTTGAATCAAGGCTTCAGTTTTACTGATGGCAAGTTTGGTTTGCTCAATGCTAGCCTGTAAGCGGTTGTATTTAGTATGTAAACTGACTGCGTCTTTGGCTTCATCTGCTTGCTTATCCCAGAGCTGTTTCATTAGCCTGAGATTAGTAATTTCTAAATCTTGCCCAGCGCCTAACCGGTTTGATAATGTCAGCCATTGTGAGCGAATTATGGTTAACTGATTATTTTCATTGCTATTTTTTTGTTCGCATTTTTGCGCAACCGCCAGTTGGCGATTTAACTTATCGACCGAAACCAATAAGGTTTTAAGTTTTGCCTGTTGATCATTGAGTGCTTGTTGGGAATTGCCAATGCTAGGCGTAATTTTAGAATAAGGGTGTTCGAGTGCGCCACATAACGGACAGGGTTTTCCATCGATTAGATGATGACGCTCGGCGGCCATTTTTTTTGAAACCGACTCTTGCAGCACCAGCCTTTCAAGCGTAAGTTTTATATTTTCTTCACGCTTAAGATCTTGTCTAAGCTTTTCCAGTTCGGCGTTTATCTCTTCAGAACCGACTTCCTGACTTTTCTTGGCAAACAAAAATCCAAAAAAGCCTTTTTTGGATGTATCAAGCTTTTGATTTGCCTGTGCCAATTGGTAAAGTTGCGCAAAAGATTGGGTGCGTTCTTGCAGTTCTGCTTTTAAATCTTCAATAGCTTGCGGACTATTTTCTTTGGCCAGTTTTTGCAGATCATTTTCTTGGTTTTGCAGAGTTGTTTTCTGGTCGCTCAGGTCTTTACGGGCTTTTTCCAGGGCGGATTTATTGTTTTTTAACGATCCCGAAGTTGCCTTTATCCATTTAGAAGCAGTGGCTTGTTTTTGTTCCAGGTCTGCAATTTCTGATCTTAAAATTCTTAACCGAGCTAGCGGTGGAAAATTATCAACTAATGACGCTTCCTGCGCGTGTTCTTGCAGCCACGCTGTAACTGATTCCAGAGCAGCTTTCTTTTCGGTGACTTGAATGGCTAGGGCTTGCAGCAAATTGGTTTCAGAATTTTTTTGCGAAACCAATAAGTTAATCTGAGCATTAAGATTATCCAGCAGCTGCATTTGCTCGGGTGCGGAAAGTTTATCAAAACCAGCCGGCGGGGTGGGGTTTGCGCCTAAACGCTGTTGCAGTTGGTTAAGTTCGTTTTGATAGGCCGCCAGTGTTGCTTTGTTTTCTTGCAGATGGTGAGTTTTTTCATTTATAAAAGCAAGCTCGGTTCTGTACTGCTCGGCATCTTGTGATTGAGTTAGTTTAGCTAACAGGCCTTGCTGTATATCAAGTTCGGTCTTGATGTCTAAGTGTTTTTTCTCGCGTTCAACAATTTGCAGTTCCAAATCGTTAATGTTTTGCAGAATAGCTTGCTGCTGGGTTAACTGGCTTTTAGCGGTTTGCAGCTCAGTGCATTGCTCATTAAAATCAATTAAATCATGCTCTAGTGCTTCTCGTTGAGCGGGTTCCAGCACTTGTACAACGGCCAAATCTTGGGTAAGTTCCTGCAGGCGTTGCTGGGCATTATTGGCGTTTTCTGAAGCTTCCAGTTTGTAATCAGAATAAATGTCGGTGCTGATGATTTTTTCTAAAATATCCATGCGTTCATTGTCTAACGCATTCAGAAAAGCCGCAAAATCACCCTGGGCCAATAAAATGGAGCGGGTAAAGTTCCGAAAATTCATACCAGTGATTTCGGCAATCCGTTCGCCAACTTGTTGTACTGAACTGGCAATTATTTCTTCTGTTCCATTGAGCTTAACCAGTTGCATTCTGGCCGGTTGTAACTCGCCATCAGGGTTGTTAGCAACCCGTTGGGCTAGCCAACTGGAACGATATTTGTCTTGGTTGATAGAAAATTCAACTTCAGCAAAGCACTCTGCTGTTTGTTGGGTCATTACATGCGCGGCGGGGCGGTTAAAGCGGAATGTTTCGCCATACAACCCCAGTGTAATAACGTCAAGAATACTCGATTTACCAGATCCATTAGGGCCAGTGATTGCAAAAACCCCCGTTTCAGAAAATGGGGCTTGCTGAAAATCTATGTAATTTTCGCCTTCCAACGAATTGATGTTTTTAAAATGAATAGTGAGTATTCGCATAAGTATTTATTTTGTAAGCAAAAACAATGTCGAGTTATTTTTATTGTACATGCTTGGGTACTCGCTTTTGTTGAGCTTCTATTTAGTAGTGCAATCTTAACCAGTTTTGAGAGTTTGAGATAGTATCAATTTGTTGTAAAAAGGTTTTTTGAACAAAAATAGTGCATCCAAAACAGTGTAAAGTATTTTGATAGCCGCTAAGCCAGCATTTGCAGGGCGATATTAAATTGTTGCTAGTCATCGTTTTAATGAATACATTTTAACGGGTTAGAGCTGACTCATCCAAACTGTTCTGCTATTGGATTTGAACAAGTTACTTCAAGTGATAATGATGTGCTGTCAGAATTAGGTTTTTGCTTAGTCCTTCAAAATACTACTTCTTTGCTGTTCAACAAATTTTGTTGTGTACGGAGCTACGTCTAAATAGTTTAGTAACTGAGACTGTCTGTTATTAGATTTTATGATAACAGTTGGGTGAAATGTCATTTATGAGTAGCAGTTTACAGTTTCAAAATGATCAATATCTAAAAAATAACTCAATTTATGCGTTATTGATTGATTAATTATAATTAATTAATATAATCATTAATAACGTGTTGATACAGAGATTGTTTTATAAATAAAAATAATCAGTTTGTCCTAAATCAACACAATCGAGTTCTCCCTAATAACGTCACCAAGCCTTGCGGTTATTTTAAAGACAACTAGGGAGTTATACTAACAAGCAAACTCAGGAATTATGAAAAATGAAATCAATAATTCGAAAGAACAGTTTTCGGTTAATCAGCTTAAGTTTCCTGGCACTTCCGATGGCATTCAACATCGGACATGCAGCTGCTGTTAAAACTAAATTTATTCAAGATAGTAACAGTTTTGGTACGACTACTCAGTCTCAGTTTGCTAACCCAATTGTTCTTGAAAACAAAAAAACAGGAACTAAGGCTTGGCAGCATAAAGAGCTTATGGGGGCCGCTGCAACGCTAGCAGCAGCTGAGGCCGATGAACTTACAACTACTGCCAAAGCTGCTATTAATACAAGTTTTTCAGCAGTTAGTGCACCTACTGTCTTGAGTGCAGCGGCGGTTGCCCCGACACCTATCACTGCCGCTGCGGCTGCCATTTCACCCTGTAGTACTTCAGCCGCTAACTTTCCATGGGCTGCTGATGATTGTGTTGTAGCCTATACATCAACACCCAGTGTTAACAAAGGATCAAGCATTGCTTTCAAAATTAGCGTTAACCCTGCCCAGACCTATACCATTGATATTTACCGTATGGGTTGGTATGGCGGTGCAGGGGGAACTTGGGTAACTAATGTGCCGATAAGATCGGGAATAAAGCAGGCCGCATGTCCTATGAATGCGACGACAGGCCTTACTGAGTGTGGCTGGTCCAATAGTTATACTTTAAATGTGCCCACAACTTGGACGACGGGCGTTTATCTGGCACAAATAACAAATCAAAATGGCTGGATTGGGGAGATTTTGTTTGTGGTTAGGGACGACAATCGCGTAGCAAATTTTCTTTATCAAGTACCAGTGCTAACCTACGCCGCCTATAACAACTACCCAAGAGGGGCGTCAAATGGGAAAAGCATTTATGATGCCGATAGCAGTGGCGCAAACACCATCGTAGGTTCACCAAGAGCGGTAAAAGTATCCTTAGATCGTCCACAGCGTCATCAATTTGGTAGTTGGTTAGGTACGGATTGGACAGAAATCCATTTAGTCGCCTGGTTGGAAAAGATGGGTTACGATATTAACTATACGACTGATCTGGATATTCATGCTGCAGCTCCGGGCTATCTGGAAAAATATAAAGGCATCATCTACGGTGGACACACCGAATATTGGACCAAGGCAATGTATGATAAGACAGAATTTGCAAGAAGTGCCGGAACCAACTTAGCCTTCTTTGGTGCAAACGCTGTACATTGGCAAGTTCGTATGGAAAATTCTGGTAAAGGTACTGCCAACAGAGTACTTGCCTGCTACAAGGATGAACTGAATACCACCCAGTTTGATCCAATAACTGATCCGCTCCTGAAAACTATGAAATGGCGGGATTTAGGTCGCGCGGAACAGACCTTAATTGGTGTTCAGCATGATATAAATGGCTGGAATCTCAATACAACCAATCAACCGCCTTTAATTATCAACAATAGCTCAAACTGGGTGTATGCAGATACCAATTTTACAGATGGCACGGCTGTTCCGTATTTGATTGGTTACGAGATTGATAATCTTAATTCCGCTTATGCTGCGCCAACTTCGATGTCGCAAACTAGCCAGACAATACTTGGGAATTCTCCTTATGTAAATCATGGTGGTGCTGCTTATACATCTCAAGCCTCAATCTATCAGGCTCCCAGTGGTGCTTGGGTATTCGGTTCAGGAACAATGTCCTGGAGTTGGGCATTGGCCCGTGATCCTAATATCTGGGTTACGCCTAATGAGATCTATCAAAATAGCGGTATTCAACAAACTACTAAAAATCTTTTGGATGGCTATCAAAATGCCACTATTGCACCACTGGAAACTGGTGCTCTGACTGCCTACAAAGATGCCAACTTTGCTGGTGTGACACAAAGTTTTGGATTTGGTAAATATTACGCTGGCCTAAGTGATCTATCCAAAGTAGGTAACAATGCCATAAGTTCCATAAAAGTTAGGCCAGGCTACACAGTAACCATGTGCAACAATCCTCCGCCATCAACAGGTGTTTGCAAAACCTATACAGCCGATAGCGCCGCATTAAGCGTTGATGGTATTAACGATCTGGCTTCTTACATTGAAGTAAAACCGGCGGTTAATTTAGCTTTAGGAAAAGTTGCCACGCAGTCATCCACTTATATTGGTTCCGCAGTGGCTACAAGGGCTGTAGACGGTGACACGAACGGAAGCTATAACAGAAACTCAGTCTCGCACACTGACAATGATTTAAATGCTTGGTGGCAGGTTGATCTTGGTGCGCAAAATGACATTCACAACATTGTTTTGGGTAATCGGCTTGATTGTTGTTTAGAACGCTTAGGTGACTTTTATGTCTTTGTCTCAAATACAGATCTTACGGGGCAACCACTCAGCAATATTTTAACTGATCCTTTGGTTTGGCAATACAGGGTTCAAGGTCAAGTGGGTTCAAGCATTAATATTCCTGCAACAGTGAATGGGCGTTATGTGCGAGTCCAGTTGGCTGGTACTAATTATCTAGCTCTGCGCGAAGTTTTAGTCAACTAACTAATCCTGGCATCAAGCTGCAGTTAGCAATTGCATTGTTTTAAACGCTTGTTTGAGCAGATTTCACTCAAGCAAGCGGTAACTAATATCTGAGCAATTAAAATGCTGGCCACCCAGTAAATGGTTTTTAACGTTTCATTTATGTTGGTGTATTAGCATTTGATCTTAAAGTGTTTATATCCTGAACTCTTACGTTACAAGCTAAGTAATGTATTGAGCTTTGTTCTTTTTTGGCTTCCCGCTGACATAGCTTTACAGAAGGAAAACCCAATGTTTTTTAGAAAAGCAATACAAATCTCTACACTAACTGGAATCATGGTCACCTCGGTCATGGCCGACCCTCATTATAAAGTCGTTCATATTAGCGGCTCAGATAATCCTGCCCCCGTTAATTTTCAAAATCAATTAGTCAGTATTAATAATAACGGCGAAATGGCGATGATTATTAAGAAGGCCATGCCAACAAACGCCAGTGTTGCAGCAATTAGCATGGCTGATAAATGGCTGATAATTAACCAAAGTGGCTTGCCTAGCAAGTTTTCTTACTTAAATTTGGCCGTTATGGACATCAATAACAAAGGTGAGGTACTTGGGATTTTACCGGCTGTGCAAGGTAGTTATGGTTTTGTTGCCAGCTTTTCAAAAGTCAGCGATAAGGCAGGCAATATTACTATTCAGCAAGTAAACCGAGAACTAGGGAAGGGGGTTATCGGAATTGCTATCAATGATAACAGCCAAGTTGTTGGATCTTACGTGACGACTGACGGAAAAGAACATGCATTTGTGCAGGCCAATGGCATTCTGAATGACTTGGGTACACTTGACAAAAGTGACTACAGTATTGCTTATGATGTTAATAACTGCGGTCAAATTGTTGGGGAATCAAATGGACATGCTTTCGTAAGCAGCGCAGGATTTATGAAAGACTTGGGCGATAACATTGTTGCAAAAAGTATCAATGATAGCGGGCAAATAACTGGAAACCATCGTGTTGTAATAAACGGCATTGAATATCAGCATGCCTTTATTGCAGACGCTAATAATATAAAAGACTTAGGAACATTAGGCGGGACTGAAAGTACGGCCAATAAAATAAATGCCACAGGGCAGGTGGTTGGATCGTCACAAACTGTACGAGGTGACTTACATGCCTTTACCACAATCGACGGCGTGATGAGTGACTTAAACAGTTTGATTGACCCCAAAACCTTAACTGACCCATTTACCATTGACCCATTAACCAGCGCACCGTTAGTTCTTGATCTGACGTTGCAAAATGCAATAAGCATCAACGATAAAGGTGAAGTTTTAGCTGCTGGGTATAGCGCAAAGGGACGGTATCATACTTTTTTGTTGGTGCCTGCATTTCAATACAAAACTGAGCAAATTCAAAAATGCTCAGTACAAGGTTGAATATTTATAGTAAAGGATGTGATCGCAAATAAATCCCCAATTTAAACTGATAAGGATTTTCCCGCTCGTCCTCAACTGCAGGGTTGGAGGATGCCTAAATGATGGAGCTACTGCCTAGCAAAGGTTTCTAAACGACAAACGCTTTAACATCTTTGTCAAACAAGATGTCGGTCATTTATTTAATCGAAACGGCACATGTGATCCGGAAGTGGGTGCTGTCAGATCAAAACACCCCAGCTTACCCGCAATTTAAAGTATTAACAGGATAATCTCTCCTCCATAGCAACTTTTGGCTTGTACTAAAGTTCTGCTGCAAATTACGATGAGTCTAGTCAAAAATCCAGCCTGCTAGCTCCAGATCAATCTAAAAATGTCAGTTTAGTTTACAGTGATATGTTGTGGTTTTCTACTCCTCCAGACAAAGTCAGATACCTTTCAAGGCTAGATAGATATGCGGATACAATAATTCAAAACAATCAATGATCGTCATCAAGAACGCCTG
>Ga0208264_1000584_pt1 | contig 10505 bp, 10 predicted proteins | sample LakWasMet31_HOW6_2_FD_183873 | JGI IMG/M metagenome (GOLD analysis project Ga0208264, IMG submission 183873) | Freshwater sediment methanotrophic microbial communities from Lake Washington under simulated oxygen tension - Sediment Metagenome... | ecosystem: Environmental > Aquatic > Freshwater >...
CGTTGGGATTCGCGTTATGAAAAATCCGATTTCATGTGTCTACGATGGTAAACGCATCATTGGTAATACCAGCCAAACGATGCGCTTCGTACCTCAGCACATCCTACATTTAGCGCACCTTACCGCGTTTACATTTACCCCAATTAAGTTAGCCCGCATAGGCACGATTAGTGAAACGTAATCGTACGTAAGTTGGAAATCAATATTCCCCTTATTGCGCGGAGCATATAGGTACTACAAACTTGCTACGGCTTAACTCCCAATTTCCCCTGCACATAAGAAGCACTCGGATCAATGATAAACCGTTGATTCATCGCCGTTCTGCCCAGCAACATCCTAAAGCGCATGCTGTCTCGATTGGTTAAGGTCAGTTCCGCCTGGAATGCTGTTTGTCCAACGATCAATTGGGTTTCGATCACGTAACGACGTTGTTTATGACCGCCGGAATCAGATACCAAGCGTCGGTCTTTAACTTGCGCATGGCATTCAATTATTTCGGCTTCTGTTTTTTGCAGGGGGTGCATGGCAAACATCACCCAGTTTTGATGATTTTTTACATAGGGATCAATCATAAACGCGTGTAACGCAGACGAGCGAGCGCCGGTATCAATCTTTGCCTTAATCTTTGGTATAGCCAATTCCGGCAAACGCACCCACTCCCGCCAGCCCAGCAAGGGTAAATTTAAATTTGGATGTTGAGGTAACATGCGGTTATCCAGGTTGTAGCGATGGCTTACTTTAGCAGATTTGGGAAGTTGATTGATGATTTCATGCAAGTTAAAGTAAAGTACTGTCAGCAACAGAAAATTCGTAACCCCATTCATCAGAAAGTCATAAGTCATGCTTATATTGGCTTTTTGAAGTATCAATTAAGTTTTTTAAATAACATCAAGATGTCTTATTAATTTCATCCATCCAAAAAAGAGGTTATTCAATGGCCCGCAACCGTCGCATTCTTTTAATCAATCCACGTGCAGATACCTTCGCCACCAGGCCGATGTTTTTTGGTAAAGCACTCTATTCACCTGTTACCGGCTTGCTGGCTGTTGCTGCGTTAATACCTGATGATGAATATGAAATTATTTTGGTTGATGAAAATATTGAAGAAATAGATTTTGATTTACAGGTGGATATGGTTGGTATTTCTGCCATGACATCTTATGTAAATCGGGGTTATGAAGTGGCTGATTTATTTCGGGCCAAAGGTGTGCCGGTTATTATGGGGGGCGTACATGTCAGTTATCTCCCGCAAGAGGCCTTAAAGCATGCCGATGCCGTGCTTGTTGGCGAGGCCGAGTTAATCATGCACAAGGTGTTGGATGATCTTAAGAACGGCGAAATGAAAGGGATTTACAAATCAGACGTCTTGCATCCCATGACGAAAATGCCAATGCCCAGGCAGAATCTGCTTAAAAGTAATCGCTATATCAATAAGGGGTTTATCCAGACTTCACGCGGCTGTCATCATGGTTGCACGTTCTGTGCGGAACCCACTATGTATGGTTTGCGGTTTCGTTATCGTCCTATCGAAGAATTAATCGCAGAAATAGAAAATCTGCAAGAACGCGTGATTTTACTGAATGATGCCGATTTTTTTGGCACACCCAAGCGTGCTATGGAAGTAATGCGAGCCTTAAAAGGTCGCGGTTTAAAATGGCAGGCGGCGGTCAATAGCCGCGATGCGCACGATGAGCGCTTGTTGGAATTGGCGGCCGAAAGTGGTTGTTTTATGTTATCCATTGGCTTTGAATCCGTTTCTAAAACCACATTGCGCAATGTGCACAAATGCCAGAACAATCCAGAAGATTACGCGGCATTAGTCGAAAAACTGCACAAATACGGCATTATGGTGCTGGGTTTGTTTATGTATGGTTTTGAAGGTGATGAGCCCACGGTATTTGAAGAAACCCTCAAATTTAATATCGATGCAAAATTTGATATGTGTGGCTACTCGTTGTTAACGCCGTATCCTGGCACTATCAATTGGTTTGAAATGATGCGCCGTAAACAAATTGTGTCTTTTGATTGGGACAAATACGATCAATCACATATCGTGTTTAAGCCCAATGGCTTGTCATCCGAGCAGTTGTATCGGGGTTATCTGGATACCTATGATGGCTTTTATACCGCCGGATCCATGTTAAAGCGTTTCCCTTGGGACAGCTCCCGTAATATGGCTAACTGGACTATTTACAATGCCTTTTTCCGTAAAGGTGGCGTGGTAACTCGCGATCCAGAATTGCTAATTGCCAAGCCAACACCAGAGCCTGAGTTTGTGGCTATGCCACCATTGGTTCCACAAAAAGCAGCTTGGCGTGATTTAGTAATTGAAGCCACTGGCATGCCATTACCAGAGCCGACTGTTACAGATATTGCTTAATGGGGTATTATTGGGATTAAGTTTTAATCTTAAGCGAGGATTTATGGCAGCAACCACGTCAACTATGATGCCGTTAGGCACAACAGCCCCCGATTTTACCTTGCCGGATACCGTCTCCGGCAATTTGATGAGCTTAACTGCGCTAAAAGGCAGTCAAGGTACGGTTGTCATGTTTATCTGTAACCATTGCCCTTATGTCTTGCATATTAAAGACCAACTAATAGCCATAGCTAAGCAATACACTGTGCAGGGTATTGCTTTCGTGGCAATCAGTTCCAATGACATTGTCAATTATCCGGAAGATGCACCCGATAAAATGACAGCATTGATGGCCGAATGGGGCAATCCATTTGCGGCTTATTTATATGATGAAAGCCAGCAGGTCGCTAAAGCTTATCAAGCGGCGTGTACACCGGATCTTTATGTGTTTGATAAAAGTCTGGCTTGCGTTTATCGCGGGCGTTTGGATGGGTCCACGCCTAAAAGCCAGGAGCCGTTAACAGGGGTTGATTTACGGAATGCGTTGGATTGCCTGTTGGCCGGACAGACAGTTTCTGGGGAGCAAGTGCCCAGTATTGGCTGTAATATCAAATGGAAAGTGGGTTGATCATTTACTTTCATGATGTTGTTGCGATAAAAATGGATACTGGCGTCTTCAAAGCGCCTTTTAATAAATCAGGCTGTAAAATAGATTCGTCATGCCGGCAGGGTTTGAGTAGACATTCGGGTTAATACTAGCCGCTTTAGGTGATTCTGGTTTTAGCAATTGTGTGCGAACTTATTCTTTTGGCGAACCTTCTGTTTGTTGAGCCAGCCAAGCCTGCCAGACGGCTAATAAAACTGACAGAATTACTGGCCCTAAAAATAATCCGATTAAGCCAAAAGCAGAAAGCCCGCCTAAAACACCGAACAATACCACTAAAAACGGCACTTTACCCGTGCCGCTAATAACGATGGGCCGAATGATGTTATCGACCGTGCTGACCACAAAAAATCCCCATAAAAATAACCCGATACCCGGCCAAACTTGACCGGTAAGCAGCAAGAAAGCAGCCGATGGCAGCCAAATTAGCGTTGCACCCATAGGCACTAAAGCCAGTAACGCGGTGACGACGCCCAACAAAACTGGCGCTTGGATGCCGGTTACCGCATAGCCAATACAGGCCAATGCGCCTTGTGCGCAGGCTGCCAGCACAATGCCGTACACGACCGCGCGCGTGGTATTACCAATAGCTTGCCAATAAATTGGCTGATATTTGCCTAATGAATGCGTTAGGCCCAGTTTTACTTGCTTTATCGCGGCATCGCCGTCACGAAAGCAAAAAAATACCGTGATCAAAATTACACACAAATTAACCACATAGCGGCCTATGCTGCCGATAATTTTGGTAAATTGTCCTAGCCACTGTTTGGCAAAATTTAAAATATGGCCAGTGAATTGTGTCTGGTCATGGTTGAATTTATTGATCAAATCCTGCAAGACATTACTTAACCAAGGGATAGTCAACAAAAAGTCAGGAACTTTAAGTGTGTCTTTAGCAATGTTATCGGCCAAGCTTTGATAAGCCTCGCTGATTTCGTTTTGCAACAGATCGGTGACTGAATAAATGATGATAAACAGGCTGATCGCTATAAAACCAGCCAAAATAGCGGCGCTTAACAAAGCATTACCTTTAAGCTTTTTGAGCAGCCATTGATAAACTGGCCAACTAATGTAAGCAATGATAAATGCCCATATTAAGGTGAAAGCAAATTCCTGCAACACTAAAAAGCTTAATACCAATAAAAGTAATAAAAGCGCACCAGGGATCAGGTTACGTAAGGCTGAAGTTGAGTTCATTGGCTTTGTTTAGTGGTGATGGCTGGTTTTGGGTTTAATCTTGCTGATTAAAAATGATAATAACTTGCGTAATTCATCCAAAATTAATACCGATGCAGCTACTGCAGCTACCAAGCACCAATCAAACTGGCTTAACGGGTAAGTATGAAAGATTATTTGCGCCGGTTGCCAATGGATTAATAAAACTTGCAAGGCAACAACGACAAGCAATGAAGTCCACAGCCATTTATTGGCAAAGAAATGGCGGTTAAAGGCGGTGTGTTTTTCTGAGCGGGCGTTAAAAACATTAAACACTTGAAAGCCGATAAAGGTGGTATAGGCAAGGCTGGCGGCGTGTTCTGTAGTGCCGGTTTGCAATCCGAAATACAATATGCCCAAAGTACCCACTGCCATTGTTATTCCATAGCCCAGCAAATTTCCCAGACGTTTCCAGGACAGAATTTGGCTATCGGGCGCTCTGGGATGGTCTCTCATAATCTGGGTGCGCACCGGATCAACGCCTAAAGACATGGCCGGCGGCCCATCCATAATAATATTAACCCATAAAAGTTGTACGGCGGTAAATGGCGCTGGCAGACCCAAAAACGGCGCGGCAGCCACGGTCAATATAGCGCCAATATTGGTGGATAACTGAAAGCGGATAAATTTAACCATGTTGTCGTATATGCCGCGACCTTCCTTAATGGCTTTAACAATTGTGGTAAAATTGTCGTCCAATAAAATCATGGACGCCGCCTCCTTAGCCACATCGGTGCCGGTAATGCCCATGGCGATGCCAATATCGGCCGATTTTAACGCTGGTGCATCATTTACGCCGTCCCCGGTCATGGCAACCACATGCCCCTTCGCTTGCAGCGCATTCACTATTCTGAGCTTTTGGGCCGGTACAGTGCGAGCAAATACCGCAATTTGTTCGATACGCTGGCTCAGGGTTTCATCATCCATGCTGGCTAACTCAGCACCGTCTACAACATCACCTAACAGATTTAGTTCATTGGCTATGGCTTTAGCGGTTAATAATTGATCTCCAGTGATCATTTTTACCTGTATGCCAGCTTTTTGGCATTGCATAATTGCCTGCTTTACGCCATTTCTGGGCGGATCCAGCAAGCCAATTAAGCCAACAAAATTCAGCTCCTGCACATGAAAAAACAGATTGTCCGGTTGCAATTCACTAGCCGGAAAAGTCCGTTCAGCCACTGCCAACACTCTTAATCCCTGGCTAGCCAACCGTTCATTTTGCCCCCAAAATGGACTGGACGGATTTTTGGCATGGCTGGTCGCTAACTGCAGTAAAACTTCCGGCGCGCCTTTAACAAACAGCCTGATTTCATCACCTTGTTGGTGGAAGGTTGCCATAAACTTATGTGCTGTATCAAACGGGATTTCAGCAGTGCGGGCTAGTTGATGGGCGTTGGTTTTAGTTTTTGTGGCTTTAGCCGCAAGTACGCATAATGCCCGCTCCATTGGGTCGCCTGACGTAGCAGCTTGCTGTAAATCGCAGTTGTTGCAGGATAACAGCATAGTTAAAACCGGCGCTAAATCAGGTAAGGGCTGGTCAGGCAATTCGGGCACTATATCGCCAGTGGGTTTATAGCCTTCACCAGTTACCAGCAAGCGCTGATCTTGATAAAAGATTTCTCGTACCATCATTTGATTGAAGGTGAGAGTGCCGGTTTTATCAGTACAGATAACCGTGGTACAGCCGAGGGTTTCAATAGCGGCCAAGCGTTTAACAATAGCATGTTGGCGCACCATACGATGCATGCCCAGTGCCAGCGTAACCGTCACTACAGTGGGCAAACCTTCAGGTATGGCGGCAACAGCCAAAGCAATTGCTGTAAAGGCCGTTTGGATTAACGGCTCCCCCCGCCATAAAGCCAACATAAATAACAGCAATACAATCGTTAACGCGATAATCGCTAAACGTTTACCCAGTTTATCCAGCTCCACTTGTAATGGCGTTGTACTCACTGTTGTTTGTGCCAAAAAGCTGGCCAGTTTACCGATTTCTGTATCCATGCCGGTTTCAGTAACCACCATTTCCGCACGACCACTGGCCACCGTATTATTCATGTACAGCATATTGCTGCGTTCCGATAACGGTGTGCTCGTCTGCTTTAGCGCATCGGTTTGTTTAAGTTGCGGCAGTGATTCACCCGTTAAGGATGACTCATCAACAACTAGATTATTAGCACTGATGATACGGCCATCGGCCGGAATTTTGGCACCCGCCTCCAGCAAAACAATGTCGCCAGGCACCAGTTGTTCTGCACAAATGCTTGCAATAATGCCATCACGTCGAACAGTGGCTTGTAAAGCCAGCATGTTTTTTAATGCGGATATGGACTTTTCGGCTCGATATTCCTGATAAAATCCTAACACCGCATTAATTATTACGACCACCAGAATAACAATGCCATCCAATAAATCGCTAATGATGGCGGAAACAACAGCGGCAAAAATTAATACCTGAATCAACAGGCTTTTGAATTGGGAAAAAAATAACCACCAAGCGGATTGAGGTGGTTTTTCATTAAGCTTGTTGGCGCCAGTTTTCTCAAAACGAGCCTTGGCGGCTTGCTCAGATAGGCCAGTTTGTTGATTAGTGGATTGAGCTTGTAAAACCTCAATTACCGACAGCGCATGCCAGTGTGATGCTGGCTTTTGTGTTTCGGCAATTGCTGTTATGTTTAATCTGGTATTTCGTTTGCGCCGGACAATAAAAATTAAAAATCCGATGCAGATTGATGTTAACAAAATGATAATAACCAGCACTATATCGGGATGGTTTTGTATTAGGTTATTGCCAAGCATGTTGTAATTACTCATTTCCTTAGAAACTATCGCTTGATTTCAACCTATTATATGCGTCACTTAACCTAGTGTGTTAAATCATTATGCAGTATATGGAATACCGATGAAACGACTATTTTTTGCATTACTGCCCGATGCCAAAACACGACAGCACTGCGTAGATATTCAACATAAGCTGGCACCGGGTTCTGGTCAGCCAGTTTTAGCCAGCAATTTACATGTCACCTTGTTGTTTTTAGGGCAGGTGGATGCAGAAAAAGAGCAGGCTTTGATTGAAGCTGCAACCAAGCTGCCCATGCCAAAGCTGCAACTGAGCTTTGATCAGCTAACTTATTGGCAGAAACCAAAAATCCTTTGTTTAACCGGTCAGAATACCTGTGATGATGATTTAAACAATCTGGTATTGCAATTAACCAAGATTGCAGTTCAGCTGGCATTACCCGTTGATGAGCGGCCTTATATTGCGCATGTCACCCTGGCCAGAAAAGCCCAGCAAGCGGTTGCAATGGATTTTGAACCTTTTGAATGGCCTGCACAGCGTTTTTGTTTAATGGAATCTTGTTCATTGCCAACTGGCGTGGAATATCGGGTTTGCCGGTATTGGGAGCAAATGACTGAACAGGTTTATTTGTAATAATTGGAGTTAGTTCGACTTGTTTTAATGCAGTTGCCCAAATGGGGTGGGGCATTGTCCAAAATCAATAGCATAGGGTATTTAAAACAGAAAACGTGGTGAGCAAGGCTACCCTAATGATCTAACCCAAATTACTCCACCAACTAGCCGGTTTTTAAAATCCAGCTTTAGCGGATGGAATAAATCGGGTTAGATTTTATTGTGTCCTTGTCACCAGCATTCATATTGCTACCAAAATCCTCAGATAACTTCCGGATCAGCCGCCATACGCAGTTCTTCTGAGGGTAACAGGTCAATATTTACCATTTGTGGACACCTAAAACAGGCTGCTTTGCCTTCTTGTTGCCACCATCTGCACTCTGTTCGGATAGGACAAGCAGGGAGCTTGTCTGTCACAACTGAAGCAAACCGCACAACTTTTTCAGCAAATCTGCATTTAGAATCGTCAGCAGAGAAGTGCAAGCAACGCGTGTTACTGCAAGGTGCTGAAAATCTGAATACTTCACCTGGATCCACTGGTTTGGCAAGATCAAGCAATTCATCAGTTACCGGCTGTGGGGATGTTAGATAAGCCACTTCCGGTTTATCTAAAGTGCCAGTTACGATGCCAATGACTTGACTGCCATCCCAGTCAGAAGGTGCGCTAGGGCATAACACACGCTTATCTGAGGTCATGGCTCTATCTACCTTAATTTCAACTGGCTTAAGTTTAGATTTAAGTTCTTTGCAAAATTAAATCTATATACATCAAGCAGTCCATTGATGATGCCACCATTGACATAGATTAAACCACCACCACTAACTTGGTCTGTTTCTTCTTGAGTTAACTCAATTCCCGCAGCTTTACGAACTTCTAACGCCCGTTCAATACTATGAGCTACCACAGTTGATAAATCATCAGCTGAAACACGATTTACTTTTGACATGACAATCTCCTAAAAAATGAATTTACAAACTTAAAATATTTAGCGGATAACAAAATTTTTAAGAATGATTTGAGGTTTAAATACCTGTGATGGCCGGATATAAGGAAGAACCCAGGGTGGGAATGAGCCAATATCTTGATCTGGACCAATAAGACCACCTGAAACCTTCTCCAAATCACCAGTTTCTAAAACCATCAGGCTTTTATCCAACGTGCGTTTTTGAGACATGGGATTTCTCCAATATTAAATAACCAAACCAGATTGCTCTGGCGTCCGCCATGATTTGCTAAGCTTTAGTCGGCTTAGGAAATCATCCCCGGTTAAAACGTTTTTAAGCGGGTAGGCATACTGTATAAAATTGAACACTTGCTAGCTGTTGATAAAGTCACTTGGAAAGTGTGGCTTAGTTCACCCATTACTTTCGTTAACTTAATTATTTGAGCAATTTAGGGGAAGGGGTTTAGAGGTGATGCGGTTGAATTAGGTTTTCTTGTGTTGGTTTGATCTAAGAATTTGCACCGATTCTATTCAACGAGTAGCCCGTATGCAACGCAGTGAAATACGGGAAAACGAAGTATCGAATCCCTGGATTTCGCAAGCTGCATCCAGGCTACCCGCTACTCGCTTGCGTAATCTGGGCTTTCGAGGCTCCTATGTCCCATGTTTCGCAATCATGATACGGCTACGAATTTTAAATCGTTTTTTATCAATCACCCAATCAAATCAACGCTTTAAATCTGCCAAAATCTTGTCGCGTACCAGTTGCCCGGATAAGGTCACCATAGGCATGCCGCCGCCAGGATTAACGCTACCGCCGACAAAATACAGGTTATTAAACTCTGAACTGCGCTGTGGGATTTTAAAGCCCAGGTTTTTAAAACGATCAGCTACAACGCCATAAATTGAGCCTTGATTGGAGTAATAGCGTTGTTCTATATCCACTGGTGTCCAAAATTCTTCGCACACGATGTGCTTTCTTAAATCAGTAAGACCCATCCGTTCCAGCTTTATCAATACCCGTTCCCGCAAGGCCGCATAATCTTCGCTGGTTAATGGCTTGTCAGGATTTAGGTGTGGAATATGCGGTAATATTTTTATGATTTCACAGCCTTTTGGCGCCTGATCAGGGTCGCTTTTCACTGGCGCTACCAGATAGATTGTCGGGTCGTCGGATAAGCTATAGTCATGAAAAACCGCGTTAAAATGCTCGCGAGGATGTGCTGAGTAAAAGAAATTATGATGGGCCAGCTGGTCATAAATTCGATCAACCCCTAAGTGCATCACTAACCCGGAACAACTGGGTTCAAATTTCTGCAGACTTTTAACGGTATGATCCTGATTTTTTAGCAGTTTGTCATAGGTGGGTATCACTTCCATATTGGATACTACAATGTCGGCAGAAATAACTGTACCATCCAACAGTTGCACGCCAGTGACCCGCTTACCATTAGTCTGAATTTGGGTTATTTCGCTATTAACCCGAATATTAACGCCCAATTCTTCAGCCAGTTTTTGTAAACCTTGCGCCATGCTATACATGCCGCCTTTTATGTACCAAAGTCCGTAGCCAAATTGAATGTACGGCAGTAAATTCATCAGGGCTGGCGCATCGTAAGGTGACGAACCGACATATTTAATAAAGTAATTAAGCACATCAACCAGCTTTGGATCTTTGATAAAGCGTTTGACGCCTTGATCCATTGATCGAAACACATCAAACGCCATTAAGCTGCGCAATGGGCCGTAGTGCTTGATTAATTCCCAGAATGAATCCAAACCGTGCTCGAAATAACCTTGTTCAGTAATGTCTGAAAGCTTTTTTGAGTAAGCTAGAAATTGCTCAAATTCTTGTGCGGTATTGGGGCCAAGTTTATCCAGTTCCTGTTTCATGCGAATCGGATCAGAACT
>Ga0208264_1000587_pt1 | contig 10502 bp, 9 predicted proteins | sample LakWasMet31_HOW6_2_FD_183873 | JGI IMG/M metagenome (GOLD analysis project Ga0208264, IMG submission 183873) | Freshwater sediment methanotrophic microbial communities from Lake Washington under simulated oxygen tension - Sediment Metagenome... | ecosystem: Environmental > Aquatic > Freshwater >...
CGCCATTGTTAACGCATGCCGTAAAGATTGATTTGCCACAAGCCACAAGCCAACCGTTGCCTGAAAAACCAGAAGTGATTTCATTGGCGATAGATGCAGCAGGCAAAACCTACTGGAACGATGCGCCGATAGAGCAAGCAACGCTTAAATCACGTTTAGAGGCTGCTGCTAAACAGACGCCGCAGCCAGAATTGCAAATTCGTGCGGATAAAGATACACGCTATCAATTGTTGTCAGAAGTGATGGCGGACGCACAAAACGTTGGGATTACTAAGTTAGGCTTTTTAAGTGAGCCGAAATAATCCTATTTTTATTGGCGTTTATTAGGAGCTAGCAATGACAGCGATGTTAACCAAATGGGCCGATACGACTATCGGATTTTCCATGCTCGCACTTGTTGTCATTGCGGCCTTTTGTTTAATGAGCTTGATCGCCATTAAAGTCATCGAGTTTTTTGCTTTTCGATCTGATATATTTACTTAAATCTTGAGTTGTACGATATCCAATCTAAATCATTAGTGTAAGTAGCCAGCCAAGTAAGCATTGCTTTAGTAGCCAGCCAATTTTAATTATTCTTTAAAGGGGCAGGCAATGTTTAATCAACAACGTAAATCCATTCAACGCATTATCGCTAGCAGCTTATTGTCAGGCGCGATCACGCTGTTACCTCAATTTGCAATGGCAGCCGATGGCTGCGACATCGTGATTGAGGCCACAGATGCCATGACGTTTAGCAGTAAAGAAATCGCAGTCAAAAAATCCTGTAAAGCATTTAATATCACTTTAAAACATGTGGGCAAGCTCGGCAAAAACATCATGGGGCATAACTTGGTCATTGCAAAAGAAACTGATCAAAAAGCTGTGCTGGAAGATGGAAGTAAAGCGGGTGCGGCCAATGAATATCTTAAGCAGAATGACACACGTGTAGTTGCCTACACCAAGCTGATTGGCGGTGGTGAGCAGGCGGCCACGCAGTTTGCATTGACTAAGCTTGATACTAAAGCGAACTATGTATTCTTCTGTTCGTTCCCCGGACACGCTTTCATGATGAAAGGTGTAGTTAAATTCATTTAATGGTCAAATTTTTTTTTATTGAATTAAACAAGTAATTAAATGCAAATACACGCTTTAAAAACATGGGCTTGGGTGCATAAATGGTCTAGTTTGGTCTGCACGGCATTTATGTTGTTACTGTGTTTGACTGGGTTGCCCTTGATCTTTAGTCATGAGATTAGTCATTTATTGGGCAACGAAGTCGACCCGCCAGAACTGCCAAGCAACACACCATTGGCTAGCATGGACAATGTATTGGCCAATGCCAAGGCGTTATACCCAAGTCGTGTGGTGCAGTTTGTGTTTCGCGATATCGATGAACATAATAGTTGGACGGTGAGCCTAGGCAAAACTGCTACTTCGGAAGACGATACCAAGTTTGTGAAGCTTGATGCACGCACGGCCAAGGTATTGCAAGAGCCTAAGTTTAACGAAGGCTTTATGTATGTGATGTTCAAGCTGCATGTGGATTTATTTGCCGGTTTGCCCGGCATGCTGTTCTTAGGCTTGATGGGCGTGTTACTCGTTGTGGCTATTATTTCAGGCGTAGTGCTATATGCGCCTTTTATGCGCAAGCTGGAATTTGGCCAAATTCGTAAAGACCGCGCGCCCAAATTAAAGCGTTTGGATACACACAACTTTTTAGGGGTTGTCACCCTCGTATGGGCGCTGGTAGTCGGCACCACAGGCATTATTAATGCGTGGGCGGATTTAGTGATTAAGTATTGGCAGTTTGACCAAATGTCTGCCATGACTGCGCCTTATAAAGGCTTGCCGCCGCCAACCCACTATGCCTCCTTGCAAGCAGCGGTAGACACGGCGCAAGCGCGTGAGCCTAATATGCGGCTTGGGTTTATTGCTTTTCCGGGAACCGATTTTTCCAGTCCGCATCATTACGGCATGTTTATGCGGGGCGATAGTCCAGTCACGTCACGTTTATTCAAACCCGTATTGATAGATGCGCAAACCGCCAAGCTGACGGATAGTCGCGAAGTGCCTTGGTATTTGGCGACATTACTGATTTCTCAGCCACTGCATTTTGGCGATTACGGTGGTATGCCGATGAAGATTATTTGGTTGATTTTAGACTTATTTACGATTGTTGTTTTATGGACAGGCTTGGTGCTGTGGTGGAAAAAGCGTGCGCATTATCAGCACGATGTACAACAGCGTCTCGCCTTTAATGAAGCTTATGCATCACGCTAAATCAAGCGCAGATAGAAACTCAATATGCCCGCTAAAACCTTGATGCAAATCTTTATATGGCCAATCGTCTTGGGTGTGCTGACGATGGTTGGTCTGGTCGTAACATTGCTACTAGACGGCGGTGTGCTTGAGCTGATTTCCATCGGCGCATTAGGCGTACCCGTCATTGTCATGGTCTATATGTATTATTTTCGTGATGTGATTCGACATTAACTCAGCTTAAATATTCACTAGCCAGCTAACGCATTTCTCGCCTGTAGCCAGCCAAAAAAACTTACTTTTTTTGAACTACAGGGGAATCAAATGCAACATACTTTGCGCGGAAAAACCGTGCGTCAACATATTATCCTTGCCGCAGTGATCGCGGTATTACCTTATCTAGCGCATGCGGAAGATGAACTGCCAGAAGTCGAGGTGAAGTCTAAGGCAGCTCAGCCAGATCAACCATCCGAAAAAACAAAATCCTATAGCGTAAAGTCAACGGCAACGGCAACACGTCTAGATACTTCGATACGTGAGACGCCACAATCCATTTCTGTCATCACCCGTCAAGAGTTAGATGATTTTCGTATCCTCTCAGTGAACGAAGCTTTGTCTTACGCAACGGGTATTAAAGTGGAACAGTTTGAAACTGACCGTACCGAATACACGGCGCGTGGTTTGAACATTACCAGTTTTCAAATAGATGGCCTCAATTCTCCGATTAGCTTTAGTGGCACCAACTATGGTGATTTGGATGTGGCTGTGTTTGACCGCATTGAGGTGTTGCGCGGTGCCAATGGCTTGGTAGCAGGCACGGGTAACCCTTCTGCCACCATTAACTTTGTACGTAAACGCGCAACAAAAGACTTTCAAGCCAAAGTGGATGTATCAGCCGGTTCTTGGGATAACAGACGCTTAGATGCAGATGTATCAACAGCACTGAATGCTGATGGTAGCGTGCGTGGGCGGTTAGTAGGCGCGTACCAAAATAGGAACTCTTACCTTGACCGCTACAGCACAGAAAGAAATGTGGTGTATGGTGTCATTGAAGCAGATTTAGGCGATAGCACCAGTGTGGCGATTGGTCACACTTATCAGAAAAATGATTCCAGCGGAAATAACTTTGGCAGCCTGCCATTGCTCTACACCGATGGCAGTAAGCGCCATTACAAAGTGTCTGATTCCCCAGCGACAGATTGGGCCTACATGAAAGTGGATACCAATGTGAGCTTTGCCGAGCTGACTCATTATTTTAATAATGACTGGCAAGTGAAAGGGCAATTAACGTACAAAGATACGGGATCTGAAGGCCGTTATAACTATATTGACGGTTTCGAAGACCGTGCTACTAGCTTGGGCACCTATACAAGCTACCCTTACATTTACAGCTTTGCGACCAAAGACCACGTTGCTGATATATACGCCAATGGACCTTTTGAGCTAGCAGGCCGTAAGCACGAGCTAGTGCTGGGCGCTACCTGGAGTAAGTCGTATATGAAGGAGTACTCACGCATAGGCGACACAATAGGTAATATCTCTGTGGTGAGTTTTGATGACTTGGGCAATTTTCCGATGCCAAATTTTGGGCCTAAAAGTAAAAGTTCCGACTACCAGAGTACTACTACCAATCTCTATACAGCGGCCAAACTTAATCCTTTAGATGCTTTAAAAGTAACAGTGGGCGGTAGTTTGCTGAGTTACGAGTTAGAAGGCGTTGCATATGGTACTGACCAAATAGCCAAGGAAAACAATAAGTTCACGCCATACGTTGGTGCTGTTTTAGACTTGAGTAACACAATTTCTTTGTATGCGAGCTACGCAGGTATTTACAAGCCGCAAGTGGAAAGAGGCGCTAACTTTAAAACACTCGCCCCACTAAAAGGCAAAAACTATGAAGCGGGTATCAAAAGTGAGTGGTTCAATAAAAAGTTGAATAGCTCTTTTGCGCTGTTTAGAACAGAGCAAGAGAATCAAGCGCAGTCAACTGGAACAGCACTTTTTAATGGGAGCACTATCAACACTTATGAAGGCATTCAGGCTACCACCAAAGGCTATGAGTTTGATGTGTCTGGCGAGTTGACAGATAACTTAAATATCAATGCTGGTTATACGCGTTTGATGAGTGTTAAGGGCGATCACGATCAAAATGTAAATCCATTTGTCCCGAGACATCTTGTTCATGTAACGACTGTTTACACAGTGCCGTCTATTGAAAACCTGAAAGTTGGCGCGAGCTTAAACTGGCAGAGCGATACTCACGTGGATATTGGCACTGTGCGCTATGAGCAAGATAGCTATGCAACGCTTAATTTAATGACCAATTATAAAATTGACGAGCATTGGAGCGCAGCGGTTAACCTGTACAACGTCACTGATGAAAAATATTTATCTAGCATGCGGTATGCGTATGCTGGACAAGCCTTTTATGCAGCGCCGTTTAGTGGCTTAGCGACAGTGACTTGGAAGTATTAAACTTTGAAATATAAGTAGTAGTGTAGTAACAAAAAAACCCAGCTTATGGCTGGGTTTTTTATTGCATCGCTGGTCTGCTTTACTGATAACGTAACGCTTCAATCGGGTTAAGCATCGCAGCTTTTTTGGCTGGATAGAAGCCAAAGAACACGCCAATGCTGGCGGCTACGCTAAACGCGATGATGACCGAATTGCTGGAGACAATCACCTCAGCTTGCGTGAAGGTGCTGACCAGTAAGGCACCCGCCACACCAATGGCAATGCCAATCAAACAGCCGACAATAGAAATCACAATCGCTTCTAATAAGAACTGCATCAAAATGTCACGTTGACGTGCGCCAATTGCCATGCGGATGCCAATCTCACGCGTACGCTCGGTGACTGATACCAGCATGATATTCATGATGCCGATGCCGCCAACTAGTAATGAGACTGAGGCGATTGCACCTAATAGTAGTGACATGGTGCGCGTGGTTTCCGCGGCAGAGTTGGCAATGGCCGTGAGGTTTCGCACTGAGAAATCGCTATCGGCACCTTCACGAATGTTATGACGCTGATTCAGCAAACTATTCAGACCTTCTTCCACCATGACCATGGCTTTGTCAGACTCTGCCTGCACGATGATTTGACGTACGCTACCTGGCAATTGATTGCCGAATAACTTACGTTGCGCAGTGGTCAGTGGCACAATAATCGTGTCATCCTGATCGCGGCCATCCAGCGTTTGGCCTTTGCTGCTTAGCACGCCAAGCACCACAAAAGGGCTTTGCTTGATACGAATAGTTTTGCCAACAGGGTCAATGTCTTCGCCAAAAATATTGTCGGCCACTGTTTTACCAATCAGTGCAACACGTGTAGCAGAGCGTATGTCGGAATCTGAAAACGCATAGCCATCGGTCAAATCCCATGAGCGTACGTCCAAATAACTAGGCGTGGTACCGATGATATCGGTATTCCAGTTGTTGCTGCCAAACACAATTTGCGCTTTTCCCATAGTGACCGGGGCTACGCCTAGCACACCACTTAAATCCACAATGGCATTGGCATCTTTGACGTTAAGCGAAGGTGCATTACCCGTGGCTGAACGTGCGCCGCCCATATTGGGTGGCCCTGAAAGTACAACAAAAAGATTGCTACCCATGGCGTTGATGGAACGTTTGACCGAAGCTTCTGCACCTTGACCAATCGCCATCATCAATACGACGGCGCCCACACCAATCACCATGCCGAGCATGGTTAAAAAAGTACGCAAGCGGTTTGCGCCCATGGCGTGCCATGCTTCTCCTAACATGGCGCTAAACATGATCAATCTCCTGTGGGTCTAATGTGTCTGGTGTAGGGCGCTCTGTAAGGGTGTCTTCGACAATTTTGCCATCCAGAAATCGTACTTGGCGTTTAGCGTGTTCAGCAATATCAGTTTCATGCGTGACTAACACGATGGTGATGCCTTCTTTATTTAGCTCGCCAAACAGCGCCATAATTTCTTCGCTGGTTACGCTGTCTAAGTTACCTGTTGGTTCATCGGCAAGTATCAATCTTGGGTTATTCACTAACGCACGCGCAATCGCCACGCGCTGTTGTTGGCCGCCAGAAATTTGGTTGGGACGCGAGTTAATGTGTTTGCCTAAGCCCACTTTTTCTAAAAGCACTTTTGCTCTTCTATGCCGCTCAGGTTTTTCGATGCCTGAATACACCAACGGCAAAGCAACGTTATCTAATAAGCTGGAGCGTGCCAGCAAATTAAAGCCCTGAAACACAAAGCCAATAGTTTTATTACGCACACCAGCCACTGCATTTTCTTCCATGTTAGCAACCGGGTGACCATCTAATACATATTGTCCTTTGGTGGGTTTATCCAAACAGCCCAGAATATTCATAAAGGTGGATTTACCCGAGCCTGATGGGCCCATGATGGCGACATAATCGCCGCTATCAATACGTAAATTGACATCTTTAAGGACGGGGAAAGGTCCTGCAGCTGTTTGATAGTCTTTAAACAGATGACTAACTTCAATCACACTTTTTTGCATGGCGACTCTATCTAACCTAGAACATTCTTGGTGCGCGCATACTGCCGCCAGCTTGGGGTTGTCCATTGGCTTGCAATTCGCCGACAATCACTTTGTCACCTACCGCTAAATCGCGCGCAGTAATTGCAGTAGAGCGGCCATCTGTGATACCAATATTGACTCTCACACGTGTTGGTTTGCCATCTCTTAACACATAAATTTTGCCAGCGCTTAAATCTTCGGATTTGTTTCTGTTTCTGCCGCCGCCATTTCTTCTTCTTTCGCCACCTTTACCGCCTTCAGCCCTGCCACCCTCAGCTCTGTTGCCTTCAGCTCTGTTGCCTTCAGCTTTGCTACCTTCACCTTGGCCAGCTTCTTGTTTTTTGTCACCATTCGCACTGGCACTTTCATCAACTTTTGGTTTATAGCGCAATGCCGCATTTGGCACTAATAGTGATTGCTCTGCCTTGGAGACCGCAATATTCACATAAGCGGTCATGCCAGGCAGCAATGTTAAATCACTATTATCTACAGATACGACCACGTTGTAAGTGACCACATTTGAAGTGTTGGTTGAGTTTAAACGTACTTGTTTGACAGTGCCTTCGAAATTACGGTTAGGGAAAGCATCCACATTAAATTTAACTGCTTGACCGTCTTTGATTTTGCCAATGTCTGCTTCGGCAAAGCTGGTATCAATCTGCATTTTTGCTAAATCTTGTGCAATTTGAATCAATGTTGGCGTTTGGAAACTTGCCGCAACAGTTTGTCCAACATCCACCACACGATTCACTACAATGCCTGAAACAGGTGAGCGAATAATCGTAAAGTTCAGGTTGGTTTGATCACGTGCCAATAGCCCGCGCGCACTGTCTAGCTGCGCTTTGGCTGATTTGAGTACCTGTACTGCAGTATCTAACTCTTGCTTGGATACAAATTCTTGTGAGTATAACTCTCGAATTCGTTTCTCATTGGCAATAGCCAGCTCAACGGAGGCTTGATTGTTACGCACGCTACTTTGTGATTGCGTGATTTGCGCGTTAAACAGTGCACTATCGAGTTCAAGCAGTATTTGGTCTTTCTCTACTCTATCGTTAAAGTCTACATACAGCTTTCTCACGATGCCTGAGATTTGTGTACCTACGCTCACCAAGCTTACAGGGTTAAGTGTGCCGTTGGCTGAAACCGTTTGTTCAATATCGCCACGGGTGACTTCATCTAGTCTATATAAGTCTTCAGGTTTTACCTGATGCGATTTTTGATAGAAGTAATAAGCACCGGCAGCGATTGCGAGTAACAGGACAAGTGGGATAATTTTCTTAAGTATTTTCATAGACGCTTAGTTCGTACAATTAAGTGAGATTTATTGAGATAGTTGAGTAGTGTTCGTTGCAGGCAATGATTGAATCATTGCATTATCAAGTGCGCCCATGGCTTGCGCCAAAGTGGCACGTGCAATATTGGCATTCAGTGTCGCCTGAATTTTTTGTTGCCGGGCAGTGGCAAGTGCACTTTGCGCATTCAGCGTATCAATAATATTACCTACACCCGCTTTATAACGCCCCAACGCAACGCGATAAGATTGCTCGGCGCTGCTCACCAATACTTCGGTAGCAGTTACAGACTGTAGCGCGGTCCGCAGATTCTGATAGGCAGTCCACACATCCAGCGAGATTTGTAGCTTCAATCGGTCGCGCTGTGCAGCACGCAAGTCAGCAGTGGCCTCCGCAGCACGGATACGGTAGGTGGGTGCATAGCCATTGAATAAAGGAATAGATACGGTGAGGCCCAATGTAGAATTATTGTTGGAGGAAAGACTCGAGCCATCCTGCAGGTTGTTGGACATTGACACTGAAATGGTTGGCTTAGCCGCTGCTTTGCTTGCGTCGATACTTGCTTGCGCTGCTTTGAGTTGTGCCTCACTTGCAATCAAATCTGGCCGACGCGCCCCCGCTTGTTCAATCAATGTGCTCACATCTTCAAGAATATTTTGTGGCGCATTGACCAAGCCGCTGGCCAATGTAATTTTTTGATTGGCAGGCAAGCCCATGACATTGGCTAGGCTGCCGTAAGCTGTCTGTAGATTACCTTCATTGGTAATGCGCGCGAGCGTAAGTTGTGCATAAGCAGTCTGTGCTTGCAGCTTGTCCGCAGGGGTGGAGACGCCCGCCTTGTAGCGTGCTTCTGCTGCTTTGAAACTTTCTTCACTGGCACGCTCAACCTCGCGTGCCGCATCTAGTGCAGCAATATTGGCTTGTACCTGATAAAACGCTACAGTTGAAGCCAGCAGCACACTTTGTACGGTACTGCTCTGGCTGGCGCTTGCAGAGAGCAATAGCTGACGTGCGTTTTCTAATGTTGCATTCCTGTTCCCAAAATCGTACAGCAGATAATTTGCAACCAAGCTATTGCTTAAGTTGAGATAAGGATTGCTGCGTGTGCTGGACTCAGGTGATGAGATACCTACGCTGCTGGAAACGTTATCGCTTAATGAAGGTAGGTAAGCCGATTTTGCAATGCCTAACTGTGCGGCTTGCGCACGCGCGCTGGCCCAAATCTCACTGGTTTGCGGGTTGTTGCAAAGACTCGCTTCGGTCACTTCAGTTAGCGTAATAGGCTTGCTAAGGTCTGTGCTAGTGCAAGTTGCATTGTCGGCCTGATACCCTGCTGGTATTTTGGGTAGGGCATCGATTTTGGTATTTAACGGGTCGCCGTTGCTGTACCAAATGGAACTATCAGCGTGCGCATACCCAGCAAAACAATAAAGTGTAGCAATCAGTACGAGTGCTGGTCTTTGTAAAGGTTTTGCTGCCTTGGTTTGGTTTTCTAATCGTTTAAACATGCTATTCAGTGATGGTGGATATTTTAGGTATGTATCATACATATTTCTTGCAATTGTAAATGAGAACGGTTATCATTCATCCAGTTTTTTACACAAAACACACAAAGTTTACACCGTTTAACAAGTTCGCCAATGAAGACAGTATCGCACTCTAATGGCAAGCCCACTAAATAGCGACAGTGTTGAGGCGCAATAAGGTCTAAGAGGATGTGTGGTTGCGAGGCTCTAATGCTTTCGCTAAGTGTGCATTAAGCATTTAAATATTTGCAGTTTTTTTAACCACCATTTTCAAGCAAGCCAACGGTACACCGCAACAGACGGAATGACCTCAGCCAGCCAGATACAATTTAAAACAGAGGGAAGAAACAATGAGTCATATCCGTAGTCGCAAACACAACTCCGCACGTATCGCCGCCATGGTTGCTGCCACATTCTCTATTGCTGCAACTGCTGCTGATGAAGTCACAGAATTGCCAGAGGTGAGTGTTAAGGCGGCCAAAGAAGTGCCATTTAAAGCTGATGAGTCAGCCAATAATAAATTCACCAAACCATTGATTGATACTACACAAACGGTGCAAGTGATTAAAAAAGAACTATTGCGTGAGCAAGGTGTTTTCTCGTTAACAGATGCATTGCGCAATACACCGGGTATCACAATTCAGTTGGGTGAGAACGGCAATACTTCTGCGGGTGATACTTTCTCTATGCGTGGCTTTAATGCTTCAAACCAATTGTTTTTAGATGGTGTGCGCGACTTGGGTGCGGTTTCACGTGATGTGTTTAACATTGAGCAAATTGAAGTGGTCAAAGGCCCAGCGGGTGCGGATATTGGCCGTGGTGCAGCGTCGGGTTATATTAACTTAATCAGCAAACTACCAACGCTTACCGGCAAAAACTATGCAACGATTGGCTACGGTACCGCGGATAAAAAGCGTGGC
>Ga0208264_1000589_pt1 | contig 10495 bp, 3 predicted proteins | sample LakWasMet31_HOW6_2_FD_183873 | JGI IMG/M metagenome (GOLD analysis project Ga0208264, IMG submission 183873) | Freshwater sediment methanotrophic microbial communities from Lake Washington under simulated oxygen tension - Sediment Metagenome... | ecosystem: Environmental > Aquatic > Freshwater >...
GCGCCGCTGAACCTGGCCGGCAAGGACATTGCGGGCGGCGTCACGATCAGGCCGGAGGTCAAGGGCCGCTGGCGCTGGCTGGACGACAGGCGGCTGGAGTTACAGCCGGAGAAGGAATGGCCGGTCGGACAATCGTTTGAAGTCACCTTCGAAAAAAACCTGGTCGCGGAACACATCCTGTTGACGCGCGACGAGTTTGCGTTTGATGCGCCGGCCTTCACCGCTACGCTCGACAAATCCGAATTTTATCAGGACCCTCTGGACCCGGCGCTGAAGAAAGCGATATTTCAGGTGCGCTTCAATCACCCGGTCGATACCGCCTCGCTGGAAAAGGCAGTTGAATTGACGCTGGTCGGCACGAAAGATCCGAATATCAAACCCGAGAAACTCCCCTTTACCGTCAGCTACGACAAATTGGGCCTGACCGCCTTCATCCACAGCCGGCCGCTCGCGATTCCGCAGCACCCGCAGCAGGTTCGGTTCCTGTTGCAGCCGGGCGTCAAGGCCAAGGGCTCGGAGGCGGAAACTCCGTCCGAGTTGCAAAGCGAAACGCGCGTGCCGGGGCTTTTTGACGAGCAGATGATCGAAGCCATGCAGTTGACCGTCGCGCCGAACCTCCAGTCCGGCCAGCAGGAGCAGATCCTGATCGTGAATACTTCGGTGCCGATTCATGAGCGGGAGGTCGCCAAGGCGGTCGAGGCCTGGCTCCTGCCCGAATTTGATCCGAAGACGCCGGAAGAAGAACGCGATCACCCGGCTTATTGGTCCGCCGACCAGGTCACCGCCGACATTCTGAAAACAGCCCCGCGCATCGACCTGCATGCGATCCCGGCCGAAAACGAATACGGCACGACGCATGCGTTCCGCCTCGATGCCGATGTCGGCCGTTATCTGTATGTCAGGGTTTCGAAGGACCTGCGCTCTTTCGGCGGCTATCAACTGCCGAAGCCGGTCCACCAAGCGCTGCAAGTACCCGAGTTTCCGAAGGAACTGCACATCATGGGCGAAGGCTCGCTGCTGACCTTGAGCGGCGAAAAAAAGATCGCCGTGATGACGCGCGACGTGCCGGGCCTGAAAGTCGAACTGGGCCGGCTGCTGCCGGACCAGTTGCAGCATCTGATCACGCAGACCTCCGGCGATTTCTCGCACCCCGAGTTCAACGGCGATGTCGGCCAGGACAACCTGACCGAACGTTTCGAACTGAAACTGCCTTTGGACGAGAGCGCCCAGGGCAAACCACATTATCAGGCGGTCGACTTGAAAAATTATCTGGTCAACGCGGAAGGCCAGCCGAAACGCGGCATCTTCCTGTTGACCGCGAAAGGCTATGATCCTGACAAAGCCAAGGAAGACGAAGCATCGGACGATGATGCCGAAGGCGAAGAAGACGATTCCGGTCAGCCGGAAGAGAAGCGCCTGGTCTTGGTGACCGATCTCGGCATGATCGTGAAGACCGAACTCGACGGCTCGCAGGTCGTCTTCGTGCAATCGATTCAGACCGGCGCGCCGCAGCAAGGCGTCGAAGTCTCGGTGATCGGCAAGAACGGACTGACCCTGATGAAAGGCCAGACCGATGCGGACGGGAAATATCGTTTCTCGAAACTCGCGGGACTGGAGCGCGAACGCGAACCGGTGCTGTACCTGGCCTCCTACCAAGGCGACAGCAGCTTCCTGCCGCTCGGCCGGGACGACCGCGACCTGAATTTTTCGCGCTTCGATATCGGCGGCGCGGCCAATGCGCTTGATGCGAGCGAGCTCAGCGCCTACCTGTTCTCGGACCGCGGCATCTACCGGCCCGGCGACGAATTTCACATCGGCATGATCGTGAAAGCAGAGAAATGGGATACGCCTCTCGCCGGCCTGCCGCTGGAGGCCGAAATCCTCGACCCGCGCGGCCTCGCGGTCAAAAAAGCCAAATTGAACCTCGGCCAGAACGGCTTCAACGAGCTCGCGCACGAGACGCTCGAAAGCTCGCCGACCGGCACCTATACGGTCAATCTGTACACGGTCAAGAACAACAAGTCAGACAAGCAGCTCGGCTCGGTTTCGGTCAAGGTCGAGGAATTCCAGCCCGATAGGATGAAGGCTGCGATCCGTTTCTCGAAACCGGTCACCGAGGGCTGGCTGCACCCGAAGGATTTGCAGGCGACCGTGAACGTGCAGAACCTGTACGGCGCGCCGGCCGAAGACCGCACCATCGAGGCCAGCCTGACCTTGAGCCCGCGCCTTCCGGAATTCCCCCGCTTCAAGGATTACCGTTTCCACGACCCGCATTTTGCCGAGCAAGGCTACGATCAGGATCTGAATCCGGCCCAGACCGACGCAGATGGCAATGCGGTCTTCAACCTCGGCCTCGAAAACTACGCGAAGGCGACCTACAAGCTGCATTTGCTCGCGCGAGCGTTCGAGGCGAAAGGCGGGCGCAGCGTCGCGGCCGAGGCGGACATCCTGGTCTCCGACCTGCCCTATCTGATCGGCTACAAGTCCGACGGCGGGCTCGATTTCGTCGCCCGCGATGCGAAGCGCAACGTCGAACTGATCGCGATCGATCCGAATTTACAGAAAACCGCAGTCGACACGCTGACGCTCGAACTGATCGAGCGCAAGGCATTATCGGTGTTGATCCGCCAGCAGGACGGCACCTACCGCTACGAGTCGCGGATCAAGGAAATCAACCTGAACAAATCCCCGTTGGCCCTGCCGAAGGAAGGCTATATGCTGGCGCTCGACAGCACCACGCCGGGCGACTATGTCTATCAGGTGCGCAACGCGGAGGGCGCGGTACTGTCCAAAATCGCCTACAGCGTCGCAGGGCTCGGCAACGTGTCCCGAACTTTGGACCGCAATGCGGAACTGCAACTGACCCTAGACAAATCGACTTACGAGCCCGGCGAGACGATCAAACTGAATATCCGCGCGCCCTATACCGGCTCGGGACTGATCACGATCGAGCGCGACAAGGTCTATGCGAGCGCCTGGTTCCATGCCGACACGCAATCGAGCGTGCAATCGATCGAAGTGCCTCCAGAACTGGCCGGCAACGGCTATGTGTCGGTGCAATTCATCCGCGATCCGGGCTCCGACGAGATTTTCATGAGCCCCCTGTCTTACGGCGTCGCGCCGTTCAAGGTCAGCCTGGTCGCGCATACGCAGCCGTTGAAGATTGAAGCCCCGGAGCGGATCAAGCCCGGCGAGACATTGCCGATCAAGCTGACCAGCGAAGGCCCGGCGCGGGTCGTCGTGTTCGCGGCCGATGAAGGCATCCTGCAGGTCGCGCGCTACAAGAATCCCGATCCGCTCGGCCATTTCTTCCGCAAGCGCCAGCTCGAAGTCAAGACCGCGCAGATTCTCGATCTGATCCTGCCCGAATTCAAAAAACTGCTGCAAGTCTCCGCGCCCGGCGGCGACGGCGAGGAAGAGGAAGCCGCGTCCTATCTGAACCCGTTTAAGCGCAAACGCGACAAGCCGGCCGCGTATTGGTCCGGCATCGTCGACATCGACGGCGAGAAAACATTCAGCTACGAAGTGCCCGAGACGTTCAACGGCGCGATGAAGATTTTCGCGGTCGCGGTCGACGACCTGAGGATCGCCAGCGCGGCCGGCAGTACCCAGGTGCGCGGCGACCTGATCATCACGCCGAATGTGCCGGCGATGATCGCGCCGGGCGACGCATTCACGGTCAGCACCGGCATCGCCAATCATGTCGAGGGCAGCGGCGCGAAAGCCGAGGTCAAAGTCGCGCTGACCGTGCCGCCGCAATTGCAGGTCAAGGGCGGCGCCGAACAGACGCTCACGATCGCCGAAGGCCATGAAGGCGCCGCGACCTTCACCTTGCAGGCCGGGGCGGGCACGGCGGCGCTGCTCGGCGATGCCGAATTGCGCTTCACCGCGACGAGCGGCGGCAAGTCGGCCAAATTGAGCAGCCATCTGAGCCTGCGTCCGGCCGTGCCGAAGATCGCGAACCTGAGGCTCGGCACGTTCAAGGGCAAACAGGAAATCACAGGACTCCGTCAGATGTATCCCGAATACCGCAAGGTCAGCGCCGGGCTGTCGGTGCTGCCGTTGGTCGCGATGCCGGGGCTCTCCGCCTATCTGGACAATTTCAGCCACTACTGCACCGAGCAGTTGACCAGCAAAGCGATACCGGGCATCGTGCTGCACAAACGCCCCGAGTTTGCGGAGAAGCCGGAGCCCGGCGATACCGGCAGCGATTTGTTGAAACTGTTTTCGGTCCTGCGCACCCGCCAGAACAGCGAGGGCGGCTTCGGCCTGTGGACCGCATCGCCCGAGGCGCATGAATTCGCGTCGGTCTATGCGACCCACATGCTGCTCGAAGCCTCCGCGAATGGCTTTCCGGTTCCCGCCGACATGCTGCAACACAGTTTGAATTACCTGCAAACCCTGTCGGGCAGTCCGTCGGAGGATCTGGACGGCCTGCGCGCTCGCGCCTATGCCGCGTATTTGCTGACCCGCCAGGGCACTGTCACGACTGCGGCGCTGACCGGTATTCGGGAAGCGTTGCGAGCGAATCATCGGGAAGAGGAATGGCAAAACGACCTGGTCGCGGTCTATCTCGCGGCCAGCTATCAGCTGTTGCAACAGCCGTCCGTCGCCGACGAGCTGATCAAGGTTCCCGCCGAAAAGCTGGGTAAATTCGCAAGGGAGTTCGATTTCGCGGAGTATTACGATCCGTTGATTTATCAAAGTCAGACGCTCTATGTGCTGGCGAAGCATTTCCCGAACCGGCTCCGGAAAATGCCGACCTCGCTATTCGAAGCGATCGGCAAGCAATTGCAGGAAGACCGCTTCAACACGCTGTCTTCGGCTTATCTGCTCCTGGCCTTCGACGCCTATCTTGAGGTGCTGCCGCCCGAGATTGCGCAGAAACTGTCGATTACCGCGATCGACGGCTCAGGCCAGAGGAAACTTCTGCCGCTGCCGCAAAACTTCGCGCCGCGCACATCGTTTCCGGCCGACACGGCCGCACTCGAATTCGCCGGCGACGGCAGTCTTCCGCTGTATTACGCAGTTGCCGAATCGGGCTTCGATTTACAGCCGCCGACCGCCGAGGTGCGCAATGGCTTCGAAATCATCCGAAACTACCTGGACGACGACGGCAAGCCGCTCGATAAAATTCCGCTGGGCGCGGAAGTCACGGTCCTGATCCGGGTGCGGGCGATCGACCGCGAATCTATCGCCAATGTCGCGATCGTCGATTTGCTGCCCGGCGGTTTTGAAGCGGTGCTGCAAAATCCTGCCGCCAAGGAGCAGACCAATTCTGAGGAAGACGGCGAGAGCGAGGAAAATTTCGCGCGCTGGCAGGATAGGCTCAAAACCGGCGGCAACTGGACAGCCGATTATGTCGAAGTGCGCGAGGACCGAGTGCTCTTGTACGGCACGGTCAGCACCGAGATGGCCGAGTACCGTTACCGCGCCAAGGCGACTGCCGGGGGTGTTTTCAATGTGCCGCCGGTTTATGCCGAAGCGATGTATGTGCCGACGTTAAGGGCGCATTCCGGGGCGGGTACGGTGCGGGTTGATGAAAAAGGACCGTAGGGCGGATTCGCGTTAGCAATCCGCCGAGAACGGGTACATGCTTCGAAATGGCGGATTGCCTTCGGCGAATCCGCCCTACAGCTCTAAGGCCAATAGCATCCCAACAAAACAATCCAACCGGCACTTGCCCCAATCTAAATGTCCTTTTAGAATCACTCTCAGTCCATCGCTCAATTCCATTTCACCTCCTGTTTGGTCGCAAGAGAGTGAAACCGATTAGCGATGGACTTTCAAGCTCCTTACTTGCCCTTCTTGTAAATCAATAGTTTAGGTTTTTTGTCGTGTACAGAGGGAACGAGATAGACCCGCCTAGTCCTCATGCTTATGATTATAAATACACTTATTGCAATAACTGTTCTGCGTCAATGATTGCTAATATTTCAAATTATTCTTCTGTGCCTTTTAATACAGATCCGCCTCAAGGGTATATTAACTTGCCTGGCAACAACCCGATCGAGCATACTTTTGATGGCACGACTTGGGTGAATGCAACCCAACCCGGTCATATTTTTGATGGACGAGTCGTCGACACCACGTCGACAGCGGTGAATGGCGATGTAAGCGTAGATGTGCGGGGAACGGGCAATGGCTTTGCCCCTCGTTTAAACAATGTAATAGGTGCAGTTCTATTTGGTGTTGTGTTGCCAGTAGAGACTTACATCAATGTTAAATATAATGAATGGACACAATAACATGTGGGTAACCAAAATTATGAATCTTCGTTTGATATATTTGTGCTTTATTTTGTTGGCTGAGGTAGGTTGTAAGGCCGATAATAGGCAATTTGCTTTCAGCTTTGAGGTTTATACGACCAAAGAAACAAGATATGAAGTCGTTTCTTTAGTCGAAAAATTTGCGTTACGAGAACACCTTATTCAATCGAGAAACTATAGAATTCCGACGCCTGATGAACCAAGCGTTTCAATTAACTTTCTTGATGAGGCGCAAAAAATTGCCTGGATGTTTGTTGATAATGGAAATTTAAAAAATAAAGATCATGTGGAAGTTCGAATTTATCCGCTGTCTGAGCCGACAACGTGTGAGATTTGTAGGAAATTCGAAGCCAGTGATGAAATGAAGAAAATTCAGGAAAAATTTGAAATTAAACATGTCGTAAAAAACGGCAAGTGGTGAAAATATTGTCAATCGTTACGTTAATAAGCTGTTGAAAATTAAAAACCTTCCCCGCTTTGGGTAATAAAAGGACCGTAGGGCGGATTCGCGTTAGCAATCCGCCGAGAACGGGTACATGCTTCGAAATGGCGGATTGCCTTCGGCGAATCCGCCCTACAGTTCTAAACCCGAGAAAGCCCATAATGTTAGCCAGGACCGACAAGATAAATAGGGCCGTAGCCGTAGTATGAGTAGAGCAACAGCGAAACCCATCAATTGTAGGACGGCTTCGCGCCAGCAATCGACCGTCATCGAAGCCAATAAATCCGAATTTTTCACAGATCAAGACGAACGAATGTTTTCCATCTTTTCCCTTCTTTGCAACTTCGCCAAAGGCGGTTTGCTCGGCAAATGCTCCAGCGCCGCCTAAAGCGCCTACTGTTGGTTCCCTACCCTCTGCGTCTATACCGTCGTGATGCGAAACCGCACTACGGCCAACACATGGTAAAATAAGCGTTTTTTCGCCGCAACGGCCACTTTTATTCATTCCGCTTATTTTTTACTCCCTCGTAACCCTATGAAATTAGAAAAATCTTCCCGCTTTTCCGCTTGTCCAGGTCCCGTCGTCACGATCGTGCTCGACGGCGTGGGCATTTCTCCGCGCGAGGACGGCGATGCGGTCAAATCCGCGCGCACCCCGACGCTGGACCGTTTGATGGCGGCCTATCCGATGACCACTTTGCTCGCGCACGGCACCGCGGTCGGCATGCCCAGCGACGAAGACATGGGCAATAGCGAAGTCGGCCACAACGCGATCGGCGCGGGGCGCGTGTTTGCCCAGGGCGCCAAACTGGTGGCGGAATCGATCGCCACAGGCCACTTGTGGCAAGGCCATGCCTGGCGCGAAGTCGTGGCTGCCGCCAAACACGGCGGCACCCTGCATTTTCTCGGCCTGTTCTCCGACGGCAACGTCCATTCCCATATCGACCATCTGCGTGCGATGCTGGAGCAAGCCAAGCAAGAAGGCGTGTCGAAGGTGCGGATTCACATTCTGTTGGACGGCCGCGACGTGGGCGAGACCTCCGCGCTCGATTATGTCGATCCGTTCGAGGCCTATCTGGAGCAACTGCGCGGCCCCGGCTTCGATGTTGCGATCGCCTCAGGCGGCGGCCGCATGACCATCACGATGGACCGCTACGAAGCGGATTGGGCGATGGTGCAGCGCGGCTGGGACATCCACGTACAAGGCAAAGGCCGGCCATTCGCCAGCGCCCATGAGGCGATCGTCACCTACCGCGACGAACTCAGCGTGATCGACCAGGATTTGCCCGGCTTCGTGATCGTAAAGGATGGCGAACCGGTGGGACCGATCGAGGACGGCGATGCGGTGGTATTCTTCAATTTCCGCGGCGACCGCGCCATCGAAATTTCGCGCGCCTTCACCGAAGAGCATTTCACCCCGTTCGACCGCGGCCCGTTGCCGAAAGTCACCTATGCCGGCATGATGCAGTACGACGGCGACACCCATCTGCCGCCGCGCTTTCTGGTGCAACCTCCCGCCATCGAGCGGACCATGGGCGAATACCTGTCCAAAAACGGCATTTCGCAATATGCGATCAGCGAAACCCAGAAATTCGGCCACGTCACTTATTTCTGGAACGGCAACCGCTCCGGCAAATTCGACGACGCGTTGGAGACCTATGTCGAAATTCCGAGCGACAACGTGCCGTTCGAACAACGCCCGTGGATGAAATGCGCCGAGATCACCGACGATCTGATTAAAGCGGTTCGCAGCGGCAAATACCGCTACCTCAGGGTCAACTACGCCAACGGCGACATGGTTGGCCATACCGGCAATTTCGAGGCGGCAGTGACCGCGATGCAAGGGCTCGATCTGCAGTTGGCGCGTTTGATTCCGGCCATTTTGGCGGCGCAAGGCACGGCGATCATCACCGCCGACCACGGCAACGCCGACGAAATGTACGAACTCGACAAAAAAGGCAACGTGAAACGCAATGCGGAAGGCCGCACCAAGGCCAAGACCTCGCACACCCTGAATCCGGTGCCGTTCGTATTGATTTCCGGGGCGGCGAATCCGGGCTATAAACTGCGCCAGGATGTGCCGGCGCCCGGCCTGTCGAATCTGGCCGCGACCGTGTTGAATCTACTCGGCTTCGAGGCCCCGGACGATTACGACCCGAGCCTGATCGAACAGGCCTAAAGATCCCGCCCCTGCACGCTGCGGCATGTCGGGCACCCTAAACGGGACGGGTTTGCAACCCCGTCCCAAACGTTTAAAGACTGTCCGCACACACAAATCAGCCCATGTACCCAAGTCCGTTGAAACATTACGGACGGGATGCATATCCCGTCCGGCTTCGGGCTCCGGAACAACACCCACCTTCAGATAACGGTTTTTTACAGCGCCGTTTAATGCGGGATCGGCAGGAATAACTAAGCGGGACGGGGTTTGCAACCCCGTCCCAAACGCTTGAAGACTGTTCGCACGCACAAATCATCCCGTATGTTCAAGCCCTTTGAAACATTACGGACGGGATGCATATCCCGTCCGGCGCCGATTACTGCTGACTCGCAACACCCTCATTTTTGCGTCCGTTGCCCTCGGCAATGACTGCGCTTGCCAAGAAAACCGTAAATTTTTTTCAATATTATTAGCAACATAGAAAATGCGCTAGCCAATTCCCAAAAAACATCTTGTGATTGAATGAGTTAATTTTTAGTCAGCATAGCTCATGAGTTAACACCAAACAAACTTCGAATCGATACCGTAATCGGTACCGGAATATATTCTGTGAACCTGCTCACATTTTTAATGCATCGACCGGCAAACCTTAAGATTCATACTAATTTTGTGATCGAATCCTAATTTTAGGAAATTCTGATTAACCCTTCGACAAGCGCGGGGCGACCGTAAAGTCGTTGATCCCGCTCATAGCGAACCTGCCGTACGATGGGAGGAGTCGAGTTAGTCAAAGTTTCCTTTACCTTCAGCCAAACCAAGAGGTCAGTTCAATGAATATAAACAAAACCAGTCGGGCGATTGCCGGCAACAGGCGTACGGCCCAGGTTTTCTTGCTATGTGTGTTTTTGGCAAGCACCTTTGGTAACACCAGTGCGATGGCAGGCGCTCAGCAGAAAGACGCCGTTACTATTGAATTGACAATGAAACGTGTCGTTACCGATGTCAAGGGTAATGAAATATTGGAAGATGTCCCCCGTATCAAGCCGGGCGATCTAGTGGAATATACCGCCGTATATCGCAATCGCAGCAAGCAAAGCATTTCCGGACTTAAGGGATCGCTGCCGGTGCCTTTAGGGCTTGAATATGTCAAGCGATCAGCACGGCCATCCTCTGTATTAGCCACTACCGATGGCGTCAATTATGCCGTTGAGCCATTGATGCGCACCATTAAGGATAAGGATGGCAAAGATCAACGGGTTGAGGTTCCCTACCCAGAATATCGCAATCTGCGTTGGGAAATCGGTAATCTGGATGCCGGTAAAAAAGCCGCGGTTAGCGCACGCATGCGCGTTATCGCCTTACCGAAATCGCCTGAAGAGCTGGTCGTCAAACCCGCTACGCCGGCGAAGCTCAAGTAGACAAAAACGGCATCTTTCTTACCCTTCGTCGCCGATCCCTCAAGAGTATTTATTACCCCCTCCAAACGCATCGTTTCTTTAACTCAGGAGTCAATTTAATGTTTAGTAATATCCCAACGGCGCCCCCGCCGCTGAACAGGCGAAGCTTTGGCTTCAGCTTTCTCATCGGCTTGATCGCTGCCGTATCGCTGATGACGGTATTATC
>Ga0208264_1000590_pt1 | contig 10485 bp, 7 predicted proteins | sample LakWasMet31_HOW6_2_FD_183873 | JGI IMG/M metagenome (GOLD analysis project Ga0208264, IMG submission 183873) | Freshwater sediment methanotrophic microbial communities from Lake Washington under simulated oxygen tension - Sediment Metagenome... | ecosystem: Environmental > Aquatic > Freshwater >...
GTGTTAGCCCGAACTATTCCCGACTGCGATCACTCAATCAACAGGTCACGCTCGATCTCGGCGACAGCTGGAATAACCACAATTGCCATCTTGCCTACTGGGCTGGTTAAATTAATACCAATCCCAATAAGTTCTCATACCGCCCCTACTCCAACGGGATGCCTGCATGGATGCAGGTAATAGAGCATCAACAGAAGGCGCTTTAGGCGAAGCAGGAGCAATTGCCGACGTAGGTGTTAGAACACCAACAGTAGGCGCTTTAGGCGATGCAGAAGCAATTGCCGAGAAGACTGGGATGAGGATTTTAAATATAAAACTTATTGGGATTAGACTCTGCTAGCTAACCACGTTCCCACCAATGCTAAAATCATCGGCAGACACAAGCATAAAAATCATTATGTGTTTAACTTATTGAACAACAATACCTCGGATAATAGGCCGGAACGACATTCGACAGATACCAATGGCAGCAACCAAGTTAACTTCTGGATTATGCACAAATTAAGCTATCGCTTTGTGCTAGCTTGCTGCCCACTTCTTTAGCGTTTATGGCAATTGTTAGCAAGCTCCCCAAAACAATCCTTTAAGTGCTGTACGGGCAAACAAAATCTTATTTAGCAATTACATAGTTTCTCCATATTCACTTCAAATTAGGGCATTAAATTATAACCGTGCCAAGTAGAACTCAAATGGCACTCGTTAATTTTTAATCACTGGAGAATCCCATGACACACAAACCATTAATTCGTCGCCTTTCCTTAAGTCTTGCTCTATTGCTACCCGCTATTAGCTATGCACACAAAGGTGGCCCTGGCTTACCTCCTGAATTTGATTTAAATGGCGATGGCACGATTACCGCAACTGAAGTACAAACCGCTTTAGCGGCCGATTTTGTAAAAATTGACACCAACGCTGACAGCTACATAAGCTTAAGTGAGCTGATTGCTTTTCATCAATCCAAGTTATTGACGCGCTTTAACACGTTTGATATTGATGTGTCCGCCAGCTTAAGTCAGACTGAGTTTGCTACAGCTAACACTCAGATAAGCACGGCAGAAGCTACTGAACTGTTTACCCTGGTTGATACCGATGCAAATAGTGCATTGTCACTGGATGAGTTTGGTGTACTGGAACCAGGCAAAGGTGAAATTATTAGACATTTTGCTCATGCCGATGCCGATGCCGACGCCAAACTAACACAAACTGAGTTTTTAGCAGGTCCAGGCGCGCATAAAGGCAATACTGCCAAATCAAACACATCGACTGCAACCACTAACAGCAAGACCAAAACAAAAAAAGCTAGAAGGTAATTTAGGGAACACCTAAAGCCCCCCTCTCCCCGTGGGATGCCTGCATGGATGCAGGGGCGCATTAGGCGACGCAGGACGCCTACATGGAAGTAGTTGGTAGAGCACTGTCTGGAGCGAGTGAGGAGCAGTTGCCGAGAGGGTTAGGATGAGGGAGGTAAATCACTGATTTTAAAAACCCTCATCCCAACTTACCCCAGAAGAAGTACGAATTTTTAAATTTTTAGTGTTACCCTTTAATAAATTATCTAGTTACCGTAAATTAACCCGTAGACCTTGCCGTTACCTGGGGGCAGGTAACGGCTTTTTTTGTTAATCATCGGACACACTTTTTTGAAAGCGAATATTTTTACCAAGCTGTTTTTAATTTTACTGTTTAATCTCTTGTTGATATTGGCCGTCACATTAGCCTCTGTGCATTGGAGTTTTAAACGCGGTTTTAGTGAATATCTACTAAAAGCTGAAGCCAGCCAATTAGACAGCTTAGTAAAAGTGCTTGAGCACAATTACGCTCAACATGGAAACTGGCAATTTCTGCAACAAGATCATCGCCAATGGCTTGACCAGCTTAGACAAGGTTTAGGTGACGATCACTTACCACCCAACATGCACCCGCACGACCATGATTTTCCACCACCTCATGAACATAATCATCGACCGTTTGATGGACCTCCACATCAACATAACCCAGAACACGAGCCGCCACACCATCATCCACCTGAGATGGAAACCGAAGTATTAGCCAAGTTTTTAGGTAGTCGCGTGCGCTTACTAGATACTAATAAACAAGCGATTGCTGGCATCCCATTACCTGGCAAGTCCGAATATTTACGGCCTATTTCTTATAATAACAACACCGTCGGCTGGTTGGCATTGCAAGCCAGTGACATGATCTCGGATCATTTAGCCAATGCGTTTGTGGGTGAGCAAATTCGCGCCAATTTGATCAATGCTTCACTGGCACTTGGCTTAGCGATTATCAGTTCCATTTTTTTAGCCCGAAAACTGCTAGTTCCCATCAAGCGCTTAACGAACGCAGCTCATGCCCTAGCGGATGGAAAATACAACACCCAAATCGCGGTCACCAGTAATGACGAACTGGGCAACTTGGCTAAAGATTTCAATTTACTAGCGCGCACCCTGCATCGAAATGAACAACTGCGTCGCCAGTGGATTGCAGATATATCACACGAACTGCGCACCCCGATTGCTATATTGCGCGGAGAAATTGAAGCGATACAAGATGGCATCAGAGAACCTTCTAAAAAGACCATTCAGTCTCTGCATACCGAAGTAATGAACTTAACCCAGTTGGTTAATGATCTTTACGATCTGTCCATTTCCGATTTAGGTATGTTAAGCAATAACAAACAAGCTATTGAAGTGGCAACTTTATTGGATGATGTCGTTGACAGCTATCGGCAACGATTTGCTGAATCGGGTTTGCAGTTACATTACCACTGCCAGCCCGATCAAAACTTGATTGTCGATGCGGATCCCAGACGCCTGCGCCAATTGATTCTGAATATCTTAGAAAACAGCAGGCGTTACACCACCTTGGGTGGATTTTGTGAAATCAGTTGTCGTGTGCATGGGCAATCGCTCATGTTAATTTTTCAGGATACCCCACCTGCCGTACCTGATGAAGCTATAAGCAAACTATTTGATCGCTTATATCGAGTGGAACAATCCCGAAACCGTGAGCTGGGCGGTGCAGGCTTAGGTTTAGCAATCAGCCAAGCCATTGTGCATGCGCATGGCGGTAGCATTCGAGCCTTTCATTCTGAATTTGGTGGCTTGGGCATTGAAGTTTTGTTGCCGATGTCTGTCAGTAAGCCGCATTAAATCGAGTCATTCTTGTTAACGGAGTATTTTGTGAACAAAACTGTATTAATTGTTGAAGACGAGCCGAAACTAACTCAGGTGCTGCAAGAATATCTAAAACAAGCGGACTTTGAATTCCATAGTCTAGCCAATGGCTTGGAAGTTCTGCCTTGGCTACAAAATCATCATGCAGATTTAGTTTTGTTGGATCTAATGTTGCCAGGACGAAACGGTATGGACATCTGCAAAGACATCCGCAAAACCTCTAACATCCCCATCATCATGCAAACTGCGCGTGTAGAAGAAATTGACCGCTTGCTTGGACTGGAAATTGGTGCGGATGATTATATTTGCAAGCCATATAGCCCAAGAGAAGTTATCGCACGCATTAAAGCCATCTTCCGCCGAATTGATAGTTATTTAACTGAAGAAACACATCTACCCGATTTTAGCGTTGACAGCGAACGCTACGAAATCCATCTGAACGGCAAATTATTGGATTTAACACCCGTGGAATTTAGGCTGTTAAGTACCTTACTGAGCAAACTGGGCAAAGTGTACAATCGAAATCAATTGCTCGATCAACTGTACCTGGATCACCGCGTAGTAACCGACCGCAATGTGGACAGCCATATCAAAAATCTGCGTAAAAAAATCGCAGCTATCTTGCCAGGTGAAGAAGTTATCAGCTCGGTATATGGGGTGGGTTACAAGATAAGTCTATAGTTCTGACTTTTTACGTTGAATCGAGTGGATCGTAGGGGGATTAGACGCACAACTAAACAATTGTTAATCAATGTACTTGTTCGCCGCGCGGAGTAATCCAACAAATGAATGCACATAGCAATGGTGGATTACAACGCTCTAACAAACAGCGCATAAAAACAGTAGAGCATATGAACAGCCCTAAACGTTGGGTTTCGCTCCCTCTCTACCCAACCTAAAGCTCAAACGATATTTCACCCCACCCAAGCCCGAGCATTCCTAAACAAGCGCATCCATGCCCCATATTCTGCCCAATCCGCTGGATGCCAGGAATTTTGAACTGCTCTGAAACAACGTTCTGGATGCGGCATCATGATGGTAAATCGGCCGTCGGTGGTGGTTAAGCCAGTGATGCCGTAAGGCGAACCATTGGGATTAGCTGGGAATGCGGTGGTTTCTTGGCCGTAATTGTCCACATACGACAAGGCAACCGTTTGGGCTTCTAAAGCATCTTGGGGATCTATGCTAAATTCCGCTCTGCCTTCGCCGTGGGCTATAGCCACTGGAATGATGGAATCGTGCATACCGCCAAAAAGAATCGATGGGGATGATTTTACTTTTACCAACGCGACTCTGGCTTCAAATTGTTCCGAATTATTGCGCATAAATTTCGGCCAGTGCTCCGCGCCAGGGATAATTTCTTTTAAGCCTGACATCATTTGGCAGCCGTTACAAACGCCTAAACCAAAGGTTTCTGGACGATTAAAAAAGGCGGCAAATTCGTCGCGTGCTTTGGGGTTAAATAAAATGGATTTAGCCCAGCCGCCACCAGCGCCTAACACGTCACCATAAGAAAACCCGCCGCAAGCAACCAAGCCAACAAATTCAGTTAAACTGACCCGTCCGTGGATAATATCGCTCATGTGCACATCCACACTGGTAAAGCCAGCGCGATCAAATGCGGCGGCCATTTCCACATGTCCGTTTACGCCCTGCTCTCTTAAGATGGCGACTTTTGGGCGACGTGATGCAAATCCAGATGCAATGTCATAATTAAGGTCAAAAGTCAGTTTTGCGTGTAAGCCTGGATCTTTATCGTCTTTAATGCGTTCAAATTGTTGGCGTGCGCAATCGGGGTTATCGCGTAAGGCTTGCATGCGATAACTGACTTGAGACCAATGGGTTTGTAGATTTGCGCGGTTATTGCGGTAGATGACTTCATCTGCAAAAGTAATCATCAACTCGGGTTCGTTAACCACGTCGGCGATTACGTGTACACAATCAATCAAGCCGGATTGTTTTAATAACTCCAGCACTTCGTCTTGATCTGATTGCCGAATTTGAATAACCGCGCCTAATTCTTCACTAAACAAGGCACTAAGCGGATTATCAGCCAAATGCGTCAAGTTAAGATTAACCCCTAAGCGGCTGGCAAACATCATTTCAGATATAGTGGCTAGCAAACCACCATCGGAGCGATCATGATAACTGAGGATTTTATGTTGGCTATTAAGTATTTGTATGACATCAAAGAAAGCTTTTAACAACTGTGGATCATCTAAGTCAGGACATTCATTACCCAGTTGTTTATAAACTTGCGCCAAAACCGAACCACCCAAACGATTTTTACCTGCGCCTAAATCAATTAAAATTAAGCGTGAATCCGGTTTAGCCTGGAGTTGCGGGGTTAAGGTTTTAGCAATGTCCGTTACCGGTGCAAAAGCGGTAATGATTAAAGACAAAGGTGATGCCATAACTTTTTCTCCGTCCGCATCCTGCCAGACGGTTTTCATGGATAAAGAATCTTTTCCAACGGGAATAGCGATGCCCAGCTTAGGACACAATTCCATGCCCACCGCTTTTACAGTATCAAACAAGGCTGCATCTTCACCTTGATAACCTGCCGCTGCCATCCAGTTGGCGGACAGCTTAATTTTTTTAATCGAATCGATTGACGCTGCCGCCAGATTGGTAATAGCTTCGGCAATGGCCATGCGTCCAGACGCTGGGCCGTCAATGACTGCAATTGGGGTACGCTCCCCCATAGCCATAGCTTCACCGGTCAAACCATAATAACTGGAGGCAGTGACAGCCACATCAGCTACAGGCACTTGCCAGGGGCCGACCATTTGATCTCTGGCTACCAAGCCAGTTACGGAGCGGTCGCCGATATGAATTAAAAAGCTTTTGTCGGCCACAGCTGGAAATGACAAGACCCGTTTAACCGCTTCAGCCAGATCAATACCGTCAAAATCCAAAGCCTGAGTTTTTGGTTTAATATGTTTAACATTGCGGTGCATTTTAGGTGGTTTGCCGAACAGCAAGGACATTGGAATGTCGACAGGCTTATCGCCTAGCAAATCGTCATTCAACAGCAAATGCTCTTCGTTTGTGGCTTCACCGATAACGGCATATAAGCAATGTTCGCGCTCACAAAAGCCTTTAAATAATTCCAGTGATTCCGGCTTGATCGCAATCACATAACGTTCTTGGGCTTCGTTACACCAAATTTGCATAGGCGACATGCCCATGTCGGCGTTGTTAACTTTACGCAATTCAAAGCGACCACCGCGTTCGCAATCATGGATAATTTCGGGCACGGCATTTGATAAACCGCCTGCGCCGATGTCATGAATGGACACGATTGGGGTATCTTTACCCAAAGCGTTGCAGTGGTTGATAACTTCCTGGCATCGACGTTGCATTTCTGGGTTCTCGCGTTGCACAGACGCAAAATCCAACGATTCTGAGCTTGCGCCGGAATCCTGAGAAGACGCAGCCCCGCCACCTAAACCAATCAACATGGCCGGGCCGCCGAGAATGATAATCAACGATCCGGCCGGAATCGGCAGCTTTTCGACTAACATGGGCCGAATATTACCCAAGCCACCGGCTAACATAATAGGTTTATGGTAGCCTTTGAATTCATTTCCATTACCACCAGGGGCGGGTTGCTCAAAACTACGGAAGTATCCGGTTAGGTTAGGCCTGCCAAACTCATTATTAAATGCCGCCCCACCAATCGGGCCTTCCAGCATTATGTTTAAAGCCGAAGCTATCCGGTCAGGTTTGCCGTTTTCATCTTCCCAAGGCTGGATAAAGTCTGGGATTTTTAAATGTGATACCGAAAAACCTGTTAAACCCGCTTTTGGCTGCGAACCACGACCAGTTGCGCCTTCATCTCGAATTTCCCCACCGGAACCGGTTGCTGCACCTGGGTGCGGTGAAATGGCTGTGGGATGATTGTGGGTTTCCACTTTCATTAAGATATGCGCATCTTCTGTGCGATACCGATAGGTGCCATTCATTGGATCGCGCACAAAAACCTGGCATAAAGAACCTTCAGCTACAGCGGCGTTATCGCTGTAGGCGGATAATATTCCCGCTGGATTTTTTTCATGGGTGTTACGAATCATGCTGAACAGCGAACGACCCTGTTCCACGCCATCAATAGTCCATTTGGCATTAAAAATTTTATGCCGACAATGCTCGGAATTGGCTTGCGCAAACATCATTAACTCGACATCGGTTGGATTTCTGCCCAATTTTTGAAAACTATCGACTAAATATTCTATTTCATCGTCGGACAAGGCCAAGCCCAATGTGGAGTTAGCCACCACTAAAGCGTCTTTTCCACCTTCTACCAAGCCTACGGTTTGTAAAGGCGCTGGTTGGTGGTGATCAAACAGGCTTAGCTCAGCATCGGATTGGATGACGGTTTGGGTCATGCGGTCATGCAATAATGCGGATAATTTTTGTTTAGCTTCTGTTGATAGTGCAATAGTCGCCGCAATCGTATATTCAATACCGCGTTCAATTCTTAGCACATCGCTTAATCCACAACGCTGCGCTATTTCAGTCGCTTTGCTGGACCAAGGCGAAATAGTGCCAGAGCGCGGCACCACCCAAAACTTTTCGCCAACAATTTCTGATTGGTTTCCAGCACTGCCATAGGCCAACAACTGCTGCAAGATTGCCAGTTGGGCACTATTTAAGTCATCCTGGATGTCGATAAAATGGCTGTAAGTGGCAGACAAAGCAGTGATAGCAGGTTCTATCAGTTGCATTTTGGTTAGTAATTTTTGTATGCGAAAATCAGATAAAGCAGGGGTTCCAGAAATTTTTAACATGTTGGATCTTTTTATTAAGGTGGGTTAGTGTGCGTAACCCAACAACAGCGGAAAATTGTTTGGGTTACGCGGCACTAACCCAAAAAGACAGGGCGCGTTTATTTGGTTGTGCCAGCCAAGTCGTCCTTGATGGTATTGTGCAGTAAATTTAACAAACCTAAACTATGCGCATTTGAAACCGGCTTTTGTTTCTCATCCAAAATAACAACGTCACTTCCCTTGCCATCGTAAGAAAGCAGAATATTGAATATTTTTTCATCCGCCTCAAAACCTTTAAACATAAACACCGCTTCATCCCAAAGCGAACCATCTTTTTGATCCCGATCTTTAGGATCATATTGCACGGTAAAAGTGGCTCCTTCTTGATCACGATGAGTCACTTCCACGGCTTTTCTACTTAAGGCTTTGTCCACAATACGCCAGGATTGTTTTAGCGGTGCGCCAATTTGCAAGTGGTTGTCATTTTCATCTTTTACCAGCTCTACAGATATCGTTTTAAGATCTTGAACGGCTTCTTCCTGGGTAGTTGGTGTTGATGTGGCTGTTGACTCTGTTGTGCCAGTGCTTTCTGGGTTGGCATTATTCTGGTCGTTTGCAATTGGTGTAGCAGTATCTTGGGTTTCAGCAACAGATGGTTTGGGAACTACTACAGGCGCTGCGGCTTGCTCAGCACCCTTCTGTAAATCAGAAGGTAAGGTTAAGGGCGCTATTTCGGTAGTAAATTGATAATCTTTTTCTTTATCAGGAAAGCCCGTTTTTATGTAACTGCATGAGGTTAGGCCTGCTTGTGCCAGCACCAAAAAACACAATGTATAATTTTTAAAGTTATTCATAATTAAATTATTTCTGCCTGTGCCATAGCATCCTTAACAATCGGACAACATTCTGGACTTAACCATGTTAACGGCAAACGGATGCCTTTCCCCATCAGACCCATTTCAGCAACGGCCCATTTAACGGGAATGGGATTGGATTGGATAAACAGGGTTTTGTGTAGGGCCGCCAATTTGGCATCAATAACTTCAGCAGTTTTGGCATCGCCAGCCATGGCTGCAGTGATCATGTCATGTAGTAAACGGGGCGCAACATTACCTGTTACAGTAATACTGCCATTGCCGCCTAATAAACAAAACTCACGGCTAGTGGCATCGTCACCGGTATAAATGGCAAAATCGGGCCCCGTTAAATCCCGAATTTGTTGGTATCTGGATAACTCACCCGTGGCTTCTTTAACGCCGACAATATTAGCCACAAGCGACAATCTGCCAATAGTTTCCGGCAACATATCACAAGCGGTTCGGCCAGGAACATTGTAAAGAATTTGTGGAATATCCACGGCCTCGGCTATGGCTTTATGATGTAAATAAAGCCCTTCCTGGGTAGGTTTGTTGTAATACGGCGTCACAATCAAGCAAGCATCCACGCCAGCTTCTTTTGCTTTGCGCGTTAAAGTAATCGCCTCAGTTGTGGAATTGGCGCCGGTACCAGCAATCACTGGAATTCTGCCAGCCACAAACCCAACAATCCATTTGATAACTTCGCAGTGTTCATGCTCGTCAAGCGTAGCCGATTCACCGGTTGTGCCCACGGCTACCAATGCGTCAGTGCCCTGCTCTATATGAAACTCAACCAATTTTTGTAGACTTTCCTTATCAACCGCTCCATTGTCAAACATCGGGGTTACTAACGCTACGATACTACCTTGAATCATGAACTCTCTCGATCAAAATTGCGGGAATGACTGTTTTTCGCCCATTATAGCAAGCAAATCTTTAAAACTCAGCACCGATTGCTGGGGATATTGGTTTCTAACCCGCATCATATCAAATGACTCGCGTAACCGACTTAGATTTGGTTAAACCAACTAATTATAGGATGTGCTGAGGCACGAAGCGCATCGCTGGAATGACAACCAATCGACACGCTTCTTTCTGTACAAACGCTATTTAGAATCCTGAACTTTCTCTTTTCCAGCAGGCTTAATCAACCGGATACCCAGTTCTTTCAGTTGTTCATCAGTAACAACAGCTGGTGCGCTAACCAATGGACATGCTGCAGATTGAGTTTTAGGGAAAGCAATTACGTCTCGAATTGATGTTGATCCAGTCATCAGCATAACCAAACGATCTAAACCAAACGCCAAACCACCGTGCGGAGGTGCACCGTATTTTAACGCATCCAATAGGAAACCAAATTTCTCTCTGGCTTCTTCATAGCCTATGCCCAGAATGTCAAAAACAGTTTGCTGCATGGAGGTACGGTTGATACGGATAGAGCCACCGCCGACCTCAGTACCATTCAACACCAAGTCGTAAGCGCGAGATAAGGCTTTGCCCGGGTTTGCTACCAAGTCTTCCACGGAACAACTAGGCGCGGTGAATGGGTGATGGATAGCGCTGAAGCGTTGGGCTTTTTCATCCCAGGCAAACATTGGGAAATCAACAACCCAAACTGGTTTCCAAGTACCTTGTAGTAAATTAAGATCGTGTCCAAGCTTAACCCGTAATGCACCCATGGCT
>Ga0208264_1000599_pt1 | contig 10384 bp, 23 predicted proteins | sample LakWasMet31_HOW6_2_FD_183873 | JGI IMG/M metagenome (GOLD analysis project Ga0208264, IMG submission 183873) | Freshwater sediment methanotrophic microbial communities from Lake Washington under simulated oxygen tension - Sediment Metagenome... | ecosystem: Environmental > Aquatic > Freshwater >...
AGCTTGCAATATTTGTCCCCGCTGTTTGCGTTGCACATATAGTTGCCCCAGCTGCGCCATTCCCAATCGCCACACTGTGGCTATGGCTAGGCATTTGCGCCGTTGTTAGCGTCACACTTTCACCACCACCCACCGCGCCCAGCGTTGCCCCATCTAACCCGCCGTTTGCTGTGGTTAAACGGTTTGCCGCTGTGCCGCCTAGATTGTCTTTACCAAATATTGTGCGCCCTCTTAAATCCGGAACGTTAAAGGTCGTTGACCCATCGCCAGCACCGTATAAAGTGCCTATTGCTAAAAATAACGCTGAATATGTAGCCCTGCTAACTGCCTGACCGCCACACTCTAACCAACCCGCAGGAATTACGGCATTGCCATTTGCTTTAATGTCCCCAACATCCGCACCGCTTGATTTTGCACTAATGCCCATTTTTAAGCCTCTGCAAACTCAACATTGCTTACCGCGCCTGTTGCCGTTTCCATGATGCAATTAATTGCACCCGTCACATTAAAGCTTTCAAACTCAAATGTTCCGCCAGCAGGAATTCGGAACCCTTGCCCCGCCGTAGCCGCTACTCCGTCAATTCTTACGCGCATCACCGCGCTTGTATCATTGTTTTGAATCAACAAGTATTTACGCCCAGTGTTTGCGGGTAGTATTTGCTGATTAACGTTTGTTAAGCTCACGCGATTTTGATTTGCCGCGCCGTTATTATTAATCGTGATATTGCCGCTTAAATTTGCACTGTTTAATTCTGCATCTTTCGCAATCACCAATACAAAATAAGCATCTGACCCGCCGTTGTTTGTTACCCTTAAGCGCTCAAAATCAGCATTAAAATTTGCAACTTCACCCTCTGACATGGTGAAAACATCACGCCCAGCGCTTTCCATGTTTTCAATGGTTAATGTATATGGCGCAACCTTTGCGCGAATATAATTACCTTTGAACGCGAACTCATCAGAGAGACCAGCGCCAATTTTTACCGTTACTTCACGAATACTCATTTAGCACCCCGCATCACCAAATAAACCACCACCAACCCGACTACCGCAATAATCGTGTAATTGGTTTGCTTTTCTGCCGTTGCACTAGGGTTTGCCGCCGCATTTGCCGCCGCATTTGCCTTTTCTGTAAATCCCAGCGCCGCCGTATTCTGCGCCGCCGAACTAGACACAATTTTTGCGGTTAAATCCGCTATTGCCGCGATACTTTTATCCGTAGATTCAAAAGCACGTTGAATTGCGCCGCCGTCTAAATTATTGACCACGCCAGTATTTGCGCCATTGATTAATGCGCTATTTCCTACCGCGTTACCACTCCCCGCAATCGCCACGCCGCTATTAGCATCATTAAGCGTTAACGGTTGATTGGTGTAATTTGTGTTACTAACACTTTGTGACCATGAACCCATTTTTTAACCTTTATATTTTGAGTAAGCGTAAATAGTTAAAACCACCAGCCCACTAGCCAACAACACGCCCCTGATTGAACTTAAATCAAACAAAGGCCGCGCATAATCCTGATTGTTTTCACCCTCAAAAAAGGCAAAGCCACTCGCCGCACTAGCGCCGCCGCCTGACTTGTTAACGCTAGACCCGCTTAACATACTCATGATTTGTAGGCCAGCCGTGATAGGGTTTGACATACTCGCCGCCGCACCAATACCCGAAAGCACACCACCAGCACCAGCCGCGCCGCCTGTTACATCCAGAGGCGTACCGCCGCTAGCCTTTACCAATGCATCCAATGGAATAGTCGCACCCATTATGTAAGCCTCCGCCAAGCTACCCAGCCCACAATTAGAACGACTGACAAACCCACTAAACTAGCTGGGTTTGTCACATCTAAAAAAGGTTTGCTGTAAGTGATTGTGTTTTTAGGCGCAAATGCACCTAGCCCGCTAGTTGCCGCGCTAGTTGCACTTGATACCTTCGCACTACTGCCGAATAGCCCCATTATTTGCTTTTAACCAACATAACAACGACACCAACCGCCAGCACCGCGCCGCCAATCCATAGCCATTTATTATCAGTAAATGCGCTAGTGTTTTGTTGCTGATAAGCATTTGCGGCAACCTGACCTTGTAACAATGCCGCTTGCGCGTTTAAGCGTGCGACATAGTTACTTGTATCTGCCATGCCTAAATCAATTTTTTGTTGATTCTTAGCGGCCTGATAAGCAAAAATATCTTTAATTCCGATATCGCTTATCTGGTCGATAATAGAAATGCCTGTATTAAGCCCCATAGCGCACCGCCTAAACTGAAGTTAATACGTCTAGTTGCTCAAGCACTAAATCACAAGAACCCACAGAATCAAAAGTAGAACGTAAGCGAATATCGCTCACGTTTTGAGTATTAAGCAAGTCGCCCGCGTCACCTTCTAGCAAGAAGTCTAAATGCGTAGCTTTTGCCGTTTGAGGCACACGCGCCACAGGACGGATTGCCTTTTGTAGGCGTTCCAATGTTGCTTTTGTAGATGCAATCACTTTAACGCCGTCAACTTCAAGCTCTACGCGCGAAATGTCACCCTTAAATAAGTGGATTGCTTGATAAACAGCACCGCCTTTTGGGATTTTGTCGGTTTCAACCACACCCGTCACAGAGCTAGACAAGCCCACTTCACGGATGCGAGTAAACACACCCAATGGCTGAGGCACCGTATCAATCAACGCACGCGCTACGATAGTACCGTTAGCAGGGAAAGCCGCTTGTAAGTCCATTTCCACCGTCACAGTTGACAAGCCTTGCGTGCCCAATGCTGGCGCACGTTTATATGCCAGTTCGTTGAACTCATCACGGCAAAATGCGAGTTTAAACTCGTTAACCGTATCACCTTCACGGTTGTAATATGCGTTTAAGTCAAACAAGCGCTGTAAGTTTGCATAACGTTGAATCTCGTTACCGTTCACCAATACACGAACCTGACCGATATGCGCCACGGCTAAAGCTGTACCTGTTAAGGTAAAAACAATATCGTGATATGTCGGACCAATAGGCAACTCTAAAATAGCAGTTGACCCAGCCACAACACGCGAAATACTAGGCAATTCATAGATTTTCTTAGCCATGATTAAGCACCTTTAATTTCGTTAAGTGTTGTTGCTACGTCTTTACCGTTAACGTATGGCACATAAGCACCAAGCATTACACCAGCCACACCCAAAGCCATAGCTTTTACAGCTTGATTTGGTGCGAATTTGTAAATGGCGAAAATCACCGCCGCGCCGATTAATTTATTACCCATGTTTTAACCCTCTATCAGTATCCGCAAAATTGCGTATTAAGTTTTGAAGGCCTCATTTAATGGCAAAAAAAAACCGCCCAATATAGGCGGTAACTGTTCCCGTTCCCGTTACAGGTAAACGGGGTTAAAAAAAGTTATTTATTTTTTAAAATTTAGCTTATGTAATGAAGTTTTTTTGTCTAAAACGCTGTAATGGGCAAACTCAAATGCATTTAACGCTTCCAGCACCTCAACCGATACACGTGTTTTACGTGCCATGTATTTAATATCATCCCCCGAACTCATACGGAATAAATAAAAGTCCGTTGCATTTCCTAACGCAGTTTTGTCAGCCTCTGCCCACCTTTGAGATATAGGAAAAATACTGATTGAACGCTTCAAACCCCTACGGCATAAAATGCCCCAGCCTTCAGGCGCTTTTGCCGTAGTGGTAACGTCTGCTAACTCTTCCGCAACTACAGCACATTCACCAAAAAAAGAGCCGTAGTGAAAAACGCACTTACAGAAAAGATCGAACTCTGCCTTAATATTCCCGCCGCTCACGTAGGCATAGCGCCCCGCCCTGCCTGATTGCACAATACGCTTAAGCTCTACCAAGCTAGAAACCTTTTTAAAGCCCGCCTCATTGCACCATTGCGCCTCAATATCCCAGACAAATACCGTTTTAAACGGCTTAATCATTTTTAGCGTGTGAGTTGTTTTACCGCAACGGCTAGACCCGCCAATAATGCACAGTCGCCCGTCTTTCGTTTTCAAACTCATGGCCTAAGACTCTGATGCAAATCTAAACGTGCTACCTAGTGGCGTATCTGCTGAATGAACGCCGCCGCTATGTTTGACCTCTTCGCCCTTAACTTCTTTTTCAACTTTCGGCCTGTCTAACTTGTAAGCCTCAAAAGTTGCCAGCGTAACAGGCGCTAATGCGATTAATAATGCGAACTCTTCAACACCGCCGCCATTTTCTAAATGTGCTAAAAACTTCTGACCAAATGTATATTTTCGCAATACAGGAACCAAAGCCGCAGAAACGCCGTTAATTACCGTACTAGACCACACCGCCGCCGTGTTTTTTAACCCCATTACATCCAGACCCAAAGGGATGACCGTTAAAATGCCCGTAAGCGCGTTTTGTGCGTTTTCGTTAGTTTGCTGATTTTCGCCCTGCTCTTCGTGCTCACCTTGCGCCGCTTCGTCTTCGACTATTGATAAGTTTAAATTATGCTCACTTGCTAATTGCTCAGCGCTCTTGCCGTTATCAATGTTGCTTTCGTTGTTTTCGTTTTCAATATTCATTTATAGCCCCAAGTCAAAGCCGCTTTTCGGCTTTTCAGTTTGTTGTAATGTTGGTTTTTTCTCTGTATCAGTAACAGAATCGCCGCGCACGCTTGCCGCAATAGCTGGGTATTTTTTGTTGAACTCTGCCTCGCGGTATGTATCGCCACCGATACGAAGCTGAATACCGCACTTAGCATCACAAAACCCGAACGGCTTACCGTTTTTGTCCTGCGTGATTCTTACCCCTTTTTCAGTGCCGCAACATGGGCAATCAATGCGCCCGTGAATGGTTTTTTCGTTAGCCATGACTAGCCACCGAATCCATTTTTTTTCAAATGCTCCAACTCTGCACGCAAGGCTACAACCTCTAAACAAATATTGTGCATAGCTTCACGAATCACTAATACAACTTGCTCGGCCTTTTCTGCCTTAGTCATATAACCCGCAGATTGCAATTCAGATATAGCCGCGTTTAACGCGCCCAACTCAACAACAAAACCACCTGTAACCGTATCTGTTACAGAACCACCCTGATTGATATCCATTTATAAAACCTTTCATAAAGTTAGTTTGATAAGCAAAACTTATCATGTGCAAACCTTAACAAAAAGCTTAATAACTGTCACGGGTTACAGTTATTTACACAAGTCCAAGTTGCGAAAGCGGGCTGTGCCCGCTTCGCTTAAAACCTTAAAAACCTAAACCCAATAAGACCTATTAACCTTATTATTTCCAAATACATCAGTAGCGCCCGAATGGTCAAATTTAACCTTTTCACTACCCACCAATCTAGTTAATGCACATTGAACAGCCTTAATAGTGAGACCTGTGTCAGGTAGATGTCTCACTATCTCCCTAGCTTCGTATTTAAGCCCCTTTTTAGACTTCAAAAACTCATAAACTAAGAAACTTGTTTTCATCACCACACCCCCGCCAATCCGTTTAATTCATTAAGCCACCATTTCATGCAGTAATTTCTCCATGTATCATCGGGCGCACCACCATTGTTCAACCATGCCAAAAACTCACTACGCGCATTAAAACGCTCTTCATAACTCAACAAATCATCAATATTCGCATATACCATAATTAAACCCTCACCCACTCTTTACGATTAGTTGCCATCACTTCAAAGCCGAATCGCTCACCCACGCCCAGCACCTTAAACGCGCTAATCAGGCCATATTTACCCTGCTTTTCGATAACGTCATAATCAACCTTAAAAACAGATTCACGACTAGACACATAAAGCCCGCCCATTGCCTCAATAAACGCGGCAAAACTTGCGTCACGCTCTTTTGTTTTTTGTGCTGATTGCCAAAGCTTCACGAATAACGGGCGCTTGCCCTCTGTTTGATTTTCATCAATGCGGCGCACTTCACGCCATGCCGTAACAGAATGACCGCCTATTTGTTGAAACTGCCTTATGCGCCACGTACTAGCCCACGCCTCTACCCTTGCCGCGTTTGTTTCACTACTTGACCCCTTACCCACTTCATCGTCGCTCTCACCCTCTACCCCGCCCAAGTTTTTAGCGACATACTTAACCACGTAACCAGCCGCGCCGCGCTTGTCCATATCTTTAAATTTCACACGAGGCGATATATCGCGGTGTAACTCTTCGCGGTCTGTTTCAATGAATTTTTGGGTAATGTAATGCTTAAGCTTTTTAAGCGTGGATGGTTTGCCGTCATACCATAAAATCATGTGCCAATGCGGCGTGCCATCGTGGTGTGGCTCTGCCACCCTTAAGCCGTAGAATTTAACGTCATGCTTTGCTAACAATGCCCGCGCCTTCGCCCATGCGCTCACAAGGTATTTTTGTGCCTCGTCTGGCTGTGTGCCGTCATATTTTGTGTTTTCTTTACCGTCACTTGTCCTAGCGTGCATACGGCTGGGCGTGGTCAAAGTGGCAAATGTTGATTTATGCCCGTATTTGTTCGCCAGCTCTTCAAAGCCTTTAATACGCGCCATTAATTCCGCAAACCTGTTTTTATGGTTTGCCATACCTGAACCAGCAATGTCTGATAGCTTCATTATCTCGCCGTGCTCGTTCATCATTTCGACGTTTTTTAATAACTCTGCATTGCGTTTTAACTGTTGCTTACGGCGCTCCAACGTATCATTACTTACATATACATCATGCTTTTTATGCACGATGCCAGCATCACGCGCCGCCGCTTCACGGGCTTTCGCGTGCGAGTTCCGCAAGTTACGAAGCCACCACGATTCACAACAAAGCCTTGCACGTTGCTGGTTTAAATCAAACTCCATTGGATAGCGCACGCTGTAAGCATTAGATAAAATCAGGCACTTGTCATAAGCGTAAAAATCAAATTGCAAACTATTAATTTTATGATCTGCAAAATACGACTTACATTGACCCGCGCATTGCTTTGATAAATTAATCAAATCATCATCACCAGCGCCGATATCAATAGCCCCCTCCAACGTCTCCACCAGCTCACGCAAATATAAATTTGCATCACGTAACGAAGTCTTAGCCAATACCGCATAACGCTTATGCACGGCATCACGCCAAACACGCGGCAACCTATTAAGCTTTTCATGCTTAAAAGCGTCCATTTCACGCCAAAACTGATAAGCAGTCATTTAGCGCCCCGCTTTCTGCTGTTCAGCATAAGCCGCTAATAATCTGTTTTTTGGTAAATCTAGTGTTTGATTAATTACATAAACGTAACCATGCAAATATGCACCCGATAGGTTTAACTCATTAAGCCTAATTGGTATGCCGCGCATTAACTCGTGCGCTTTTTGGATATGGTCTATTGCCGTATGTAGATTAAATAACGCTTCGTCTAACTTGCGAGCGCCTACGGCTGATAATTGTGGGTGATTTTCGTTATTGTGAATTGATAACACCGTGCCTAAATCAAGCGGCGGTATTTTTTCTGATGATAATGCTTCTAATGCTGCACTTGCTCTGCCCATTTCAAACACTCCAAAAATGGAGCTATGAAACGTCTTAAATTATGTCTATTATTAACTTAGCGTCTTAAAATTAACAGCCAATGTATATTATGTTAAATTGAAAGACGCATTCTTTCTCACAATCTACTAATAACAAGAGGTGAAAAATGCTTATCAATTCAGACTTATTTAACGAAGTTTCAATAACTCACGATGATATAAATTTGTGGCTTGACTGCAATAACCCGCATCTATCAAACCAAAGAAAGGATTATTATGTAAAAACCTTTAATGTAGCAAACAAAATAAAATTATCAAAAGTCAATGATTCATTTAAAAAACTTATCAAACAGGATGATTCACCGCCCGAAACTTTCAGCGCATTTCAAACTAAATACAAATGCGACCAGCCAGAACCGCCCGCGCCTTGCAACAAAATGCGATGCAATTGCGATTTAAAAAGCTGTAAATTTAGAAAGTTAATACTACGCCGCGCGAGGAATCGGCGCTATTATGTGAAAAATCAAAAAACCCAATCAACTAATCAAAAATAAAAGGCTAACACCATGAAAAAACTATTGATTTCTTTAACTTGCTTAAGCTTTGCAGGATGCGCCGCTAATCCTGCCGTTTATGGCACTGTAAAACAAAATTACCGCCCAAAGGGTGAAGATAAACCACTATCTATCGAATCACGCCTAGTCGTTAAACAGAACCTGTTAGATAAAGATTTTGGCGTTTTATTCAATGTAGATAATAAGATGCAACTTGCTTTTAATCTTGACCAGCACGGCAATGGCTCCCTTTCATGCACCACACCACAGATCGACACCAAAGGCGGGTTTATGTGCGAACCACACAACGGCCACAAAATCGGCGCTAGTTGCATGGGTTCAACTGCAAACGGTAGATTTGCAAGCACCCAATGCTCTTTTACTTATGACGATGAAATAGCCGCTAATTTTAAGTTTTGACCTTGTGAATGAATAGCAAAAAGCCCGCATTGCGGGCTTTTTAATTAATGCTTACTAAGTATGTGATTGTCTAGCCGCTCATGCGCTTTTGCCGCATAGCCTTTTGCCTCTGATACTGAATTGCGTATATGGTGTAACTCGTTACGGATTGACCAGCCAACCACCAGCGCCAACGCACTAAACAAGTTACTAACCGTTAATAATTCAGCCATCAAAGCACCGCCATAACCGCCAAGCCCAGCGCATTAACTACTTGCTGGCCTGTATCACCAAATAACGAACCAGCCACAACGCCCAGCGTTAACCATGTTGTTTTACTGTCAAAAATTGCTTTTAATTTGTCTTTCATGCCCCGCCCCTAAAGAAAAAATGCCGATAATGATTTGCTTTGTAATTGCTTTTTGTAATCTATTGCACTGTCATAAGGCGCACCCGTAAACGTTCCCGCCCTTTTCTGTTGCAAGTATTTATCAATCCCGCCGTTAAGCTGAATGTAATAATTAAAGTTATCTGTTAATTGCGTGCCGCCTGTTATTTTTGGCTCAACACCCACCACAGAACCCGCCAACGCTCCCAGCGCCTCAAGCGGATGTTGCAACCCCTGACCAAGCACAGAATCAGCCGCTTTATTGAAATATTTATTCATCACGTAAAGCACGAATAAACCACCCCCAGCCAGCGCCAGCAATCCGCTATGTTTTTCTATAAAGTTAAACATAAAGCAAGTTATCTTTCGCTTGATTGCCTGTGATGTTGTCGCTCCACTCTGGTGAATACTGCACGTTGCTAATGCTTTGCAATGCGGCCTTTTCTTTAACCACTTTGCTAATTACATAAGCCACCGCCAGCCCACCCAGCACAATAGCGATGTTTTCAAATGTTAGTTTCATGCTACTTTACCCCCTGCCGCGAATAGTTCCGCGTCTGCAACCCTGCGATTATATAAACCTTGCGTAAATTTACCGCCCGAATTTACCCACTTTAAAAACTCTGCTTTTGCTTCGGTGAATAATCCCGCGTTTACTTTCTTAAGTAGCGTAGACCTTGCAAATGCACCGCGCCCCACGTTGAAAACAAAGCTTACTAGCGCATCAAACTGAAATTGCGAAAGCTTGATTTTTACTAGCGAATTTACCGCATCTTCGGCGGCGCTTAAGTCTTTAACCAATAGGCGTGTGGCCTCTTCGATAGTAATTGTTTGGTAACTTTCAGTAGGCAAAATTAAATGCCCGTAACCAATCGTTGGTTTACCTGCTGAATCAAGGTAACGATTAACGCGGAACCCCTCCCAGCCTTTAATATGCGCTAAACCAGCCAGCGAAATGCCCATATTTAAACCACCGTTAAAACTTGTTACTTTCATAAAACCACCCTCAATTACGCCCGCCGCAATATCCATAAGCCCGCCTTCACCGTTTGCGCTCACGCCTCTATTTTCCGCATAGGCTGAATAGGCCACATAACCCGCCAACCCTAGCCCAGCCGCCGCTAGTATTTTTTTAAACATTTAACGCCACAGCCTCTAGCCGCGCCTTTTCTTCATTGAACTGCACAACGTAATCTTCAATTAATGCCGCATTGTCAAACCATTGATTAGCGCCGCTTTTAAATTCCATTGTGCCGTTTGCGCCGTTCCACTGGATAGCGTGCAAGCTGCGCGGCGTGTAAGTAAAATCGAATTGCAACGCCTCACCGTTTAAGATGATTGTTTTATCAGGAACTATTACCGATAGATTCATTTTTTAAGCCTTAATAATAAAATTTGCCACCATAGCTGGCGGTATGTTTTTGTGCGACCCGCTTGAGCCTTGCGCGTTTGCTGGGATAGGATAGCTTGCAATATTTGTCCCCGCTGTTTGCGTTGCACATATAGTTGCCCCAGCTGCGCCATTCCCAATCGCCACACTGTGGCTATGGCTAGGCATTTGCGCCGTTGTTAGCGTCACACTTTCACCACC
>Ga0208264_1000604_pt1 | contig 10301 bp, 7 predicted proteins | sample LakWasMet31_HOW6_2_FD_183873 | JGI IMG/M metagenome (GOLD analysis project Ga0208264, IMG submission 183873) | Freshwater sediment methanotrophic microbial communities from Lake Washington under simulated oxygen tension - Sediment Metagenome... | ecosystem: Environmental > Aquatic > Freshwater >...
ATCGCACCAACTACGAAGCGATGAAATTGGCTATTGCCCGGGCCTTAAGCAATTCACCAAGTATTGAGGAATTGACCGCCAATCGTCATAAAATTGTGCATGAAATGTATGATCCGGAAACCGGCGAGTCTCAGTGGTAAAACTAAGTGCAGGGCATAAGCCTTGCCACATTCTTTAAAGAGTTATGGAACTTGCCGCCTGTCCTGAATGCGATTTACTGCTAAACCCGCATCAAGCGGCGGTAGGTGAAAAAGCTCATTGTCCACGCTGTGGGTATTTACTGCAGCGCCCCAGCAAACAAAGCATTGAACGAACATTAGCGTTGTCTATTGCCGGTTTGCTGCTTATGTTACCGGCTAACCTGCTGCCGTTGGTCGGTATCAAAGTACTGGGTACCAGTCACGATGGCACGTTGTGGTCTGGCGTGTTTACCCTGTTTTCGGAAGGCATGTGGGCCGTTGCGGTGTTGGTGTTTTTATCCAGCATGCTGTTTCCGTTACTGAATATCGTTTTATCGTTATTAGTCAGCTTTTATCTGCATTTTAATAAACCCCATAAATACCTGTCCCATTGGATGCGTTGGTTACAACACTTGAAAGAATGGGCCATGCTGGAAGTGTACATGCTGGGTATCATCGTCGCCTGCGTCAAATTGACATCCATGTCTGAAGTTAAATTTGGCTTGGGGTTGTATGCCTTTATAGCCCTGATTGTGGTGTCCGGCATGTTGGCTAGTCATTTGGATGGGTATTTATTTTGGCGACACATTCGGCGGCTCAATAACAAGTCATGAAAACTAACGCGAATGCGCTCAGCCGTGGTCTGGTCCGGTGTCACGATTGCGGACACTTAAGTAAAGTAAATACACCTCATTGTCCGGTATGCAACGGCCATTTACATCCGCGTAAACCCAAAAGTTTGCAACGCACAGCAGCATTATTATTAAGCAGTTACGCCCTGTATCTTCCTGCCAATGTATTTCCGATTATGACCGTGACACGTCTTGGGTCAGGGGAGCCGCATACCATTATCGGCGGTATTTTTGCGTTGATTGACAGCGGCATGATGCCGATTGCGCTATTAGTGTTGGTTGCCAGTATTTTAGTGCCGATGGTTAAATTGCTGGGCTTAAGCTTGTTAGTGTTTAGCGTCCATTTTCACTGGCCCATCAATGCGCGCTTGGCAACCGTCGTTTATCGAATTATTGCCTTTGTCGGGCGCTGGTCGATGTTGGATATTTTTATGATTACCATCCTGGTGTCTCTGGTCAATCTGGGCGGTGTTGCCCAGGTGATTGCCGGCCCTGCCGCTACCGCATTTGCTTGTGTGGTGGTTTTGACTATGTTTGCTGCCACAAGTTTTGATCCACGCCTGATCTGGGATAACCCAAACGCTTATGAATGACTTTAATGATCCGATCGACGACGGCAGGGATGCCGAAGGTAGAGCAATGCAGGGAGCAATTGCCGATACAGCCGAAGCTGCTGACGCAACTATCAATAAACGCACTGAATTGCCTCTAGTATGGTTTTTACCACTTGTCGCCTTGCTGGTCAGCGGTTGGTTAATTTCCAAAGCGATGATGGAAAAAGGCCCGGAAATTACCATTACCTTTCCTACTGCGGAAGGCTTAGAGGTAGATAAAACCAAAATCAAATACTTGGATGTGGAAATCGGCAAAGTCACAGCAATTTCTATCAATGATGATATGAAAACTATCCGGGTGACTGCGCAGATGAGCAATACGGCCGATGATTACCTGAAAGAACACAGCCGGTTTTGGGTGGTGCGACCGCAAGTGGGGTTATCCGGTATTTCCGGACTGGGCACCTTATTATCCGGGGCTTACATTGAAATAAAACCGGGTGATGGTGATACAAAAACCGAATTTGTTGGACTCGCTACGCCACCGCCACTGAAAACGAATACTGAAGGTAGGCAATTTATTCTTGAAGCCAATAATCTTGGCTCGTTAAGAGCCGGCACGCAGATCAATTTTCATGGCATTAACGTCGGTTCGGTGCTCGCTCACGAATTGTCCGAAGATGCTAACTCCATACGTCTGACTATTTTTATCAATAAGCCATACGATCAATTTGTCAGAAAAAACACCCGTTTCTGGATAGACAGCGGCATTGATTTATCTGCCGGTGCGGATGGATTCAAAGTCCACACGGGGCCTTTGGTGTCGTTATTAAGCGGCGGTATCGCCTTTCGTAGCAATCCGGAAGACTCAGTGGAAACTATCCAACCTGATAATACTCAATTCCAACTGTATGACAATTATCAGCTATCAACCCAAGTTGTTTATACCAACACCTTGAGATATGTGATGTATTTTAAAGGCTCAGTGCGTGGGTTAACGGAAGGTGCCCCGGTGCAATTACGAGGTATTCCGGTCGGCAAAGTGGTGCATATCGACTTGGAGCTGAATGAGACCACCCAAGACATCCAAGTGCCGGTAACGATTGAGCTGGAGCTGGAACGCATCCATAAAATCAACAATAAACCTCATGTTAGCGATAAAGACATCGTGGCTCAGCTGATTAAAAAAGGCCTGCGTGCGCAATTGCAAACCGGCAGCTTTTTGACCGGACAATTACTGGTAGACCTGGATTTCTATCCGAAAATTCCGGTGGTACTTAATGATAATAAGAGTATCTATCCTGAGTTTCCCACCACGGCGGGTTCGCTAGATCAACTTACTCGTTCCGCCACTGTCATCATGGATAAAATCGCCAAATTACCGTTGGATAATTTGAGTGATGAGGTCAACAAAACCCTGCAATCGTTGCAAGGCACTTCTAAAGCCGCCAAAGATATGCTGATCGTAGCCAAAGGCACATTAAGCGCTACCGACAAAACCATGAGCTCCGCGCAAAAAGTGTTAACTACCTTAGAACCTGGCGCCAGCACACATTATGAGTTGGAGAAATTATTGCAAGAACTGACCCGCGCCGCCGGCTCAGTGAAACAACTCACTGATTATCTGGAGCAGCATCCAGACTCACTACTTCGCGGTAAGGAAGGGGAATAAGCATGGCTAACCGCATTATTAAATCAATCGTTATAGGCGGCTTGCTTTCAGCCTGTACTGCAACGCCGCCCACCCATTTTTATGTCCTGGAACCCCAGTTTGATGTGCCTGCCGTTAGCGCCGATACGCAAGTAAAAAAATTGATTGTCGGCATTGGCCCTATATCGATTCCTGCATTGCTGGAGCGCAAGCAATTGGTGACCCGTGATGCTGATAACAATCTGCAAATCGCCGAATTACACCAATGGGCCGCACCCTTAAAAGACAATATTGCCGAAGTGTTAGCCCAAAATCTAACAGCACTACAACCCAGCCAAATTATCAGGGCCTACCCTTGGAGTGCTTACGGCAGTATTGATTACCAAATCATTGTGCAAATCAGTCGTTTCGACGCCAAGCCCGAGCAGTCCGCCAATCTTGAAGCCAACTGGGCCATCATGGATCAAAAAACGCACACCGTTATCAGCAATGGCTTTTCTAAAATCCAAACTAAACCTGAAAATGCCACTATCGTCGGCACCGTAAAAGCGCTGAATGGCACACTGGCAACACTGAGTCAGGAACTAGCCAAAGCCCTGTCAAAATTAAAATAATCCCTTTAAAAACAGTAAACTAGCTTATTTTTCTTGGATTTAACCTGAAAATACTTTAGAATTTGCCCGGTTCTGTGCAGTTATGTTTCAGAAGGGGTGTTAGCTCAGTTGGTAGAGCAGTGGACTCTTAATCCATAGGTCTAGGGTTCGAATCCCTAACACCCCACCAATAAAATCAAAGGGTTGCGCATTAGCAGCCCTTTTTTTATGTCTGGCGTTTTGTGAAATGTAACCAGTTTGTAACCGCATTTGCTCAATACTTAAAGCTATCCATTGATATTTATCTGTAACACTTCCTTAAATTCACACACTAAAAAGCCGATTAAAAGTACCTGCTTTAAACTTTCTATGGGATATAGCTAAAGCACTCAATTCGCAGGTGTAGTCATCAAAAAAGCTTTTATATTATTTCGTGGCCACTATCGCTGAGATTCATGGAGTGTGCCACAGGCACACAAGCTGACGCTATACGGAAATAGCTGTCAGATGTGTATAAGCTTCATTGGAAGATGATGGTAGGCCCATCAAAGTCTGTTGTCGGAAACTGGCTTTAAACCACCTCAAGCTGCTTGCATTAAGAGTGCAGGTAGTGAGCGTTGAGGAAAAGCTAATGTTGAATTAGCAGGTAGGGTATAAAGAGACGAGTTAAACCGAACCTATGTTGACGCGTCGTTATTCAGAGATTAGGCATCAAAACCAAGGGCGTCCATGACTCTTGGGATTAGTCTGCAAGCGAGTTCGAAGCCTGTGCAGGCGGTGTCCGGCGTATAGTAGGCGTGACTTTATATTGGGCTTTCAATGGGAACTGTGGGAACCAGTCATCATGATGTTAAGGGAGAAATGCAAATAACTAAATTTATGAGCATGAGAGTACCGATGCGTGATACTGGGGCGGAGTTGCTCGTAGTAGTGTTGAGGCGTTTGTAATGAACGTGGAGCGAAGGGGCAACATCAGGCGGCCTTTGCTGATGTCACAACTGTCTACTGGCAGGAGGATGACGTGAGCGAGGCAAAACCTATGTCATTTCGAAATGGCAAGTCATGCGAGCATTTGAATTGGTGAAAGCCAATGCAGGTGCCGCTGGCGTTGATAAGCAATCGCTGTCGGATTTTGAAAGAAATCTGAAAGCAAATCTTTACAAGCTATGGAATCGGCTGTCGTCCGGCAGTTACTTTCCACCGCCTGTGAAAGCGGTAGCCATACCGAAGAAAGCGGGCGGAGAACGACTCTTGGGCATCCCTACAGTGAGTGATCGTATTGCTCAGATGGTCGTTAAACTTGAGTTTGAACCGCAGGTTGAGCCGCACTTTTTAGCTGACTCATATGGCTATCGGCCGAACAAGTCAGCATTGGATGCGGTGGGGGTCACGCGAGAACGTTGTTGGCGCTACGACTGGGTGCTTGAGTTTGATATTAAGGGCTTATTCGACAATATACCGCACGATTTATTACTTAAAGCGGTCCATAAACATACGGATGTGCCTTGGGTGACGCTGTATATCGAACGCTGGTTGACGGCGCCGATGCAGATGCCAAATGGGGAGTTGATCAGCCGGGGAAAAGGCACGCCACAGGGTGGGGTTGTCAGCCCGGTGCTCAGTAATCTGTTTCTGCACTATGTATTCGACAAATGGTTGCAAAATCATTACCCGAATACGCCCTGGTGTCGATATGCTGATGATGGTCTGGTGCATTGCCGTAGTAAGGCAGAAGCCTAACACATGCTGGAAGTACTGAAGCAACGCTTTTTGGCCTGTGGACTTGAACTTCATCCGGTGAAAACCAAGATCGTTTATTGTAAAGATGGTAGTCGCAAAGGGCACTATGAGCATACCTCCTTTGATTATTTGGGGTATACGTTCAGGCGGCGACTGTGTAGAAATCGCAAGAGAAACAGCGTGTTTGTAAACTTTACGCCCGCAGTGAGTAAAGCGGCGCTGAAGTTAATGCGGCTAAAGATCAGAACGTTAAGAGTGAGAACACGTACCGAGTTGAGCTTAGGGCAAGTCGCTAAATGGCTGAACCCCATCATTAATGGATGGATAGCCTATTATGGTTGCTACACTCGCTCAGCGTTATACGGACTGTGTCGCCACGTTAACATGACTCTGGTGAGGTGGGCGAGGCGTAAGTTCAAGGCGCTTCGTCAGCACAAGATCAGGGCAATGCTGTTTCTGAAGAAGATTGCAGATCAATATCCAAACTTGTTCGCTCATTGGCGAGCCGGAATGATAGGTGCGTTTGCCTGATGGGAGCGGTATGAATCGAGAGATTCACGTACCGTTCTGCGAGAGGCTGCGGGGGAAGTGCCTGTGGTCTACTCAACATGCACCGAACCGGAGTCGGAAGGTGCGTGAATCTTAGTCCCCGGTAGCTATATCGTTCCGGCGTTTTTTCGAGCGAGCTGTTTGCGATGGAAAAATGCAATCGGTCGATGCCGATAGCGTAACGTCATTGCTGCGATGTTTAGCCACCTTGTCGTGGCTAAACGATATTGGAGCAGGACAGCCGGGGCTTGCGTAGCAATCTAACCGTCGCTAAGTTTTGATGATTTCACGCAGGAGCAAGGAAATCACCCTTCAAAACTTAGCGACTCGCTTGCTGGGTCATGATGTGAATACTACATACCTGTCCGCCTCTTTGTCTCGATTCGCCAGTCCTGCCTGTTTCAGGGACGCCGCCAGGGGATGTGTTTTAAATAGGCGTTAAAGCGCTCAACCTTACCTTTGGTCTTGGCGCGATAAGACCAAAGGCACGGAGCTTAAAGCCATAGTCCCGAGCCATTTGTAACAGATGACTATTCCAGTGGTGTTTGTCTTCGCCGAAGTCATCGCGCTCAATCATGATGCACTTGGCGTAATCATAGAGGAGGTCCTGTGGCACCCTACCAAAGTAATACAATGCGGCTTCGATACCAGCCAGCCAATCTTCCTGACGCTCATGTTCGCTGAAGCGGACATAGGTCGCACGGATCCCCAGCTCAGCCACCAGGGCCTTTAGCTTACGTCGGCCACGACTGATGATGGTAAAGTCCACCTGCAATTGTTTTCCGGAGAGGGCGTTTCAAAGCGGACGACGGTATCAGTGACCGGCGTTTTAAAAGGAAATTCGGCGACAATTACAAGCCCTTCTTTTCCTTTTTAACCTTTCGCCTGAATTTCGTGAAACAGCACGATCACTGGGATCCAATCGGGTTTTGCCGCGTTGATCCGCATCATGCAAGTACGTTTTAAAGTTTTAATTAAAATTGATTATCTGTTTTCGAGCAGTTTCTTTTCTTGAGCCCTTTTTTCCTCAGTAACTAATTGAGCTCTGCCAATTATTTTTGTTGGGAAAAAGGTTGTGGTTCATTTGTTTTCTGCAAGTTATGTTGAATTGCATTATTCGTTGGCAATGATTCATTTGTATCGTCTTTATGAATAACTGTATTTCCAATTAATTCATTATTATTTTTTATTTTCTGCTCGGTAAACGCACGTCATAAAATATCCTTAAGAAACGTCCATTTCGCTTGCTATTTCTTTATATGTCAAACCAAATTCGTTTCGAGCTTTTTGAATCTCATCCTATCTGGAAATAATAGTTTTTGTTAATGAAATACTAACCCCGGTATTTACCTTAGAGGTCTCAGCCTTCGCAATAACGCTTGTCAATTTATCATCAAAAATTCCCATAACCACCCCGCTCTAAAAAATAATCAACCATCGTTGCTGGTCAATATGCTACTAATTCTCTCAATATCAAAAAATTTTTGTAAATTCGAAAAAATACACCAACAAATGCACCATCAGATAAACCAACAATGCACCAAAACAGAACCAACTATTTTAATGTTGTACCAATAGTGCCTGACAAATACACATATTATTTTCTTATTATGCACCAAGTCATGCACCACTAATTCACATACATACACCAAGATACACCAACGCAATATCATTTATACACCAAATCTAAAGCGAAAGATTCAAGCACACCCCTTAACCCTCCCTATCGGGAGAGTGAAATCGCTCCGCTGGGTGTCCATTTTTTGGTAAAGCATCAAAAAAAGCAGGTCGCGTCAAACCACTTTTGCCTTTTATCAACTACTTTCAGCACCAGCATCCTGCATCACAAGTCTCGGCAACATTTAAAATGTGTGTAGTACATATTGTTTTATTCGGGTTATTATAAATAATAAAATAACTGATTTTAGATAGTTATAAGACGGTAGGTGAAATAAAAAAATCACAGTATTGGTAGATAAGAATTGCACTCGATAAATTAAATGAAGTATTAGAAGAAATGGCAAGCATTCAAGACTATAATTGCAAAATAGAAACTTAATATTTCACTGAAAATATTCGTGTTGATAATGTTGCTATAGTTTCGTTTGGAAACAAAAATAAAGATATGGAGCGATTGAATAAACTACGCAATGCTAAACGTGATTTTTCTAAATTTAATGCTCTTAAACAGGATTTTTATTTAATGAATTTAAAAAAATCCCATGAGAAAATAATTAAATAAGCAATAAAAAGAAAAGGATTAATACCTGGAAATGTAAAATAAATTAATATTCAGCGCGATTTTAAATAACGGCGTTGAGTGGCAGGTTGAAGCTTTTGGAGAAGGTGATATTCTTGCCAATTATGTTAAGCGCGAAGATGGGGAAATTATGTCAATCAATGCCAGAGAAATCTTTACTCTACAAAAATAAGTTGATGCATTCGAAATATTAGTTGATCAAAGGTAGCGCTTTGATAAAAGCGTATTGTGCTTTTTTTTGGGGAACGTGAAAATCATGTATTTTGAGTAAATTAATATGATTTATTGGGTATGTTTCATGGTATCTATGGTTTGAATGCGCTTTAAGCCCGAACCAGATTTTTAATGAAATGAGATAATTATGCGGTTTCGGGCTTACAATCCCAATGAGCAGTTCCCTGACGTACAGCTAGCTTAGAAAGTGAAATATCCTGCCGAAGCCTTTATCACCAAGACAATTGCGGCATAGTGCTCAGATCGCCGGAGTTACGAAACTTGCGAGCTGCCTTTGTTATTGTTTATACATCAAAAACATGTTTTATCAATCACTTGATTAGCAGTGTGCGGCATAGCGCCAAGATTTTTTTTGTTTCTCTCCGTACAGACAGCTTAGAAGTCATGATGAAGATTAACTGAAAATTACACTTCTTGCGATAATTACGATAATTACACTTCTTGCGATAATTACGATAATTACGATAATTACGATAATTACGATAATTACATGATTATCATAATTACTTTTCAACGTGTAATATTGTGTTATGTAACCTTTAAATTAACACCGGCAGGGAACTACCGAGTGGATCAGGGCGGTATGTTTCGGTCTTTCTAAGCTGCCTGTGCGGCAGGGAAACGGCCATCCAAAACAACTTTATCTCCGCTGTCTTTCTAAGCTGCCTATGCGGCAGGGAACTGCGTAAAGCGCTTTAAGGATTTAATTGTCCATTTCTAAGCTGCCTGTGCGGCAGGGAACTCCCCACTGCACATACGACAACATTGGATGATTTTCTAAGCTGCCTGTGCGGCAGGGAACTAACGCCAGGTCGTTAATAAACTGCGCGGCATTTTCTAAGCTGCCTGTGCGGCAGGGAACGCTTTTCAGAGCGTCAGCCCGGTATTGTCAGTTTTCTAAGCTGCCTGTGCGGCAGGGAACACCTTCCTGCGCATAAACCATCACAATATATTTTTCTAAGCTGCCTGTGCGGCAGGGAACAGTTTGCCGACTTTAACAAAGCGCCCCATTCCTTTCTAAGCTGCCTGTGCGGCAGGGAACCGAATCTGATCCTTTGGGTTCATCTCCAACATTTTCTAAGCTGCCTGTGCGGCAGGGAACGTGGCGTTAAAGCGCATTTACGGCGCGGCCATTTTCTAAGCTGCCTGTGCGGCAGGGAACCCTAGTAAGCATTGTTCTCAGTCTTTCCATTTTTTCTAAGCTGCCTGTGCGGCAGGGAACTACGCTATCAACAAAGCCCGACACGGCAATCATTTCTAAGCTGCCTGTGCGGCAGGGAACCCGCCTTGCACCGCGTAATCCGGAAACACATATTTCTAAGCTGCCTGTGCGGCAGGGAACAAAGGTTATCGCGGCAATATACCTGCACATGATTTCTAAGCTGCCTGTGCGGCAGGGAACATAAGAAAGCCATCAAAAATGAAAAACATTAATTTCTAAGCTGCCTGTGCGGCAGGGAACTTTGCCGTCTCGCGGAACATCGTTAGAGGTCGTTTCTAAGCTGCCTGTGCGGCAGGGAACCGCGTTCTGTCGTTTCTTTTCTTACGTTTCCCCTGCTGTTTCTAAGCTGCCTGTGCGGCAGGGAACCTGGGCTGTTGTGGTACATCAACGGCTTTGAATTTCTAAGCTGCCTGTGCGGCAGGGAACCAGACTCGGCTCTATCAATTGATTCAGACTCGTTTCTAAGCTGCCTGTGCGGCAGGGAACGATACGTTGGGCGGCATGGGCGATGTTGATGTTTTCTAAGCTGCCTGTGCGGCAGGGAACCGCAGCAAACAAAGTGTAATGGTCTAATAAAAACGGACACATAGATAGGTTGATAAAATTCATCAATCTATTTAAAAGGAACCCGAGTATGAACCCACCCCGTCGCCAATTTGATAGCGTCTTTAAATTGCAAGTCGTGCA
>Ga0208264_1000605_pt1 | contig 10295 bp, 6 predicted proteins | sample LakWasMet31_HOW6_2_FD_183873 | JGI IMG/M metagenome (GOLD analysis project Ga0208264, IMG submission 183873) | Freshwater sediment methanotrophic microbial communities from Lake Washington under simulated oxygen tension - Sediment Metagenome... | ecosystem: Environmental > Aquatic > Freshwater >...
GCTGTGATAGCCATGCCAAAACTCCTGACAAAAAAAAGGACAGGATGCAACAGACGAAAATTATTTTATAGGCGGTACGGTTGAACGCTTACCATCGACTCCGCCGGCTCCACTATCCAGCGTTCGATAAACAACCGAGTAACCTTGTTTAACAAGCAAAGCCGCTAAACAACAGGCGAATATATTTTTATCCATATCTTTCAGATCATCTTCGGTAACGGATAAATCACGGAATGCCGTTCCGCCTTCGGGTGCTCCCAAATCAAAGAAATCGGAGGAAGATAGGTCGCCGCAACCATTCAACATGTCATCTGACAGACTTCTTTTCCAGTTCAACAATTTATCGAGTTTCATGTCAAAAGTGACAAACTCTGCCGTAATAACGGGATAATATACAAAAACGTCCTTGGTCTGCCCTATTCTATAAGCCCTGTCAGTTGCTTGATCCTCTTTTGCCGGATTCCATGTACGGGTAAAATGAATCACATGATTAGCCGCCTGAATATTCACGCCAAAACCGACAGCCAGGGGTGAAAGGATAATTACACCAAACCCCGACTTTTCCTGGAAAGCTTTAATCCGTTTTTGTCGGCTGTTGGCGGCTGTAGATGAGGCGGAAGTTGAGCCATTAATAATATCGGCATGCAGATGGAAGCGTTCAGCAATATAGCGTTGAAGCTGGCGTTGCAGATCATGAAACTCAACGAACACGATCACTTTCTCGTCTCGTCCACGTATCTCGGCCAAGACCTTCAAAAGCCATTTCAATTTTGGCGATTTGATTTCTCTTTCTTCCAGGCCTTCCTCCAAAATTGCCTTTGTTCCGAAGGGATATGGGCTTGCACAGAGTTGGCGAAGATACTGAATCAGACCCAAGTGATTTTTTATGGAACTCTCTGTTTGTTTAGTTTTATAAGCCTCAACAGCTTGCCCATAAAGTTGTCTCTGGTATTCGGATAAGGGGAGGTTTCGGCAATTTTCCGCTTCAATTTTTCTTGGCAGGTCTTTGGCGACCTGCGCCTTGGTTCGCCGGAGTGTTTGCGGCTCAATTAATGCCCTTAATTCATCAACTCTCGCTTTTTCTTCATCGGTCTTGGCTTCAATGGGGCGGCGGTAGCGCAGTCCAAAATCATTTAACGCTCCCAATAACCCCGGCTGAATAAAGTCAAACAGACACCACAAATCCGCCAGTGAATTTTCGACCGGAGTGCCAGTACAGGCTATTTTCAAACGCACGTTCTGTTTTTTTGCCGCGCGAGTCACCAATGCGCCAGGATTTTTGATCTTTTGCGCTTCATCGCAGACCATGATCGACCAACGTTGTGAGGCTAAAGAAAATTCAAGGTCCCTCAAAGTTTCGTAAGTCGTCAACACGATCTTGGCATTGTCTAACCAATTCGGAACAAGGAATTTGACCAAGCCTTCGCTCAGCAATTGCGGATCAATTTCTGATTTGGCAAGCCTTTTACTGCTTAAATTCGCGCCATAAAGGGTCAAGACCGGCATGCTGTTTGGCGTGAAAAACTTCTCAATTTCTTCCTGCCAGTTTTCGAGTAACGACACAGGCGCGACGACTAAAACAGGATCGATGGCAGGTTCGTCTTGCAAACAACGCGCGATGAATGTCAGTATTTGCAGAGTCTTACCCAACCCCATGTCATCAGCCAATAAGGCTCCTCTGCAATGCAGGGGAGCATTGCTCCAGAGGTGTTGAAGCCAAGCAACACCTTGGAACTGATGTTGTTTTAGGTTGACTGACTCTCGCAGGGCGACTGGCAACTGGGCTGGTCTATCAGCAGGCAATTCCAAAACCTGCTTTCTATCTTCCTGGTATTCGATTGTGTTGATGTTGCCTTTCAGTACTAAAGACGGCGCGCGAACTGTAGCAGTTTGGCCGAATTGACCTTTTTGAACCTGCATTTCCGCTGTTTCGATGATTTCGAGTATCTGTTTGGCTTCCGCGACCGTGACTGGCCGGCTAACTCCCGGAATTCCAACCTGATCAATTCCCTGCTGTTCCGCATGAACGATTGCTTCTTGAATGCAACGTCTATCGCTCTTGCTGAGCTGGATATTAACAGCGGTTGCAGTTTCTTCCGGCGTAAAAATTACGCCGAAAACAACATTGGAGGGCACCCAACCCTCTTCGTCCGACTTTCGAGCGATATAGGGGGATACGTATTTTTCCTCGATGCCAATCCCTTCGACCCTTTCTGAATAACGACTTAGATCAAAAACTTCGGCATAAGCAATACTGATGTGTGGTGCAGGCAGCCATTCAGCTAGCAGTGTCTTGAGATGGGCTAACTGACTTTCTGCATCACCCAGAATTTCTAATTCATAACCTTCCCAGACTAGACATTGAAAGCTCCCTTGAATTCGCTTTTCAAAAAGCTGAGTAAATTGTTCGAGTTTCATAGCATCTGGAAACTCATAACGGCTGCTTTGTTTATTGATAGTTGAAGTCGACTCGATAAGCAACGCGACGCCAATCAGTTTGCCATCGTCATCGCAGTCAATATCGATAAAGAACTGTTCAAATTCTATGCCCGCCGCATCTCGAGCCTCCTCGAACTGAGCTTCATCTATAACCGCAATTGCGTCTTCGCCTAATGCTGCAAAAGGATTACGAATAAACGCTTCCGCTCGTTGTCCTGAAACATAACGCCCAGGCCAGCGTCGCAACTCCTGCAGTACCGAGCGCACCTGAGGGGCTACCAAAATCTGCACAATCCCTTGGCCGTCTGGGATGTCGTACCGTTCCGGAACTGTAACAAATTTATCGAACGTTTCCAGCCATTGCGGCGGCGCATCCTCAAAACTGGGCTCAACCTGAACTGTTTTACTGCCAACATCCGCAGATTTATGCAACTGAAGCAATAATTTTTCAGGTGACAAAATGACTGTCCTCTGCAAAAAATCCCCCATAGGGACTTTGGCAGCACAGGCATAACGGCGTATCAAACTCCAGAATTGGCGATTGACTGTGGGAGATCTAGATTCTTTAGGTAAGGTATAAAAGGCGCGCACTTCGCGGACCAGACTCCAAACGGCCTCCGCCAGCAAATAAGCATGGCCTTCAGATTGAATGATCGCCCCATTAATGTACGGCGCTATAGACAAACGGTTACCTTGTAAATCGACCCAATCGCCTAAGGTAATGCGAAATTCCAAGTCTTCGAGCGATCCTTGACTGGAAAGACTTGGCCGGTATTCAGTGAGCACGGGCAACTTTAACAGCAATAGCAAATCACTGGCATCGGCGCTTTCTTCCGCCAACAATTGATAGAGCAACTCCCAGCTCAGAAAAAGCTTTTGCTCAATTGACTTGAGATAGCCGAGTTCCTCAATCTGATTTAGCAAGCTGATAGTGTTGGCGTCTTTACCAAAGTACTGCCATTGATTTGGCCAATCAAGTAATTCAGGCTGCGCTCCATAATAAACACCGTCGTTACTAAAAACGATGGCTATCTTATGCGATGATTGAATCTCAGCATTTGCTGTGGCCGATATGCCAAACGGCCATAATTTTTTCAATCTGGTTCTGTCCACCACCAACCTTTGCCTTGCTTATACTGGAAGCCAATTCTCTTCAACATGGAAGAAGCGATTGGATGCGTTTCGGAAACTTTTACCCAAAGCGCCCCTCCTTTGTTTCGGTGATCCTCGATCTGCAATCTATGCTTAAAGCAGAAAAGTTGCAATTCTTGGATATCCAATGAACGAACTGACTGGGTGACATTCGTATTTGTGGTTGAACGGTTTTGACTTGCGGTTGTTTTATTTGTGCTAATACGCGCATCAAAAGCTTTTGGCCGGTTTTCGCCTGGAACAGCATTGGCATAAGATCGTAAAAAATTAGCAAAATCCCATTGCCAACCATCTCGATGTAATAGCTTGCCACGATGTCCAGAATGATCGTCGTTTTTTAATCCTTGCCGGGTACCAAGTACCGATTTTTGTCCGAAAGAGAATGGTAAATTATTAGCAGCAAACACATGGCAAGCATTGCCTTGTTTTCCAAACTCAATGAAGACATAACCATTGATCCGCATTAAAAAAGCGTTATCTTGCGTATAAGTACCACCTTCTAAAGCCATGTAGCGACCAGCCATATTTTGCCGAATGCGCTTGTAGTCAGCCTTATTGTTATAGAGGCTATTCTGTCCCAAAGCCAACCAAATATCGTCGATTTGTTCGGCATATTGAAGCCAAAACTCCATTCTCTGTCGATCTGCTTGGCCATCGGACTGCAACAGCTCGAAAAAATCCCTGATCGTGCGCTTTTTAAGCCATAAACTTACCATTTCTGTGGCTACTTCACCCACCTGAGCATGCCACAGCGGTTTATTCGCTTCGAGCCACGGGCTTTTCCATTCGCGTAAAACCGCGTCGCGTAACGTGTGATGCTCTGGCCTATCCAAACATGTTTCATAACGTTTTAGTAACAATGCCAATCCTCTGGTTATCAACAAAGGATGTTTTTCCAAGAGCTGGACCAGAGGCATGACTTGCTTCTTGAAATCATCATCCTTCAACGCCGTTGCGGCCCGTATGTGCGACAGCACCAACTCATTCATCACCCAGGTATCGTCATCAATGCCGAGACGGTTTTTCAGCTCCTCAACGATCGACATATCGCCGGCGAGCAATGCTTTGCCATAAGGCTTGCAGGGCTCATCACCCAACAAATTACGTTGCTCATACAAAGCTAACGCCCATTCCATTACCGGTTTCTGTTTTTGTAAAATCTTGCAATTTTGCGCCAGAAAATCGCGCAATGCCAACCAGTTGCTGCGGCCGACAGCATGATCAGATTGCAAACCAGGATAACGCAGGTAGCCTTTTAATAAACCTTGATAACAACGGCGGAATTTTCGTGGCTCGTTTTGAAGTCCTGCCACTTGATCGAGCAACTTAGGAAATAAAGTGTCGTGTTCGATCACTTTGCGTAAAGGCATCCCATACGACGAGGTGACACCAAAGCATACATACTTTGTATCGCGATAGGTAGGAAGCTGTTGGGTTTTAAGATAATCGATCACCGCAACTGCGATACCTTGTTGGTTGACTATCCCGCGGGAAATATCGCCATATTCCGCTCGTAACCGGTGGGTAGTTTTGGACATCTCGTCGGCCATATCAGGAATCGGGGTTGCCAATACCTGAAGATTAATTTGCCGTAGCCGTTCGCGGAAGGATAAAACTTTACTCATCATGGCGTCAGCAATTCATACTTTAAAAAAATAGGCACAATAGCCGATCCATTTTCCAACAATAATCCGGGTACATGCTCGAATTTAAGCATGCTTGAAGTTCAATGCGATTCAAACCAGCGAATCGTTTCTTCATAGAGATTTGGGTCATCCTTTTTAAGTACTTCCGCGTATTTAGAGAAATGTTGTGTCTCTTTTTTTGTGTGAACGGGAGTTATCTTTTTGGAAAGGACTTGTTCCACATAGCTGGACATAGTGTAGGCTTTTTCAGTGTCATCTTTTTCAGTGTTTGCAAGGAGTTTTTCGAAAAATTGTCTCCACAGGTTCTCAGCTTCTTCTTTCATCCCAGCTTCGTTATAGCATTCGGTTGCAATGACATGACCGTAGCCACACCCCATATCGATTAAGCGAAGAGCCCAATCTAAAGCTTCATTTAAATCCTTTTTAACACCATCTCCATCTAAATAGCACCATGCAACCCCTTGATACGCTGGCCAATATCCTAAATCTGCAGATTGTTTATAATATTTAAACGATTTTTTCAGATCAGGAATGGTTTTTTCAATCCCTTCTTTGTATACATTTGCTAAGTCAAAATATATCTTTCCAAGCGCATTCCTTTGTGAGGCGCTCAAGGCAGTCAAATCAGTATGTCCAATTAATTTCAATGCCATTTTTGGATCAATTGAAATACCTCTACCGTCACAATAGCATCTTGCAGCTCCGAACAGTGCATCAATGCAGCCAATATCAGCTAGTTTTTTCAAAAGGATAAAACGCGCTTGAGCATCGTTTAGATCATCGGCAAGATCATAAAGACGTTCGCCTAAGTCCGGATTCAAATCGTAATCACGAAGGAAATCAATGGCCTGTTTGGCTGCTTCGAATGCCTGCATAAAGTTTTTTTCACAGCCCCAGCCATAATCAAAACATTCTGCTACTTCGACTAAAGCATACATATGCCCGCAGCCTGCTGCTCTGCTCATTAAATTGAAGCGTTCCGGGTTATGGATATCGAGTTCTTGTGCTAACTCATAAAGTTGATCTGCTTCGTCCTCGTTTATTTCTACCTCCGAATCCTCACACGAATCCAGAGCCAGATTGAGATTGTCGCGAGCTTCCAGGAAAGCTGTGATGACTTCATATGGTGCAGCAGAAAACGCTTTGCTTACTTTAGCCGGCACCCCTTGTGCATTTAAAGTTTGCAAGCACTGGCGTTCCACTTCGTCAGCATCGTCGAAATATTCGTAACATAGTAAATGGCTGGGCAACGGCAACTCATCTCGCCATTTTTCAGGCTCGTTTTCTGTAGCAGCGATGAACATGTTGTATGGAGGATCTTCCAGCATCGCGATACAAAAATAGCCTGACATGTTTTGTTCCTATAAAGCGCAAGTGCCGAAGTTAGTTTCAAGGGCTGAAGAAGTAGTACGAGCAAGTTCCTTAATGCCACGAAATTCCAGTCTTAATTCAATCCTGCGGCTTTCCTCCAAAGTGTCCTTTTGGGAGTTGGAGGAATAACCACCAACTAGAAACAATTGACGAATATCCTCAAGTTGCTGAAGCGTCAGTTCGGTTTCGCCAACATCCGGTTTTGATAAAAGAACGCAAAGTACGCGTTGACTACGCTGCATACTGAGATTCAAATTAAACAAATAGCTGCCGCGTTTGTCTGCGAATCCCTCCACAACAATGCGTTTCAGCCAGTCCTTACCCAAATCGCTGTTGGCGATTTCCAGGACATAGGGAATGAAAGAACGTAACAGTTGCGCCTGATCTTTGTTGAGTTGGTGACTAGCCGTTTCAAAACGGGCACGATCGCCAAAATCGATGACTTGCCGGTCGCGGTTGACATGAATGCCATAAAACAGAGGATCTTTTTTGGTCGCTTCTTCGATTTTATCCAGTAATTTGTCGATCGCATCCTTGCGCGTTTCAGTGGCACGCTGCTCTTCGGAAACGGTTTTGGTAACCGCCAGCAACGCTACGCTCATGACCAGCAGAAACATAACCATCAAAGCCGTCATCAAGTCAGCAAATGAAATCCAAAACGGCTTTTCTGCTTCATCCTTGAGTTTTTTGCCGATAACAATTCGAGTTCCTAGCATGGTTTAGGCTCTGGCCGGAATTTTTTCTGCCACTTCGCCGAGTTCTTCGATGGCGGATTTTAAATAATCAACAGCGTCCTTCAGTTCCTTTTGATAAGCGGTATTACTCGATTTAAGGCCTTTGACGACATTATTAGCGAACTCTTCATGGGCGTTAGCCAACTCATCACAGACTTCCTTGAATATTCCATCGACGGAAGATTGCGCCTGTTGTAAATGCTCGGCGGATTGTTTGATCTGATTGACCAGCGATTGCGAGACTTTCGCATCCTGTTTGGCTGCCTCAACGGTAGCTTTCAATTCTTCAACCATGTGCGCCAAGGTCTTACCGGCATTATTGTAATCGGACAAGGCGGTTTGTACGGTCGATGCCGCGGTATTCAATGTCTGGGATGTTGCGGCGATTTTATCGGTCGCAGCGTTAGCCTGTTGCATCACGCCTGACACACTGTTGCCGGATTTGGCAAAATTGTCGGCCGCCAAGGCCAAGGTCCCCGCGCTGTTTTCCATCCGCAGCATATTGTCTTTGGTTACGTCGCGCATCGTTGCAACAGAAGCTTGCATCGATGAAACAGCACTGTTTGTTTGGGCGATCATCGCTTGTACTTGCTGGCTCAATTGCTCAATCAAGCGATTCGCTTGTTCAGCCAAATGTTGCTGAGTATCTTGATGGGATTTTGCAGACATAATCGATTGTTTGTTGATAAACTCAATCATGCTGGAAAGTTTTTCATCCATTTGGGACATGGTGCTTTCAACCCGGCCAGACAATGCTTCAACCGTATTCTGCGTATGCTGGGATAGAGTTTTTTGTTGTTCGGCGTTCAACGCAACACTTTTCTCCGTTTGTTGCTTGATTACCTCAATCATACTGTCAAGCTGGTGTTGCATCGAAGACATGCTGGTTTGGACTTGAGTCGCCAACTCCTGAGCCAAAGCCGATGCATTCTGTTGCAGTTTATCTTGCTGATTCTGGTGATTAGCAGCGGCGGCATTTGCCTGATTTTGCAATTGCTCGGTCATATCGGCGACCTTTTCGCCAATCAAAGACAAGGTTTGCTGCAACTGACTATTCGTTTCCGATTGCGAAGACTGCACCATGTCCTTCAACTGACTGACAAATTCGGTCATGGTGTTGTTAAGAGCAAACTGCCTGGATTCCATAGCTTCCAGCGCTTTACTTAAGCGTTCACTCATCGCATCGGCGGCATTTTTGCCGGCATTATCAAGATTGTTGGCAAGCTGATCAAAACGGGAAACGGTTGCCTGCATCGCGGTTGTCGTCTGTAGCAGCAACTGATTGATATTGCCTATTTGCCCCCCAAACATGTCTTCCATTTTTTGCGAAAACGTCACCAATGCCTCATTTAATGCACGGGTCACTACTTGGCCATTGGTATCAGTAGTGGTGTTGACGGCGGCTGAAATCTTTTGGAGTGGATCGCTCAAGCTTTCTGTTATGGCTCTGGCGATTCGGTCACTGCTCTGCTCGGTTGTTTCTACTTGGGCTTGTGAGCTTGCTGCAAAACTTGTAGCGATGGCTTCAGTTTGTTGGCGAATCATTTCCGTCAACATCTCTTTCAGATCGGAAACCAACGCATCTTTGAGCTGTGCTGTTTGAGTAGCGCTGCTTTCGCCGGCTTTGACCAATCTGGACAAGTATTCCTCACCCGCGCCGCCCTCGAAAAAGCTATCCAGTAACTGACATAATTCTTCGACCTGTTTAATTCGTCGTGTGACAATCAACTTTTCGAAAAAAGTCGTGATCATCGCCAAAGCTATGGCGCTAGCTGATACATAAAATGCTTCAATTACGCCATGAATCAACGTATCCAAACTGGCACGAACAGTTTCAGGATCGCTACTGACGGAAAAGTTTGACAATCCTCTCAGCAATCCAGCAAACGTACCGATGATACCGATACCGGTCAGTATGCCAGGTTGATGTTTGAAGTATTCGGTTCTGAGTTCGACGGCAATGAGAGTTTCGACGTTGAAGAACACTTCTGCTGGAACCGTGGATCGCCAGCGTACGACGCGTTCTTGTCCAAACTCATCCGGCGAGGTTTGGGGGTGTAGCGATTCGGCGAATTCTGCCCAACAATGCCTAAGTTTTGGCGATGTCATTATTTCATTGCCAATTAACTCGACATTTGTCGCTTGCCCATCACCCGTAATTTTTTGCAACTTTGTTACCGCTTCGCGTAAGTCTTTATTTAGTCTATGCGAAGGAATGAGAAATTTGATAACAAAAAAGCCGAATAAGCCGAATATGATTGAGCCTAAAACCCACAAATGCCAGAAGGATTTTAGGTTTCCATTAATAAGAAGATCCATTACCATTCCAAATACTGTAGCATTAAATATTTTTCCAACGAGTGAACCGGTGTGGCTTCAACTTATTCCCAGATTTTTTCAGCACTAAGCACCCAAAATGCTGCGATCAGGATTGTATTGAGCACACTAATGGCCAGGAACCTTAAGCCTAGATTGCATGGTAGACTAAATTGATTCCATTTTCCAGTTAGTCGATGCCTCTGGCTTTGTTGCATACATGGATGCCCACGGTTTTGCCAAGCGAGCAATGATAGCGTAGGACATTAGTCGGGCGCCTCGAAAAACCCATTTCTATGAGAAAATAGCCTCATCTCACCGATAAGCCAAAACCGCCCGTGAAAATTCCAGAACTACGCTCATTCATACCCTGCGAGGGCGTCCAAAGGCACTTAGCCCGCATTTTGCCGTCAAATTAAGACATTAGAATTTTCTATCGTGTACAGAGGTATAGAGCATTAGTTTATATTTCCCTCCGACCAGATGCTGACTGACCTTCAGGTAAGTTGTCCTGCCACGCTGCATAGGTAATGGAAGTTCCTTGCAAGGTAAGCGTCCAACCCTACCACATAGCGAGGTTGATGGGGGCGTGATTTAATGTGATTTGCCGAAAGGCAGTAGTTCGTCGATACGGCTG
>Ga0208264_1000606_pt1 | contig 10294 bp, 9 predicted proteins | sample LakWasMet31_HOW6_2_FD_183873 | JGI IMG/M metagenome (GOLD analysis project Ga0208264, IMG submission 183873) | Freshwater sediment methanotrophic microbial communities from Lake Washington under simulated oxygen tension - Sediment Metagenome... | ecosystem: Environmental > Aquatic > Freshwater >...
AGCCAGTGAAGTATTGAATTATGTACCTAATGCCTCAGCTGGAACGCAGCAGCATGGGCGCCCACGTTGGTGGATTCGTGGTGTAGGTGCTGGCCAGCAGCAATATGACTTATCCAATCCAGTTGGCTTTTATTTGGATGAAGTCTATATCAGCAACGCCAGTGCTACTGGTTTTCCCTTATTTGATATTGAGCGTGTAGAGGTGCTACGCGGCCCGCAGGGTACATTGTGGGGTAAAAACACCACAGGAGGCGCGGTGAGCGTGGTTACAAAGAAACCATCATTTAATACCGATGCCAAAGACAATTACGTAAAAGTTGATTACGGTAGTTACAACGACAGAATCGTCCAAGGCGGTGTGGGTGGTGTGATTATTGATGAGCGCTTGGCAGGCCGTGTTTCATTTTTACAAGAAGACCAAGATGGTCGTTTAAAGAACCAATATACCGGCAGCAATGATTCCGGTTTGTCAGAAGGTGCGATTCGCGGGCAGTTACTGGCTGTTTTAACGCCGGATTTAGAAGCACTGTTAAATGTGCATTACCGCAAATATGAAACCGATGGTGCTATTACCACTACCAGAAGCTATGCGGCCAATGGCGTGTTCCGTAATGGCTACAAGCCAAGTAAAGATATTAAGCATGTGAGCACCAATGCGCCTGACTCTAGCGACAACACGCAAAACGGCGTGAGTTTGAATTTGAAGTGGCAGTTGGGTCGCCTGGCGTTGACCTCTATTACGGGCTATGAAGATTTTCAGTCTGAAATTGTGACGGATAATGACTACACGCCGCTAGAGATTTCCAGGTCACATACCGATGGCAAGAGCCGTCAGTTTACCCAAGAGTTTAGACTAGCATCGCCTAAAGAGGATCGCTGGAACTGGTTAGCGGGTGCTCACTATTTTAATGAGAATGTTAATTTTAGTACGCAGGGCGCTAAGTTGCCGTCTGCTTCAGTGCCAGGTTTGGCAGGTGCGCCAGCAGGTGCAACTTATAACAAATCAGACTTAACGCATAATGCGGAGAGTTTTGCATTGTTCGGTAGCAACACCTATAACTTTACCGATCAGCTCAATGCGACCTTAGGTTTGCGCTGGACGCGTGAGACCAAAGAGTATGACCTGAACAGAAAAGGCTCAACCGGCACTGGTACCTGGAGCAATCTGGCGCAGTGGTGGAGCACATATACCGGAGCATATGCAGCAGCAGGCCCTGCAGGCTCCGGCACGTTTAGCACTAAAAACTCCAAGACCTGGAACGCTTTAACTTACGACATTACCCCTGAGTATAAAATCACCCCGCATGACCGCGTATATGCCAAATACTCGCATGGCGAGAAATCTGGCGGCTTTAACACGGCTGCCACCAGCCTAGCTGCGGTGAATACGGTTAAACCAGAGCAGTTGGATGCGTATGAGGTGGGCTACAAATCAGAGTGGTTGGATGGGCGCTTAAACTTTAATACCAGCTTGTTCCATTACAACTATAAAGACGTACAGGTGAACGTGGTCGGTTTTAATGCCAATGCCAATACCACCGTTTCTTATTTGCAGAATGCGAAAAAAGCCACGGTAAACGGTGCCGAGTTTGAAGTGGAAGCATTGCCACTAGAGAACTTGCACGTGAATGCCAGCCTGGGCTTGCTAGATGCAGATTATGACAGCCTGCAAGTGGTGAACGGCGGCGCAGATTTGAGCGGTAGATCATTGGTGCGTTCGCCGCATGTAACGGCACAGCTGGCTGCTGATTATCGCATCCCGGTGCGCTACGGCAAGGTGATTATCGGTGCGGATGCACGCTACCAAGCCAAGCAGTATTACTTTATTGATCCACAGTCTGAAGCGCGTGGGCATTTGAACCAAGACGCTTATACCTTGGCCAATGCACGCATTTCATTCGCGACGCACAATGACAAATATCTATTTACCGGCTACGTGAATAATCTGTTTGATAAAGAGTACAAAAATCACTCGTTACCAGCCTTTAATGCCGCACAGGGTGTGAATGGCGACAGCGTGTATTGGGCAGCGCCAAGAACAGTTGGCGTATCAGTCACCACGCGCTGGTAGTTATCTACGTAAGCGTTGATGCAACGAGCGCCAGATGCCCATTCGGTAGTCTGGCGTTGTTTTATCAGCAATACCCATATCGCAGCACGCTGCCCGATGCTGGCGCAAACCGTGCTGTTATTCATTTCTATCCTGAGAGTTCATCCCTATGAGCCAGTCCAATACGTTAAGTACGCAACGTCCATTATTAGCCACTCACCATTTCACTTATTCTTTTGTCGGCCTTGCGCTGATGAGCGGCATTACCATCGGCATGAATAAGATTTTAGTCACGCTGTTAGCGCTGCACCTGAATGCAGAATCATGGCAGATAGGTTTGTTAATCGGCGCAGAAAGCCTATCCATGATGCTGATGTCGCTGCCGGCCGGTATCTTTATCAGCCGCTTCAGTGCGCGTTGGGTCTATGCAATCTCCAGCCTAGGCGCCATGGCCTTATATCCGCTGATAGGGTACTCCACCTCTTGGTATCTGGCCGCCATCTTTTTATTTATTGCCGGCATTTGTATTCCGTTTCGCGTGGTGGCCATGAACACCTCATGGCTGGAGCGACTGCCCGAGGTAGGCACCAGCCGCGGTGGCTGGTATCGAGGTACCTTGATGCTTGGTATTGGCCTGCTTGGGCCCCTGCTGGGCAATCTGGTCTCCAGCCATTTGGGGATACAAGGCAGTTACTGGGTGACCAGCCTGTTATTTGCAGTGATGTCATTTTATGGATTTACCATTTTATCGCGCACGCGTGAGGCAGATACTGGCAAGAGCGTACGCGGCGGCGTGAAGGAAATGCTGCAATACCTGCGTGACCCGATGGTACGTCAGGTATGTATCTATGACGGGCTGGGAGGCATGGTACGTGGCTTCTTTGGCACTTTTATCATTGTGATTGCGGTGCGCCAGTTTCACTGGAGTGCGCAGCAAGGCATCACGCTGATGGTAGTAGAGGGCGCAGCCTTTGTTGCCGTGCTGCTGTTACTAGGGCATGTGGTGGCCAAGCTAGGGGAAAAACTCACCTATAACTTAAGCCACGCTAGCCTGATTATAGGTTTGGCGTTCTTGGGCTTAAGCAGTGGCGTGGCCGGGCTGCTGATAGGCGCGGTATTACAGGCGGTGGGGCAGGCGTTTAACCACCTCGTTAATATTTCACGCTTGGCACATTCTGGCAAAAATATGGGTCATGTCTCCGGTTTATTTACCATGGTAGGCATGGCCGGTGGCTTTGTGGGTGCCACGTTAGGCGGCTTTTTAAGCAAAGGTTTTGTACTGCAGGATATATTCCTGCTGTGGATTCCTATCTGGCTGGCCGTATGCCCGGGTTTTCGTGTGTTTATCAGCAGTCACTTTAAAAAGCTGCTTGCATAGGTGTGTATGGTTTGCAAAATCAACAGCGCTGTTTCCCGGCTTGTTGATTTTGCAGCAGCTATTGCTACTGCATAAAATCGGCAACCTTGAAGTTTATAAAAAACCAATATAAATCATTGGCTTGTGTAGTTGTTAGCTAGCACCAGATATTGGCATGCATCCTGCAAATTAAAAGGGATATCGCTACAGAAATATCACTGTAGCCAGTTAACCAGTTTAATTTCAGGAGGAATGTATGACTACAGAATTCTTGTGGCAATTGCCAACCAGTGGTGATGGCCGTTACGGCAACAGTAGAAAAGAACGGCGTGCAGAACGTGCCTCATCAGCACACCCTTATTCGGATGGTGTGACCGACCCGCGTGGTTTGAGCTTCAACTATTTTGATTACCTGCATCAGGTTGCGCGTGCGGCAGATCTTGCCGGTTTTGACGGCATCCGTATTCCGGAAGATATCAACGGTGATGAGCCATGGATTATTGCCGGTTATGTAGCACGTGGCAGCCGCCACTTAAAGCTGGTCACTGAGTTTGACGCTTCTCGTGGCTCATCCGTGTATGCTGCAAAAAATACCGTGAGCTACCAGCGCTTTACCGATGGGCGCTTTGCCTGGCAGATTAGTGCTGGCGGTGATGATAAGCATCGACGCGCTTTGGGTGATTTTGTGGAAGATAGTGAAATTAACCCGCGCATTGAGGAGTTCGTTACCGTAGCGCGTGGCGTACTTACCCAGTCTCCATACAGCTTTAAAGGCAAGTATTTTGAAGTGCTCAATGGCGGGTTTCAAGGTGCCTTATCCAACCAACAAGTACCGCCTATCTACCTTTCCGGCAAGAGTAAAGAGGCCTTAGCGCTATCAGCCAAAGTGGCGGATTTCCATATTTTTGATGCGGACACGGTGGAAAGTATCCAGCAGCAGATCAAGGAACTTAGCACACTCGCCAAACAGTATGGGCGCGAGCCTAGATTTGCACTGCGCATTGATATCGTGAGCCGTGAAACTGAAGAGGAAGCGGGCTTTGATGCGCGTCGCTATTGGGAGCAGTCGGAGCATGGCAATCAACTGCTGGCGATTAACGGCAACCTATGGGCTGGGCTATCCACCGATACCACCGCGGCCAATGCCACGCTGGTAGGCAGCTATGAGCAAGTAGCGCAGGCGCTGGTCGCTTATGCCGCTGTTGGGGTCAGCAGCTTCCTGCTGTCATCTGTCCCGCATTTTGAAGAAGCCTACCGCCTGGGTGAACACGTTTTGCCTGCGGTGCGCGCTCAAATCAAACACGACCAACGTCGTGCGGCCTAACTAACTTAAGGAATATTGTATGACTATTGATGTTTTTTGGCGGATTCCTACCCACGGCGAGCCAAGCTCGCACCGTAACCGCACCCCGCACCGCGGTGATTGGTTTCCCGGTGATGACACTAAGGCCAAGCCTGGCAGCGTAGGCGGCACAGGGCAGGGTTATATCGATTATGTGGCAGAGATTGCGCGCGCTGCCGAGATTTCAGGCTTTCAAGGCGGTTTGATTCCATCGTTCCCGATGACAGATGAGCCTTGGGTGATTTCTTCGTTACTGGCGCGTGAGACTTCTACGTTCCGCTTTATGATTCCGTTTCAGCCCGGCTTTCTTAACCCGGTAGTTGCTGCGCGCATGACGGCAAGCTTGCAGCGCGCCACCGGCGGCCGCGCTTTATACAACATCATTACTGGCGGCGGTGGCCCTGCGCAGCTATGGTGGGGTGATTCCGCCTCGCATGATGACCGTTACGGCCGCACCACAGAGTTTCTGGATGTATTGAAAGGCGTGTGGAATGGCGGGCCGTTCTCTTATCATGGCAAATTCTACCAAGTGGAAGATGCCGGTCTGGCGCACCCATTGTCGCAGGAAGAATATCCGGAAATCTACTTCTCCGGCTCTTCCGATGCAGCGCTTGCCTCGGCATCTAAGCATGCTGATTATTACTTAACCTGGCTGGAGCCGTTTGAGCAGCTGCGTGAGAAGTTTGACCGTGTAAAAGCGCGCACACAAGCTCTGGGGCGCAAGATTAAATGCGCCATCCGTGTGGATATCATTGCCAGACCCACTGAAGAAGAGGCATGGGCGGAGATTGAAAAAGGCTTTAACAGCCTGAGCCGTGAGGCCTTGGATAAATTCCAGAACCCGGATGCCAGTGATTCAGTAGGCGCTGCACGCCAGCGTGGCAATCGGCCAACCACCATCAACAGTTATAAAGATTTGATTATCGAGCCCAATGTGTGGTCTGGCTTTGCGCTGCTGCGCGGTGGCCAAACCAATGGCATCGTCGGTAGTTATGAGCAGGTGGCTGAACGTTTAGATCAATTGGTGGCGCTGGGTGCCGATGCCTTTATTTTGGCCAGCACGCCACACCTGGAAGAAGCATATCGCGTGGGCGAAGAAGTGCTGCCGTTATTGCGCGGCAAAACTGATACCGCGATTTTGCGTGCTGTGGGGTAGGGGCATGGCTAACTCATTATCTGCTAATCAAGCTGCAAACGCAGCGGTAACCGATATCTGGTTTACGCGCTGCCCAGTGCCTACGGCAACTGGCTTGGCGTATAAACTAGGCTGGCTGCAGGACGAGTTTGCCGCCGATGGTATCTCGATTGCGACCATACAGGACGCGCACAAAGCACTGGCGCGCCATCATTACGACCATGAGCTTCCCAATTTGATTCGCGAGGGCGGCAGCTTGCTGGCCTTAGCGGCCAAGGCACAGGGCGCCAAAACTAAGCTTATCGGCCTCACTTGGATAGACGAGTGGCAAGCGATTCTGGTGCGCCAGGATTCGCATATCCACAGGCCGGCCGACCTGAAGGGCTTGCGTGTGGCGCTACCTGCCTATGTGCACCGTGAAATAGCGTCGCATGTGCGCGGTAGCAGCATTGCGCGTGGTATGACCTTGCAAGGGGTGAAAGGCGTTTTAGCCTACGCGGGCTTAACGCTGGATGACGTGACTTTTGTCGAGGTGGGCTCGGGGCAGGATACTAGCACCGGCCTGGGTGGACTGTGGGCGGGGTTGGATAACCTGGCGCGTGGAGAAGTGGATGCCGTTTACGTTAAAGGCGCGTCGGCAGTAGATTCCGCTAAGCAATATGGTGTGGTGGTAGGGATAGATATCGACCAGCTTTCTGAGCGTAAGTACCGCGTCAATAACGGTACACCGCGGCCGATTACCGTGCACGAAGACTTTATCGAAAATCACTTTGATTTACTGGTACGTTTTCTTGCGCAAACCTTGCGCGCTGCGGATTGGGCTGCCTCCAACCTGGAAGGCGTACATCAAATCTTAAAAAGTGAAACCCGTTCCGGCGATGAAGGCGTGGCGACAGCTTACCGCAATGGTTTTCATCAATCACTACACCCAACCTTATCCAAAGAATTGCTGAATCTGTTGAGCATACAAAAGAACTCCAGCTTGATTCATGGCGTGTTAGACCGTGACTTTGATTTGGACGCATGGATAGACCCAACCCCATTGGCTGCTGCATACAAGTGGCTAGATAACCATTACCAAGCGCAGGCAAAAGCTGCGTAATTTATTTATTTTTATTGAAGGAGTTTTAGCATGGGAAAAATCGATACAGAATTAGCCGCGGATGTGACGGCGTTTGCACAAAGCGTGAAGCAAGACGCCGAGCACGCCTTTAGAGTGCTGCGTGAAACTGATACCACCACGGCTTACGGTACCGTAGGCTTTGTAGTGCGCGTGCCTGGGCACGAAAAGCTGGTGGTGGTGAACGACCCGGGCCCGTGGAATCGAGGCGCAGAAATCACGCCAGCCATTATCGGCTTTGATGGTACGGTGTTTGCGGGCAACCATAGCGGTGGCAAGCGCTACAACAAGCTGTTTATTGAGCATCCTGACGTGAATATCATTTCACATGTGCACACGCTGTACCTGGCGGCTTGGGCACAAACGCATCGTACTTTTCCAATCAATTATGTCGCGTTTAATCGCCATCACCTGGTGCGCGAGCTGCCAGTCTATATTGACAGACGTCAGCCGGAAGTCGATTTTATTGTGGAGAAAGTGAATGAAAACCCACATAACTTTGCCATCATTGAAGCCAATGGCGGCGGCACGGTATGGGGTAAAGGCGGCGTGCGAGCGCTGACTGATACCATTATTCTGCTGGAAGAAACTGCGCGCTTACAATTGCTGGCTGAAGCAGTGGGTGGCTCAAGAAACTATGGTGCGGGTGCCTTAAGACAAAACTGGACCATGACTGGCTTGTTTGATGAAGCTAAAACCTTAGGTTTGCTGCCTATTACTGATATTTAGCACGCTAGCATCGCCATATTGCATACCCGGTAGTTGTCTTGCGTAGGCAGACGGTTACCGGGATGCAACCAACTTTAAGTTTTTTCATTCGGGCTTTTCTCAACCCCTGTTTTTACAATACTGGTTTTTTCAAGGCTGGTCGATGAGGTATTGCCAGCTAGGCACAGTATCTGCCTACTCGCGGCCGCAATAAAACTTACGCATGGCTTCACCCGTTATGTCAGGGGCAATGTATTCCCACTGTGCAGGGGTGCTGTTTTTAAGGATGGCTTCGCCACTCCCCATATTGCGCTGGTAGTAGCTAGCGGCCATGGTTCTACGCATTTTGGTTTTACAATTGACCTCAAGTAAAGATTTAACGGAGAGGTAAGTTTGATGCTGCGCAGTTTGCTGTGAGTTGTAGTCCTGCATTTGCCAAACTTTTAGCACACTGTCCTGATTACGCAGCGTGGCCAGATTGTAATAAACCTTTACGCCGCCTTGGTTGCTTGAGCCGCTAAACTCAGTCCAGTCCGCCCATGTACTGGTGCTGGTCAGTGCCAGTGTTAGTGCAATTAGCAGTTTTTTCATGTTGTGTTCCATCGTGGCTTGCTATCAGGTTAATGCGTTATTGGTGAATCGCATTCATTTTGCGATCAAGGTCCGCAATGTCATTGGTGAGCTTGGCTCTTTCCTCCTCACTGATTTGCGAGCTGTTTAGGCGTTGCTGCAATTGATTGCGCACGGCAGCCAGCATCTTCGCTTGGGGTGCTTGCGTTTCGATTTGCGGTGCGCGCATTTTAGCCAGGGCTGCGCTCAGTGCTTCGTATTCTTGCTCGGTCAGGCCGGTAATGCTTTTTAGCTCGGCTGCTGGTTGTGCTGGTGTGTTTGTCATGGGGATATTAAATGCATATTCAAATTGAAAGATGGTGGAATCTTATCACAGGCGGCTCTGCATAGAGCGCAGGGAATCTACTGCACGGGCTGACTTGTGCGCTATGTGTGTTTAAACCTAGCCTGAAAGTTCAAGCATAGGCAGCAAATAAAAATTGGTAATCTCAGGCTAAAAGGTAGATGATTATAATTATCTGGAATTATTTTAAGGTTTTTTAGTCAAGGAGAATAATATGTCTGCACATACCTATAAACTCATCGAACTCGTGGGCAGCTCTAGCGTTGGCACTGATGATGCAATTCGTAATGCAATTGCAAAAGCCGCACTTACCGTCAAGCATATGGATTGGTTTGAAGTAGTTGAAACTAGGGGGCATATTGTGAATGGTGAGGTTGCGCATTTCCAAGTAACCATCAAGGTTGGTTTTAGAATAGAAGATTAAATAATAATGATCCATGGTTCCAGTTCATTACAAATACCTGCTTTATCCGATAATGATACGCAAGCATGGATAGATTCGTTAGCTAAGCATTACGCGCTTGCCGACGTCGAGCTCATTCGTCAGGCCTGCCAGTTGGCAACGCTGGCTTATGATGCGCATACTGAGCTCACCGGAGAGCCGCTGCTGCAGCATGCAACAAGCACGGCCGCTATATTGGTCAGCCTGAATATGGATGCTGAATCCATTATTGCCACCATTTTGTATGCGGCGCCTCAGCATATCGATAATTGGCAAGAAACCATCAAGCTGAGGTTCGGCAATAATATTGCGAGCATGGTCGAAGGCTTGCTACGTATCGCGCAAGTGCAGGAGTTCAGCGAGTTTGAGCGCTTGCACTTGCAAGAGCAGGAAAATGCAGATAACAGCAAGCAGGTTGAAAGCCTGCGCAAAATGCTGTTGACCATGGTGCAGGATATTCGTGTAGTACTGATTAAATTAGCTGAACGCACGCAAATTCTGCGCAGCTTAGCTGGCGCCAGCCGTGAGCAGCAAGTACTGATAGCGCGCGAGGTGCAGGGCATCTTTTCTCCGCTCGCCAATCGCCTTGGGGTGTGGCAGCTTAAATGGGAGATGGAAGATCTCTCACTACGCTACCTAGAGCCACAGCTCTATAAAGAAGTCGCCAAATTGCTGGATTCGCGCCGTGTAGACCGCGAGCAGTATATCGCCGATGTTGAGAATACCCTGAAGCAAAAGTTAGCGCAGGCCGGTATTAAAGCCGAGGTTTCCGGTCGGCCTAAACACATCTACAGCATTATCAATAAAATGCGGCGCAAAAATCTGGATTTTGAACAGTTATTTGATGTGCGTGCAGTGCGGATTCTGGTGGAGGATGTAAAGGATTGCTACAGCGCGCTGAGCCTGGTGCAAACTTTATGGCAGGCGATTCCAGGTGAGTTTGATGACTATATCGCACGCCCCAAAAGTAATAATTACCGCTCATTGCACACCGCCGTTACTGGCCCGCAGGGCTTGGCGCTAGAGGTGCAAATCCGCACTTTTGAAATGCACCAATACTCCGAGCTGGGCGTTGCTGCGCACTGGCGCTACAAGGAGGGAGGCAAGTCTGATATCGTGCTGGACGAGAAAATCGCCTGGTTGCGTCAGATTCTGGCATGGAAAGAGGGCGCTACCGATAGTGGCGACTTACTGGAGCAGTTCAAGACCGAGTTGTTTCAGGAGAGC
>Ga0208264_1000608_pt1 | contig 10259 bp, 10 predicted proteins | sample LakWasMet31_HOW6_2_FD_183873 | JGI IMG/M metagenome (GOLD analysis project Ga0208264, IMG submission 183873) | Freshwater sediment methanotrophic microbial communities from Lake Washington under simulated oxygen tension - Sediment Metagenome... | ecosystem: Environmental > Aquatic > Freshwater >...
AAAATGAAGAGTTGGTTTCAAGGTAATTTTTAGTAAGTAGTAGGTTTGGTAGTGAGAAGTTTGATTTAGGGCTGGGTTAAGCGAATATCCATTCAATTGACCTAAAAACAAAAGGCAAAAGGAGGTTCAAGATGTTTGAAATTATGGAAAGAGATTCACAAGAAGCGGTAATCAAGGTGATTGGTGTGGGTGGTTGCGGTGGTAACGCTGTAGAACACATGATGACCAAAAACGTAAGCGGTGTAGAGTTTATTTGCGCCAATACAGATATGCAGGCCTTGAAGAAAAGCCATGCAAAAACGGTATTGCAAATTGGTCAAGACATCACTAAAGGCTTGGGTGCAGGGGCAAAACCAGAAATCGGTCGTGAAGCTGCATTAGAAGACCGTGATCGTATTGCTGAAATTATCGATGGCGCAGACATGCTATTTATCACTGCCGGTATGGGTGGTGGTACGGGTACGGGTGCAGCGCCGATTATTGCAGAAGTCGCCAAGGAAATGGGTATTTTGACGGTAGCTGTAGTGACCAAGCCATTTGCGTTTGAAGGCAAGCGTACCAAAGTAGCGGCAGACGGTTTAGAAGAGCTTTCTCAACACGTTGACTCACTGATTGTGATTCCAAACGAGAAATTGATGGAAGTATTGGGCGAGGATGTACCGTTCTTAGAAGCGTTCCGTGCTGCGAACGATGTACTCCATAATGCTGTCTCAGGTATTGCAGAGATCATTAATTGCCCGGGCTTGGTCAACGTCGACTTTGCCGATGTACGTACCGTGATGTCTGAAATGGGCATGGCAATGATGGGTTCTGCGGAAGCGAGTGGTCCGGATCGTGCGCGTATTGCTGCAGAACAAGCAGTGGCAAGCCCATTGTTGGAAGATGTTAACTTGGCGAATGCACGCGGCGTATTGGTGAACATCAGCGCAAGTACTAACTTTAAAATGAAAGAGTACTACGATGTCATGAACACCATTAAAGCATTCACCGCAGAAGATGCCACCGTGATTGTGGGCAATGTGATGGATGAAAACATGGGCGACAAATTACGTGTGACCATGGTAGCGACTGGCTTGAACGGTGCGGTTGCGCGTCGTCAGCAAAAACCTGAGTTAAAAGTGATGACCACCGTACGCGACGGCACCACTAACCAACCTATCTATGTAGGCATGGAAACTGAGGAAGAAGCGCCGGCTGTATTTACAAGCAACAACCGTCGTGCACAAGTAGAGGCCATGAAAATGTCTGGTGTGGAAGAATATGACATCCCAGCATTTTTACGTAAGCAAGCAGATTAATCCGCTCAATTTTTGCGTAGCAATAGCGGGTGAAACTGCAATGTAGATGGTGTTAAACTACTTGTGTATAGTAGGTATCATCATAGAAAACATATTGTTGTAGGAACATTAAGTGCTAAAACAAAGAACACTGAAAAAAACAGTGAGTGCTACAGGCGTCGGCCTGCATAATGGTGAGAAAGTCATCATGACGCTGAAGCCTGCGCCCATTGATTCGGGGATTGTCTTTTGTCGCGCCGATTTGCCCGGTGCGCCAGAGATTCAAGCAACCCCTGACGCAGTGAAAGACACGCGTCTGTGCTCTGCCCTAGAGCATGGTGACGCGCGTGTAGCCACCGTTGAGCACTTAATGTCTGCCCTTGCCGGTTTGGGGGTAGATAATATTCGTATTGAAGTAACAGCCTCTGAAATTCCAATCATGGATGGCAGTTCTGGCCCATTCATTTATTTACTGCAATCCGCCGGGATTGTGGAACAGAATGCGCCGAAGAAGTTTATTAGAATTAAAAAAACGGTGGACGTGAAAGAAGCCGATAAATGGGTGAAGTTTGAGCCCTATCATGGCTTTAAAATGGAATTCACCATTGATTTTGCACACCCTGTGTTTGACCACTCCGGCAAGACTGTCAGCATTGATTTCGCCGATAATTCCTATATCAAAGAAATTAGCCGTGCGCGTACTTTTGGCTTTATGCACGAGGTAGAGTACTTGCGGGCCAATGGATTAGCGCGTGGTGGTAGCTTGGATAATGCCATTGTGCTGGATGAATATCGTGTATTGAACGCCGACGGATTGCGTTATGAGGACGAATTTGCCAAGCATAAAGTGCTAGATGCGATTGGCGATTTGTACATGCTGGGGCACCCAATTTTAGGTGCGTTTACTGCCTTTAAATCAGGCCACGCCATGAATAATCAGCTATTACGCGCCTTGCTGGCAGATGCGGATGCGTGGGAGTTTGCAGTGTTTGAACATCTTGAAGATGCGCCTGCTGGCTTTGTCGAGCAGCGTCAATATTTTACACCTGCACTGATGCCGCATTTTAGCGGGTAACGCTTGTATGGGTTTTGAGTCGATTTCACAAGAGGTGTACACATGATTGTGATTAGACTAACGGTCATTGTACTGATTATTGCTGCATTTATTTTATTAGGGCTATATGTCTATAGCCAAGATAAAAAATACTTGCACATACTCAAACGGCTTGCACAATTGGCAGGTTGGTTCTTATTGTTTGTGATGTTATTGTTTTTTGTGAGCCGCGTGTTGCGTATTTAAGATGAGATGCCCCTGATATGTTACGCCGCCACTTTCTTTATTGCTCCCTCCTTTGTACGTTGCTGTTCGCATCGCATGCGATGTCTGTCTACGCCGATACTGGCGATGAAGAAGTGCTGCTGGCACGCGCTGCTTACGATAAAAAAAATAGCTTTGCACTCGCCGATAGCGTCAATAGACTCAAGGACATGCAGCATGTACTAGCGCCTTATGCCGAGTATTGGCTCATGCTATTAAGTCTGGATGATGTGAGCCAGGCCAATGTCTCCGAGTTTTTAACACGCTACGATGGCTACCCGTTTGCTGATAGGTTTAGGGGTGAATGGCTCAAAAAACTGGCTAAGCAGCAAAATTGGGCTGCTTTTTTAGACATCTATCCGCAGTATCAGCTACAAGACCCTGCCATCACTTGTTATGCCGCAGAGGCCAACGCTGCCGTGAATGATGGCAAAACGCTAGAATCGGCGAAGGTCTTATGGTTTCAAGCCAAAGAGCAGCCTACTAACTGTAATGTGCTGTTTGATAAAATGCAGGCGGCCAATGTCATTACAGAAGAAGATTTGGTGGCGCGCTTTCGCATGGCGTTGGCGGAAAACCGCGTGGCATTAGCAAAAGGCATCGCTAAAAGAAGCCCGGCAGGCGATGCTGCGCTGCAAAAACAGATTGACGCAGTTAATGCCAGCCCATCCAAGACGATAGCGAAGAAAACAGCCAATCAAAAAACCGCGTACGGCAGAGAGCTTTATTTATACGCACTTAATCAATTGGCGCGTACTGACTCTGCGCAGGCATTGAGTGCATTCAAAAAGATAGAAGGCTTGTTCAATGCAGAGCAAAAAAGCTATTTCTATGGGCGCTTAGCTTTGCTGGCCGCACAACGCCATGAACCAGAGGCGTATCAATGGTTTAGATTGGCAGAGAATACTGCGCTCACGCGAGATCAGCTCGATTGGTATGCGCGTGCCGCATTGCGCCAAACCAATTGGGATGGCTTGCTGGAAGTGGTAGCCATGATGCCAACCGAGCAGTCAGATGAGGCTACGTGGCGCTATTGGAAAGCCCGCGCGCTCAAAGTGCAGAATCAGATGCTAGAAGCCAATGGCTTATTTGCCGCGTTGTCGACTGAGCGTCATTTTTATGGCTGGCTTGCGCAAGAGGAGCTAGAAGCCAGTATGCGTGCGCAGCCAATAGAGTATGTGCCGGATGATATTGCGGTGAATGCCTTTGCAAAATTAGCGCCGGTATTACGCGCAGAAGCCTTGCAGCGATTGGCATTTCGTTGGGAAGCTAAGCTGGAATGGACTGTAGCGACCGATAACCTGAGTGACGAACAGTTGATTGTGGCTGCTGAGTACGCAGCCAGAAATAAATGGTATGACCTAGCTGTGATCACGGCAGACCAAACCAAAGAGGTGCATAATTTTAATTTGCGCTACCCTACGCCGTATCGGGACTTAATGAAAGATGCTGCCAGTGAGCAGAACGTAGATGAGGCCTGGGTTTATGGCATCATTCGCCAAGAAAGCCGCTTTATGCACTATGCAAAATCTGGGGTGGGTGCCTCTGGCTTAATGCAAATAATGCCGGCTACTGCCAAATGGGTAGCCAATAAAGTGGGCTGGAGCGATTACAATCACGGCATGCTGCACGATTTAGATACTAATATTTCTTTGGGTACCTATTACATGCGCTATACCGCAGATCAGTTTAATGGCCAAGAAACGATGGCTACGGCGGCTTATAATGCAGGGCCAAGCCGTGCAAAAAAATGGATGGGGAATATTCCGCTTGAGGGTGCGATATATGCAGAGACCATCCCGTTTAGTGAGACACGCAATTACGTTAAAAAAGTCATGGCGAATGCGCATATGTATACCCAACGCTTAGGTTTGGTCAGTATTCCATTGAAAAAACGTTTAGGCGTGATTCCTGCAAAGAACAGCAGTGAGCTAGACTCTAATTTAAATTCGAACGAGTAGGTCATCATATGAAAAAAATCACAGTATTAGGCGGATCAGGGTTTGTGGGTAGCAGCCTAGTAGCAAAGTTAGACGCGGCAGGCTATCAGGTGACTGTCATCTCCCGTCGTCGAGAATCGGCTAAGCATCTGATATTGCTACCTAATGTACAGGTGGTGCAGTGTGATATCTTTGAGCAGCAAAAACTGAAAAGCATACTGGAAGGCAGTTATGCAGTAATCAATCTGGTAGGCATTCTGCATGAATCCGGGCGTGCAAGTTTTGAGCAAGTCCATCATCAATTACCAAGAAGACTGGCGCAAGTATGTGGCGAGTTAGGCATTGAGCGCTTGATTCATATGAGTGCATTGCAAGCGAGCAAGTCTGCGCCAAGTCAGTATCTGCGTAGCAAAGCGGCGGGAGAATCCGCAGTAGGTGAATTCAGCAAAAAACTGAACATTACTATTTTTAAACCTTCGATTATCTTTGGCCGCCACGATAGCTTTTTTAACTTGTTTGCAAGCCTAGTGAAGCTGTTGCCAGTCATTGTATTGGCAAAACCAGATGCTAGATTCCAGCCAATTTGGGTGGAAGACGTGACCAGTTGCATGGTCAATGCGCTAGAAAATACGGATACCTATGGCAAGACTTATGAATTGGGTGGGCCGCAAGTGTATAGCTTCCGTGAGTTGATTCAAAAAGTCATGACAATATTGGGTATTTCGCGCCCTATTATTGGGCTCAGCGATAAGCTTTCCTATTTGCAAGGCTTCGCGATGGAATTTCTGCCAGTCAAACTCATGAGTCGCGATAATGTGCGCTCCATGCGTGTGGATAGCGTGACTTTGCAAACGTTGCCATCAGAGTTGGGCGTATCGCTGATGCCATTAGAAGCCGTTGTGCCTGAGTATCTAACCAATGCAACCCCGCGTGGCGCATACGATGGTTTTCGCAGTGCTGCTGGGCGTGCAATTAATGCTAAACGCTAGTCGTTTTTAATTACGCTAACCAAGATGGATATCTACTGCGTAGGGGGTGCGGTACGCGATGAGCTGCTTGGACTACCGATCCAAGACCGCGATTATGTGGTGGTAGGATCCACGCCGGAAGCCATGATCAAGGCCGGATATAAGGCAGTCGGTAAAGATTTCCCGGTATTTCTCCACCCCAAAACGCATGAAGAATATGCATTGGCCAGAACGGAACGCAAAACCGCCAAAGGCTACAAGGGTTTTGCAGTACATGCCGCGCCTGATGTCACTTTGGAAGAGGATTTAGCACGACGGGACTTGACCATCAATGCCATTGCAAAAGCTACCGATGGCACATTGATCGACCCATTCTCCGGACAACAAGATATCCAAGCCAAAGTGCTGCGGCATGTAAGTCTAGCCTTTGTGGAGGATCCTGTACGTATTTTGCGCCTTGCACGTTTTGCTGCACGGTTTGTAGAGTTTACTGTGGCCGCGGAAACCATGCAGTTAATGCGTGACATGGTGGTGGCTGGCGAGGTGGATGCATTGGTGCCAGAGCGCGTATGGCAAGAACTGGCAAAAGGTTTGATGGAAGCTAAGCCTAGCCGCATGTTTGAGGTGCTACGTGCGTGCGGCGCGCTTGAACGCATTTTCCCAGAGTTAGCGCGCCTGTGGGGTGTCCCGCAGCCAGAAAAACACCACCCGGAAATCGATACCGGCGTGCATGTCATGATGGTGGTGGATTATGCTGCTAAGCAACAGTTTAGCTTGCCGGTGCGCTTTGCTGCGCTGACACATGATTTGGGCAAAGGAACGACACCGCAAGATATGCTGCCGCGCCATATTGGGCATGAGCAGCGTAGTGTTTCTCTACTGAAAGATGTGGTGACAAGGCTACGTGTGCCGAATGATTGCCGCGATTTGGCAGTAATGGTGGCGCAATTTCATGGCAAACTACATGCAGTCACGCAAATGAAACCGACTACGCGGCTGAGTTTTTTAATGGAGCTGGATGCCATACGCCAACCGCAACGGTTTCAATCATTTCTACAAGCCTGTGAAGCAGACTCACGCGGCAGAACGGGCTTAGAAAACTGCGCCCTTCATGAAGCGGAGTTACTTGATAAAACCTTGGTAGCTGCACTGCAAGTGGATGCAGGGGCGATTGCCAAACAGTTTACACAGCCTGAAGAGATCAAACAGGCTGTGTTTAATGCCAGATTAAGTGCGATTGAAAACGCTATTTAGTGAATATTGAGGTAATGCTGGATTGCGAATTTAGCAATAAACCCTAATAAGCCAAACGTCAGTGCTAAAAACAAAATAAAGGTACCGGTTTTGCCAGCCTTACATTTCCATGCAAGATGCCCCACAATAAACAACATCAACAGCATGAGGCCGCCTACGCCGTAAGTGAGTCCAAACTCCGTGATCTGTGCTTCGTTAAAGCCAAAAACCGTATTGTCCATAGCTGCTAAGTGTATAAATTGAGTTGTTTTAAGGTTGAAGTATTTAGTTTACAAAGTGAATCAAACGTTGCATCAATGCAATCTGTTCTGTAGAAAACTCTAAAGGTTTGCGTTTAAAGCCACTTTTGGCATATTGCTGCCAACGCCCGGTAACATAACACACCATCAAGTTTGCTAATGCTGTTGGGTCTTGCTTGTTCTCGCCTTGTGCAATGGCAATTTTAAGCGATTGTCTAATGCTGGTTTCAATGCGGTCGTACAATTGATTAATACGCAACTGCAATGCATCATCTTCATTGACTAGTGCATCGCCAATCAGTACGCGTGTCATGCCCGGATTTTTTTCTGCAAAACGTAGCAACATGCTCACAATTAATTGTACTTGCTTGGTACCGTCCATTTCGTCGCTGGTAATTTTGTTAATCACGCCGAAAATAGAATTCTCGATAAACTCAATCAACCCTTCAAACATTTGCGCCTTATTGGCAAAGTGACGGTATAAAGCCGCCTCTGAAACATCCAGTCGCGCAGCCAAAGCGGCGGTGGTGATTTTTTCACGCTTGGGGTTTTCCAGCATGCTGGCAAGTGTTTCTAAAATTTGCTGCTTACGATCAGAAGCCATAAATTATCCTTACTTATTATTGTTGTCAGTGAATGTACTGAACATGATCTTGTTTAGTTGCCAATTATAGCCTAAGGTCAGTAAGTGCTAACACTGAGTTAATTCTATAATTCACAAAATTTGGTTTATTCAAGGTACGGCTCACCCAAATGGTACGCATGCCCAAACGTTTGGCGGTCATCAGTGCCGGTAAACTGTCTTCCAACATCACGCAATCACGCGCATTGACATTCAAGGTGTTCAGTAGCATTTGAAAGCCGCGCACACTTGGCTTTGCATGAAAGCGGGTAGACTCAACGCTGAATACTAATTCAAAACAGTCGTCGATGCCCAGCAGTTGTAGCACGCGTATCGCATATTCTCGCGGTGCGTTAGTGAACACACACTTACGTCCTTTGAGCTGTCTTAACAAGTGTCTCATTCGCTTTACCTGAATCACCATGCTCGGCAGATTGGTTAACGCATGGGTTTCTTTGAGAAAGTGATGTGCATTCACACCATGATGTCGAATTAAGCCTTTGAGGGTGGCGCCGTACACCTGCCAGTAATGCTGCCGCAGTGCATGTGCGGCAGCCTCGTCCATACTTAATTCAGCCATGATGTACTGCGTCATGGCGCGGTTCATGACCGGAAAGATGTGCGCGCTGGCGTTGTGGAGTGTGTCGTCTAAATCAAAAATATAGACTTTAGATGGCATGGTTTAGCCTCAGTATGTAGCTGAGGCCAAGCGACAACGAACAACTGACGCAGCCAGTAGATATACTACGGCAAGGAGGTTCTGAGGCAGCCAACAAAGTATCCGCAAATAATGCGCGTTAAAGTTACTTAGCTTTAATCAGTGTACCGACGCCTTCATCGGTGAGCACTTCCAATAGCAGCGCATGCTCTACACGGCCATCAATAATATGTACCGATTTTACGCCGCTACGTGCAGCATCTAAGGCTGAGCCAATCTTAGGCAACATACCGCCAGATAATGTGCCATCCTCGACCAAGTCGTCAATTTGCTTGGGTGTCAGGCCAGTGAGTAATTCACCGCTTTTATCCAATACCCCAGGCGTATTGGTCAATAGGATCAATTTTTCTGCATTTAAAATTTCAGCCAATTTGCCGGCCACCACATCAGCGTTGATGTTGTAGGTTTCGCCATCTTTACCTACGCCAATAGGCGCTACAACAGGGATAAAATCGCCGCTGTCTAAAAAGTTGATAATACTAGGGTCAATGGCAGAAATTTCGCCCACTTGCCCTACGTCTATCATCTTGCTGGGGTCTTTTAAATCTTCCATCAGCAATTTGTGCGCATGAATAAAGTTGCCGTCTTGCCCAGTAAGGCCGACTGCTTTGCCGCCATGGCGGTTGATGAGATTCACGATCTCTTTGTTGACCTGGCCACCTAAAACCATTTCTACCACATCCATGGTTTCTTCATCGGTCACACGCATGCCTTGAATAAACTCACCTTTTTTGCCCAGCTTATCTAGCATCTCATTAATTTGAGGGCCGCCGCCGTGGACCACCACAGGGTTCATGCCTACCAACTTAAGCAACACGACGTCTTGCGCAAAACATTGCTTTAAATGCTCATCCGTCATGGCGTTGCCACCGTATTTAATGACGATGGTTTTATCAAAAAAGCGTTTGATATAGGGTAAGGCTTCTGCAAGGGTTTGTGCCTTTTGCGCGGCTGAGGTTTGGGTGAGCATGTTGTTTCCTGCAATAGTGAATGTGTGTGATTGTATCGAAAAAATCTTACAGCGGTTTAACAAACACTTTAGATTTACGCTGGAAGTTGTACAAGGCCTGTTTTTCTTGCGGTAATTCGTCGATAGACTCTTCAATAAATCCGCGCTCTAAAAACCAGTGCTCGGTACGTGTGGTTAGGCAGAATATTTGATTGAACCCAAGTTTTTTGGCCTGTGCTTGGCAATAATTGAATAGTTTGTCGCCACGGCCACCACCGCGGTATTGCGGATCAATCGCTAGGCAGGCAAATTCTGCCATTTTTTCATCTGGAAAAGGGTATAACGCGGCACAACCTATGGCACGATTATCGTGTTCCATTACATAGAAATGATTGATTTCCATCTCGATGCGTTCGCGTCCGCGGCGTACCAAAATGCCATCATTCTCAAGTGGTTCAATCAGCTTGAGTATGCCGCCGACATCGTCAATATTGGCCTGCCGCATGGTTTCAAGTGGTAACTCCGTAATCATGGTGCCAATACCGCTATGCGTAAATAGCTCTTGGATGATTGCCCCGTCAATATGACGAGAAATCAAGTGTGTACGCGCCACGCCATGTTCGCAAGCACTCACTGCGGCCGGCAAATAAAAATTGACGTCTTCGGAAAAATGAATGGGCTCATCGCTTTCTTGTACGTTTTTGAGCAGATTTTTCGCTTTTTCTGCAGTCATCTCCCGCAGTAATTCACCGCGCAAGTTATGCACGCCTTCAGAGTCCATTAAGAAAATGAGCTTTTCTGCATCCAGTGCAATCGCGGTACTCACTGCAACATCTTCCAAGCTCAAGTTAAATGCTTCACCTGTTGGTGAGTAACCCATCGGCGATAGCAGTACCAGCTCGTTATCATCCAGCCGTTTTTGAATGCCAATCGCATCCACTTTGCGTACTTCGCCGGTATGTTGTAAATCGACG
>Ga0208264_1000610_pt1 | contig 10238 bp, 7 predicted proteins | sample LakWasMet31_HOW6_2_FD_183873 | JGI IMG/M metagenome (GOLD analysis project Ga0208264, IMG submission 183873) | Freshwater sediment methanotrophic microbial communities from Lake Washington under simulated oxygen tension - Sediment Metagenome... | ecosystem: Environmental > Aquatic > Freshwater >...
AAGGCACTGGTCACTTTTACACTACGACCAAAAATAAACGTACTATGCCGGAAAAAATGGAGATCAAAAAATTTGATCCTGTTGTCCGCAAACACGTAATGTATAAAGAAGCTAAAATTAAATAACAATTTTGTTTTGACTTCTTTTTAGAGTTGCCTGATTAACCGCAGTTTTTATAGCTGTGGTTAAGCAACCCTACTTAAGCACCCTTTAACTTATCCAGCACCTGCGTTAACTTTTCCATTTGTTTAAACAGAATGCGGTACTGTTTATCGGCCTCCTGCTTATCTTGTTCCAATAATAAACAACGCTCGTTCAATTGTGCCAGCGTTTGGCGCAATGTTTGATTCTCTGATTTAAGAAAATCAATCTGATCCGAAACTGCCATTTCAGGAATAATCAACTTTTCCTCGGTTAATCTTGGCACAATATCGGCTTTTAGTGATTCAATATTTTCAATCGGAATTTCAATACCGTCATCAATGGCAAACTGTGCGGCGACGGTTTCTAAAGACACTTTTGCCTTGGGCAAAATGCCTTCCATTCCGTCTTGCAAAATCATCACATTAAATCTGTTTTTTAACAAGAAGAATGCCGCAGCTTCACTAGCCTTACCGTTATTACAGACAACGATGATAGGTTTTTCCCTGTTTAAGGTTTTAAGCTGCATCCTTAACGTAAAAAAAGGCATATTAACACTGCCAGCCAGATGTCTATTTTCATATTCATCCTGATAACGCACATCCAGCAAGGTTGCGCCTAAAGTTAATGCATCACAAGCCTCGGCATAACTTAAAAATCTTAACGACGGCTCTTTGATTAAGGCGATGAACTGCTTTTTTTCCAATCGCAACAAAACCATTTCAGATATTGCAGTAATGGTGACATTTCTCGGGGCATCTGACAGCAACGCGTCTTCGCCAAACGTATCACCAGCACCAAGCTGAGCCAGCTTAATTTCTTTAGCATTCGGGGACGGTTTGCGGGTCAATAGGCATTGACCTTCTTTTATCAGGTAATAATAATCTCCACGACCGCCTTGCTCGACAATAACCTCCCCTGCTCTAAATCGAACAGATTCCAAACTGATTAATATTTTTTGCAAATTTGCTGGCGGCAGGCGCTGAAAAATTGGCAACCGCAATAAAGCGGTCATCCAATCATCAGGATCGTCATTAATTGGCTCTAAATCCATGGCACTGGCATTTTGTTTAATATTAAAAGAAGGATTGTGCAGTATATTGGTATTCAAGCGCAGGTAGCGCACGCGCCCTTTAGCTACCGCGTCAATTTTTCTCGGTATCTGATGAGCTATAGCAAAATGAGCCGCCTGGGTACCGGCACTGATTGTTTCTACAACCATTCCTTCTGCCTGCAGGACGACTTCACCGGATAACAAATAAACTAAGTCAATGTCCAAATCACCTTTTTTAAACAGCGTACCATTGCGCACTTCTTGCACATTCACCTGTTTACAAATTCGGCTGAATTGTTCGTTGGACAAGGTTGACAACGGAATCAGTTTACGAATAATTTGGCCATCTTTTGAGTTAATGTCTACAGCCATAAAAATTTCATAAGCGATTTAAATCTTTTAAATAATAGAACATTGCGCGACCATTGGTTTAAAAATACCGTGCTCAGCACACACTTGTATTAAACATTTTTAATCCTATATTGTCTATGGCTCCAGTTAAACCACCATTGGAATATACCATGATAAACACAAAGATTTTAATGTCATTATTGCTCGCTATCGCTCTAGCGTCTATACAAAATAGCCCAGCTTATGCAGCACTTCCATCAACCGTTGACGGCTCACCAATGCCAACACTAGCTCCTATGCTGGAACGTAGCACGCCAGCAGTGGTCAACATCTCCACATCGACTAACATTCAAGTTCAAGAAAATCCGTTGATGCAAGATCCGTTCTTTCGGCAATTTTTCAATATTCCGAATCAACAGCAGCAACGGCAACGACAAAAAAACAGCTTAGGATCGGGCGTCATTATTGATAACGTGCAAGGGCTAGTGCTAACTAACAACCATGTTATTGATAAAGCCGACAAGATTATGGTGACTTTGCATGACGGGCGCCAACTCAATGCCGAGTTGATAGGCGCTGATCCCGAATCCGACGTGGCCGTAATTCAAATCCCAGCCGATAATTTAACCAAGCTGCCAATTGCCGACTCCAGCCAACTAAAAGTCGGCGACTTCGTTGTGGCTATCGGCAATCCATTTGGCTTAGGCCAAACGGTTACCTCGGGTATTGTTAGCGCATTGGGTCGATCAGGACTGGGCATTGAGGGTTATGAAGACTTCATTCAAACCGATGCCTCCATTAACCCTGGCAATTCCGGCGGCGCATTGGTTAATTTACGTGGTGAATTTATCGGCATGAATACCGCTATTCTGGCGCCAACTGGCGGCAACGTTGGCATTGGCTTTGCCATCCCGTCCAATATGGCGATGACGATTAAAGAATCGCTAATTAAACACGGCGAAGTGCGTCGCGGCTTGTTGGGTGTGAGCACTCAAGATTTAACGCCTGAACTAGTTAATGCGTTTAATTTGGAAAACAAACACGGCGCCGCCATTAACCGTATTGAAAGCAACTCGCCTGCGGCTAAAGCTGGCTTGGAGCCTGGCGATATTATTGTCGCAATTAACGGCAAAGACATCAAAAACAGCCATGAAATCCGTAACATTATTGGTCTGATGCAAATTGGTGACGAGGTTAAAATTGATTACTATCACGGTAATGATAAAAAACAAACCACGGCAGTTATCGGCAAACCCGCCCGCCCTCAACTTACTGGTGATAAGCTTCACCGATCTTTACAGGGTACGCTATTAGCCGCCACCCAAAAAGATCAAATCGAAGGGGTTTTAATCGAAAAAATAGACACCGCATCAGGCGCATGGAAAGTTGGCTTACGCCCTGGCGATGTCATTGTATCGGCTAATAGATACCGTATACATAATCTGGAAGAATTAAAGCAAGTGATTGTTCCTAATAATCCGTTACTAATTAACATACAACGAGGTCAAGAAGGCTTCTTTGTTGTGTTACAGTAAGCACTTTACAGACGGTGCCGAATCATAGTGATTCGGCACAAAACAACAACCCTAACCCACCCAAAGCTGTGCATACAGAACCTGAATTTATTCCATTATCTATCGCCATTTTAGTCATATCCGACACCCGCACTGCTGAAAATGACACTTCCGGCAAGCTTTTAGCCGACTGCCTGACCAGTTCAGGCCATCAGTTATTTGACAAACGCATAGTTCCTGACAATATCTATAGTATTAGAGCAACGGTTTCGCAATGGATTGCTGATAATGCGGTACACGCAATTATCAGCACTGGCGGAACTGGTGTAACTGGCAGAGATGGCACACCAGAAGCCATTGCGCCATTATTGGACAAACAACTCGATGGGTTTGGAGAAATATTTAGAATGCTGTCTTACCAGGATATAAAAACATCAACCATCCAATCCCGCGCAATTGCAGGTGTTGCCAATGGTACCTATGTGTTTTGTTTACCAGGCTCCTCTGGCGCATGCCGAACCGGCTGGGAGAGTTTAATTAAAGATCAATTAGACATTCGCACTAAACCATGCAATCTAGCGCAACTTATGCCACGGTTAATGGAAAAGTAATGCGATCATCATTTTTATTTTTAGGTGCCTTCAGCGCCGTGCTTGGTGTCGGCTTTGGTGCTTTTGGAGCACACGGCTTAAAACAAATACTCAGCCCAGAATTATTGGCCATTTATCAAACTGGCGTTACCTACCAAATGTGGCATGCGCTAGGTTTAATCGCAATCGCACTAATGCACCAACATGCACCGACCTCCAAATTACTGGCTTGGGCCGGTTGGTTAATGTTTGTTGGCATTCTGTTATTTTCTGGCAGCTTATACGTGCTGGCCATCCTTGACCTGAAATGGTTAGGCATGATTACACCGTTTGGCGGTGTTGCCTTTATCATTGCATGGCTACTCATTTCAATTTTTGCAGCAAAAAACACTGCACCCAACAGCAGGTATCAATAATGCGCGATGCAACGCCCCAAACCATCTACTTAAAAGACTACACCGTACCGGCGTACCTTATCCAAAACGTAGACTTAAACTTTACTCTGGCTGATGAAAGCACGCGGGTAATCGCCCATTTAACTATTACCAGAAATCCTGCTAGTGAATCGAGTAATCAACCATTAACCTTAAACGGTGAAAACCTGATCTTGCATCGGGTGGTATTAAACGAGACCCAAGAACTGACTGCCGCAGACTATCAACAAACTGCCGATAGTTTGATCATTCATAATGTACCGCAGCAGCAACCATTTACGTTAACCATAGAAAACACCATTAACCCTAAAGCCAATACCGCTTATGAAGGTTTGTATTTATCCAACGGTATGCTTTGTACGCAATGCGAAGCTGAAGGCTTTAGAAAGATAACGTATTTTCTGGACCGCCCCGACGTCATGGCCAGATTTACCACAACGTTGATTGCCGATAAAACTCGGTATCCAGTGTTACTGTCCAATGGCAACAAAGTTGCGCACGGCCAGTTACCTAATAACCAACACTGGGTTAAATGGGAGGATCCATTCAACAAACCTTGCTACTTGTTTGCGTTAGTTGCAGGCCAATTGGAATGTGTTAGCGACCAATTTAAAACCGTGTCCGGCAGAAATATCAGCCTGCAAATTTTTGTAGAAAAACATGATGTCGACAAATGCGACCACGCCATGCAATCGCTTAAACATGCGATGAGCTGGGATGAGCAGGTCTATGGGCGAGAATACGATTTAGACTTATACATGATTGTCGCCGTTGGCCACTTCAATATGGGCGCTATGGAAAACAAAGGCCTTAACATTTTTAATACTAAATTTGTACTTGCCAGACCGGACACCGCCACTGATTTTGACTACGAACATATTGAAGGGGTGATTGCGCACGAATACTTCCATAACTGGACAGGCAACCGCATCACTTGCCGCGATTGGTTTCAGTTAAGCTTAAAAGAAGGCTTTACCGTATTTCGTGACCAGGAATTTTCCGGCGACCGCACATCCCGCGCAGTTAATCGCATTGAAAACGTCAACACCCTGCGAACACGGCAATTTGCTGAAGATGCTGGCCCATTGGCGCACCCAATCCGCCCAAATTCTTATATTGAAATCAATAATTTTTACACCTTAACCGTGTACGAAAAAGGTGCAGAAGTGGTACGCATGCTCCATACCCTGGTTGGTGCAGACGGTTTTAGAAAAGGCAGTGATTTATATTTTAATCGCCATGATGGTCAAGCTGTCACCTGCGATGATTTTGTGAATGCTATGGAAGCGGCCAATGGCGTGGACCTTAGCCAATTCCGCCGATGGTATGGTCAAGCAGGCACACCCGTTTTAAATGTGCAGCAAGCCTATTCCCCAACAGAACAAACCCTAACCTTAACTATAAAACAAAGTTGCCCACCCACACCTGGGCAAATGCTGAAAGAACCGTTGCATATCCCAATAACCATTGGTTTGTTAGATACTGACGGTAACATCGCACCCTGCCAGATAAACGGCACAACCAGTGATGAAGGCATTCTGCAGTTAACACAGGCAGAACAGCAGTTTGTGTTTACAGGATTACCCAATAAACCCGCCGTTTCAATATTGCGTGGCTTTTCAGCGCCCGTTAAATTGGAAATGGAGCGCAGTCCAGAAGAACTCGCGTTTTTGTTAAGTTACGATACCGACACGTTTAACCGCTGGGAAGCTGGTCAACAATTGGCTGGGCAAATCATCACCGGTCTGATTAGTGACATCCAAAACGGCAGGCCACTGGTATTAAACCCAGTTATTATCGACGCTTTCCAGCAGATTCTTACGCATGACTGGGATGACTTATCCTACTTTGCCCTATTGTTAAGCTTGCCGTCAGAAACATATCTGGCTGAGCAAATGTTAGTGGTTGATGTGGAAGCTATCCACAAAGCGCGTGAGTTTGTTATTAAAACATTGGCCGAAAAACTGGAACAGCAATTTAGAAACCTTTATTCAGTGCATCATCAGGACGAATCTGGCAAATTTGATGCCGGAGCCGTGGGTCGTAGACGTATTAAAAACACCTGCTTAAACTACTTGGCCACACTCCAGCAAGCCGACATTGAAACCTGGGCGGAAAAACAATTTGCTCAAGCTAAAAATATGACCGACCAAATGGCCGCCTTAACTGCCATCGTCAATAATCCACACCCCGCCAGGCAACAATGCTTAACTAGCTTTTATGTGCAATGGCAGGCGGAAGCGTTGGTGATTGACAAGTGGTTTGCCCTGCAAGCGTCCAGCAGCATGCCGGATACCTTTGAGACTGTACAAAAACTCATGCAGCATCCCGCATTTGATCTAAAAAATCCAAATCGGGTCCGTTCTGTTATTGGCGCTTTCAGCCAAGCCAACCCGCTACATTTCCATGCTGCTAATGGTCAGGGCTATCAATTTCTGGCTGATCAAATCATCGCCTTAAACGAGTTAAACCCGCAAGTTGCCTCTCGCATGGTCAACGCCCTAACCTCTTGGCGCAATTATGATACTAACCGGCAATCGTTAATCAAAAACCAGTTGGAGCGCATTATCAACACGGAAAATATATCCAAAGATGTGTTTGAAGTTGCTAGCAAAAGCTTGGGGTAGACCGCTTTAGATGTCGAATACCGCCCAAGGTTAATCGACATCTAAACCATTTGGTATTGTTATTTCGGTTATAAAACCATCATTGAATGAGTGACTGGTTAGCACTGGTCCACAGACTGTTCTAAAAAATCATAATCGGTTGATATACTCAATTTTAAATACTGAGCAGAACGTCATTACGCGGTTTCGTCATTGCTAATAACAGGACTTTTCGAAATTAGAACCTTATCGACCCGACTGCCGTCCATATCAACCACTTCGAAGCGTAATCCCAAAAAATCAAAATGATCGGTGACTTTAGGTACATAGCCAAGGTGGAGCATGACAAAACCTCCTACGGTATAAAATTGTCCATTACGTTTTTCCCATAACTCATCAAGATTAAATTGTTCAATAAACTGATGAATATCCAGCATGCCATCGACCAGCCAAGAACCATCATCTCTTTGACTAATTTCCGGTCTATCTTTTCTACCTTCGGAAGCAAGGACGCCCACGATAGCTTCAAGAACATCGCTTAACGCCACCAGTCCATTAATTTCTCCGTACTCATCTACCACCAACGCAGTGTGGTTTGATGATTTCCGGAATTGCTCTAACAATCCCAGTAAGGTTAAAGAATCTGGCACAAAGAGCGCTTTGACCGCCATATTTTCAAATTTTGGTTGGTCACCAAACAGAACACGATTCAATATGTCCTTTGTTTTTATAAATCCAACAATCTGCTCTAGTCCACCATCACACAGCGGTAATACCCAGTGGGCATGATCAACAATAAGTTGCCGATTTTCTTCAAATGATTTGCGAATATCGAGCCACACAATGGCCTTACGCTGGGTCATAATCGAGCCCAGCTTGCGATCATCCAATTTGAGAATATTTTCCATAAATCGATATTCCGCCTCCTCAAAAACACCCTCCTCAGTACCTTGCGCCAGCAATAGCTTGATTTCCTCTTCGGTTATCGAAGGCTCATTTTTCGGTTTTATTCTGAGTAGCCATAAAACCAGCTCCACGGAATAACTGAGCAACTTTACTAAAGGCAAAGCCACCACAGACAAACCATACATAGGCCGGGCTATTAAGGCTGCAATTCGCTCTGGAAAGTTAAGGGCCAATCGTTTTGGCACCAACTCTCCAACAATCAAGGATAAATAGGTAATTGAGACCACGGTTACCGCTAGTGCCAGCTTTTCCGCATAGGGGGACAATGATGGGATAGTTTGCAGATAGGGTAGAAGTGGCTTGGCAATGGCCTCCTCACCTAAAGCGCCACTTAGAATACCAATAGAGGTAATACCCACCTGGATCGTCGACAAAAAACGAGTCGGTTGTTCGGCCAATTCCAACGCTTTAGATGCACCACCACTGCCACTTACAGCAAGTTGTTGTAGCCGTACTTTGCGGGCAGAAACGATAGCCATTTCCGACATCGCGAATACCCCATTGAGAAAAATCAATAAAAAAATCAAGCCAAAATCGTATGCCATTGGTTACCTACCGGTGTATAGATTAATCGTACAGCTGAGTAATGGTAGAAATTGACGCACATTGACTGGCAAAAAGAAAACTACTTTTACCCCAAAAAGAGCGGTTGAATGCATAAAAAACCGTCCGTGCTGAACTAAGTCGAAGCATGGACGGTTTTTTACACATTCATCCAGTTGGTAAGCTACCTGCTTTTTCTTGGTTAACAGCCGTTAATTACAATTCATCTCCCAACTTGCGATAAAGAGTACCTCGGTCAATTCCTAAAATTTTAGCGGCTTGTGCTTTGTTACCTTGGGTCATTTCCAAAATTTGCCGAATATAGGCAATTTCCATATCAGCCAATGACATCGGCTGATTTGAAAAATTGGATAACAGATTGTTGTCAGTCGGTAGCAGAGTTGCCTGAGCCAAGTCTTCCAGCAAAATCGTATCATGTTCGGTTAAAGCAACCGCTCTCTCCAATGTATTAGCCAATTCACGCACGTTGCCAGGCCAAGCGTAGGCACGAATCCAGCGCATCGCTTCAGCAGATATCCCGTGGATTTCCCGACGGAGTTTGGTTTGCGCATTTTTAAGCAGATGATCCACTAATTGATCAATGTCGGATAGGCGTTCGCGTAAGGGCGGAACATCCAACTGGATCACAGCAAGTCGGTAGTATAGATCTGAGCGCAGCAAGCCGTTTTTCAATGCCTGCTCGATGGGCTGATTGGTGGCCGCAATAATACGAACATCGGTTGAAATTTCACCACCAGCACCTACCGGCCGAACTTTTCCTGATTCCAGAGCCTGCAATAACTTGGGCTGGATCGCTATTGGCATTTCGGCAATTTCATCCAAAAATAAAGTACCGCCTATCGCCTCAACAAATAGTCCTTGGCGATTTTCACGCGCATCTGTATAAGCGCCCTTACTGACCCCAAATAGTTCACTTTCAACCAAGGTGAAGGGTAATGCAGCGCAGTTGACCTGCAGAAACGGCCCGTCGCAACGTGAGCTGTGTTCATGAATAAATCGAGCCAGCGCGCCTTTTCCCACGCCGCTCTCACCTGTCAACAGTACGGGTAAATCGACTTGTGCAGCACGATTGGCAAGTTGCAGAATTTTCTGCATATTTGGACTTTTTGCAATCAGCTCTTGGCTGGTAACAGTTTGATCCGGCATAGAAATGCGCACAATTTCACGGCGCATTTCTCGATCCCGAAAAGCTCGCTCAATAGCGTTTATCAGGCCATCCATGGAAAAAGGTTTGATAACAAAACCGCAGGCACCAGTTTGCAAACTACTCACACCCAAGTCGATACTGCCAAAGGCTGTCATCAATATAATCAATTGTCCGGGCTTTTTGATATGAATAGCACGCATCAAATCCAGGCCACGCATTCCGGGCATTTCCACATCACTGATAATTAGGTCGAACGTTTCAGATTCGATACGAATCATGGCTCGTTTCGGATCTATCTCGCCGCTTACCTTATAACCATGGCTACTAAGCATTTCCGTCAAATACTCTACAACCCCAACGTCATCGTCGATAACCAGCAATCGTTTGCCTGTTAGGTTAGTTTGATCAGTCGATGACATGTTGGCCCTCCTCTATTGGCAAAATAATTGTAATGGTACTGCCTTTGCCAAGCGTGCTTTCAGCTTTAATTGTACCGTTATGTAAAGTGACTAAACTACGCGCCACAGCCAGCCCTAATCCCACACCACCTTGTTCATGACGGGTAGTAAAAAAAGGCTCAAACAAATGCTTTAAAACATCAGGCGACATGCCACAGCCATCGTCCCGCACACTCAAACAGACCGCCTGAGGGAAGTTATTATTTCCTTTATCAGAGCAAACAACGCAGGGTTCAACAGCTATGAGTATTTGCCCTCCTGAGTCTATTGCGGACAATGCATTAGTCATCAGATTTAATACAATTATCGGGTCAGAGGAGGTCGCAGCCTCCGTCTGCCCACAGAACCGTGCGTACGGATCCGTACACGGCTCCTCATGCAAGATCGATCCATTGTGAAACATCAAACCAGTG
>Ga0208264_1000613_pt1 | contig 10182 bp, 8 predicted proteins | sample LakWasMet31_HOW6_2_FD_183873 | JGI IMG/M metagenome (GOLD analysis project Ga0208264, IMG submission 183873) | Freshwater sediment methanotrophic microbial communities from Lake Washington under simulated oxygen tension - Sediment Metagenome... | ecosystem: Environmental > Aquatic > Freshwater >...
CGCCAATGATTCAGAAAGCGTTTTTGCTTTTTTATACGGTCTATCCTTAGAGGTAAGTGCCTCAAAGATATCTGCGATCCCCATCACGCGCGCTGGTACTGACATTTGATCTCGCGTCAGCCCTTTAGGGTAGCCACTGCCATCCATATGCTCATGGTGACCACACGCATACTCTGGAACGCGCGCTAAACTCTGCGGGTAAGGCAGCGAGTCCAGCATGCTGATAGTAACGACAATATGGTTATTAATCACCTGGCGCTCTTCTGCAGTTAAAGTGCCGCGCTTGATACTTAAGTTGTAGGTTTCATCTTCGTTCAAAAATGACACCTTATTGCCTGAGGCATCTAATACCTCCATTTTGGCGATCTCTTGTATGCGCTGCAAGTCACTCGCAGTCATCGACTCGCTACCAATGTTGGACATCCGCAAGAAGGCTACAGCATCATCACAATACGCTTTAAAAGCATCTAGCTTAGACTGCTGCTGATTAAGTTTTTCCTGGTCTGACTCCCCAGCCTTCAACATTGCCACTTGCTCTCTCAGCATTGCGCACTCGGCCTGCTGTTTTAAGAGTTCAAACCTTTGTTCAATTAATTGGATTCGGTCGAAAATCGAAGATAACTTTGTTGGCTTATCCATGATGGCTTCCGGTGTCGTCACCTTGCCGCAATCATGCAGCCAGCTAGCTACTTTCAGCTCATAAAGCTCATTCTCGTTAAGTGTAAAGTCTTTAAACGGCCCGGTTTCGGCGTCAATTAAAGCTTGCGTCAGCATCATGGTCAGCTCGGGTACGCGTCGGCAATGCCCTCCAGTGTAAGGTGACTTCTGGTCGATGGCATCAGCAATCAACTCAATAAACGCCTCGAACAAACCCTTCAGCCCTTCAATCAAGTGATGATTGGTCATCGCAACGGCGGCCTGCGACGCTAAAGATTCGACTAGCGTTTGATTGGCTATTGAGAATGGAATAATAGCGCCAGTATCGGTATCTATAGCATTAATCAGCTGCAGCACACCAATCACTTTTGATTCGTGGTCTTTCATCGGAATCGTCAAAAATGATTGCGAATGATAGCCAGTTTTTTCGTCAAATTTGCGTGTGCCGGAAAAGTCAAAACTATCAACCTCGCGCACATTCGCGATATTAACCGTTTGATCTTGTAAGGTGGCGTAAGCAGCAACGGTGGTTAAGTTCGGGCTGCCGTCCGCCAAATATAAAGGTAATGGTAAAAATGGAATTTCTTTACCCGTCGTCCCACCTAGGTACATATTGAGCGACTTATTACGCATCATTTCAAACTTAAGGTGCTGATCTTGCGTAATGGTGTAAAGGGTACCGCCGTCAGCATTGGTAATCTCTTGTGCGCCAAGCAGAATCATTTCTAACAAGCGCTGGTGATCACGCTCAGCAGAGAGTGCAATACCGATTGCGTTTAGGCGCTCTAACTGCGCTAACAAGTATGGGTGCTGATGTTCAAACATTGAATGCTATACCTCATTAACTGGGTAACTCAAACTTCTTTAACACTGTGCTTTAAGCATATAACGCAAACACACTAATCAATCTTCATGCATAAAATCTTATGCATGAGATAAATAGAACTCCATTTTCACACCAGCCAGTTCGATCACGTCATGGTCGACCAGTGCATGCGCCTGCACACCTGTAGACACGCCATTGACGACTGGCAGCACCTTACCTTCCACATGCGTAATAAAATAACCATTAGGGCGCTTTGTAATCACGGCGACCTGCACGCCAGTTTTCCCCAATGTAGTAAGCGCTTTATTGAGCACCAACTCACGCCCACTGCTAGTACCATTCAACACCTGAATCTTGCCAATTAATGCCGGTGGCACTTGCTCGCCATCATCAGATAGTACATTTGAAATAGCAGACGGCCTAGCACTTTGCCTGATGGATGGGGATTGCTCTGCAGATGCTGGATTAGGAAAAGACTGCTGCGGTTTGGCGTTGAATGCAGATGGGTGCACCATCATTGTTTTCTCAAACCCCGCTGCTGCACTCGCCTCACCATCCAGAAATGTAAGGTGGAATCGGCCTAACTCGATCACATCTTCATTTTTTAACTGCTGTTTTTTAGCGACTGCATTATTGATGCGGGTACCGTTGGTACTGTTGAGGTCTTCCACAAAGAAGTCATTTCCTTGCTTCAGAATAACTGCATGCTCGCCACTGATGGCTAGATTATCAAGCTGAATGTCGTTGCTGGATTTACGGCCGATGGTAGTTTTAAGATGGTTTAATGTATATTCATTTAAGTATGAACCGTCTAGGGTAAGAATAAGCTTTGCCATAATCTATCCTGTTACTTTATCCAACCTATAAAATTATCATACCAAGTATTCTTATCTTCATAAGAGCGATTAACTTTGGCTAGTATGACAGAAACATTGTCTTTACCGCCATGATTATTCGCTAACTGCACCAAAACATCGGCAGCGCTGGATAAATCTAATACGTAATGATTAAGTGTTGCCTGTATTAAGGCATCATCCACAAAATCACTCAAGCCGTCAGAACAAAGTAGATAAACATCGCCTACTTCCACCTTAAACTCATTCAGTTCCAGCTCAACCTCCGGGTCCACACCCAGAGCTCTGGTCACTAGGTTTTTATGGGTGCAATACTTTGCTTGCTCTAGAGTGACGATACCAGCCCTAATCTCTTCCTGCAGCAAGGAGTGGTCTTCGGTCATTTGCTGCAACTGCTGGTTGCGTAGCCTGTAGACGCGAGAATCTCCAATATGCCCGACTAACAACTGATTGTTCGTGAACAAACCTAACGCTAAGGTCGTCCCCATACCCGCGCATTGCGCATAGGTTTTTGATGCCTGATAAATAGATGTATTGGCCGTAGCCACTACATCCATCAATAACTTGCTGAGAATCGCTTTATTTAAAAAGGGTCTATCAGCAATATCTAACACCCCGGGTGTAGCTAAATTAGAACCTAACGCCTCACTGAGCTCTGCGGCGATGCTAAGCACCGCTATCTCGCTGGCTACCTCACCGGCATTGTAACCGCCCATGCCATCGGCCAGAATCACAAAACCGATGCTGGCATCACTGGCGATGGCGTCTTCATTGTGACTGCGCAGCAATCCTACATCGGTTAAACGTACAATTTCTAGAGCGTGGCTCAAATCCATGATATCTGCCTTGACTGAGCATGCATCACAAAACCGCGCATCAATGTCAGTGACTAGCTTCTTGCGGCTTTAACTTCAGCTTCGCGTACATCGGCTGCAAATTTATCTAAAACACCGTTGATATATTTATGCCCATCTGTACCGCCAAACACTTTCGCCAACTCAACACCTTCGTTGATCACAACGCGGTAGGGAATGGTTAAATCAAACATCAACTCGCAGCCTGCAATGCGTAAAATCGCATGTTCTACAGGGCTCAACTCGCTGATGGCGCGGTCAATAAAATTAACGATTTTGCCATCAATGGCAACTAAGTTCTCTGTGACCGCTTGCAACAAATGCTTAAAGTAAGCTTCATCTGCCTTGTTGTAATCTGGGTCATCACGCATGTCACGGAACACTTGTGACAGTTCAGAGTCATTTAACATACCGCGATATACCGCTTTTAACACTAGCTCGCGTGATTTTCTACGATTTTGACTACCACTCTTTTTCGCACCGCTTCTAGTCGCAGGCTTTTTAGCACTGCTGCTAGCAGTAGTGCCCGCCTCGGCTTCGGCATCCACCACTAAGCTTGTTACTGCTGGTTTATTTTCAATCATAGCGCTTTAACCAAATTAAACATCTCAACAGCTACCTGAGCTGCCTCAGCACCTTTAATATGCATACGCGCAATCGCCTGATCGTCATCTTCTGTGGTCAACACTGCGTTTGCAACAGGCACGCCTGTATTTAATTGCACTTCTGAAATACCACGAGCAGACTCATTGGCCACCACTTCAAAATGGTAGGTCTCGCCGCGGATAATCGCACCCAAAGCAATTAATGCATCATACTTTTCACTTAACGCCATATGCTGAAGGATAAGCGGCGTTTCCAATGCGCCTGGCACTGTTGCAATCGTAATTGCATCACTTGCCACACCTAACTTAAGCAACTCACTCTTACATGCCTCAAGCAAACCATCACCAATATTGCTGTTAAATCTTGATAAAACAACACCAACCTGCATCCCTGATCCATCTAGGTTTTTCTTAATTTCTCTCACGTGCGCTTCCTTTAAACTTGCTTAAACTTAATAAAGCAACATTTTACCGCATATCACCAACATCATAGGCGATATATTCAAGGCACTCTACCTAGATTGAATCAGCATCAATTAATGAAACAATATCCAAGCCTTCTGCAAGGTACTGAATATGCCATACGAAATCGGAATAGCAACCAGTGTCCATGCCACGACTGCCAACAATGGGTGACTTTCAGTTTGCTGGCTTTCTACTTTATCGCCATTTAATTTCATGGATTTCTCGTGCGCCAGTTGACGCTCGGCTTCCAACTCAGCATCGGTCATGTAATGCTTTTCAGCGACGGGTTTTACCAGCAGATTACAAATAAAGCCAAGTAGAAGTAACGTAGCTAACACATACATAATCACGTTGTAAGCTTGGCTTGCCGGCACGCCATGATCCAACTGGTAATCACGCAGGTAGTTGACAATCACCGGGCCCAGCACACCGGCAGTAGCCCACGCGGTTAAGAGCCGCCCATGAATCGCACCCACATGCTGAGTACCAAAAATATCGGCCAGATAAGCTGGAATGGTAGAGAAGCCACCGCCGTACATGGTCAAAATAACGCAGAACAAACCGGCAAACACAGCAACACTGCCGGTGCCGCCTGCCCATGGCGCAGAGATATACAAAAAGAAACCTAATGCAAAAAAGATAATATAGGTACGCTTGCGCCCCAACCAGTCTGATAACGACGCCCAACCAATACGGCCGATAATATTAAATAGTGAGAGCAAACCGGCAAAACCAGCGCCAATCGCCGTCACACGCAACAATTGCTCTGGTGACAATTCAGCCAACTTCAATTGTTCGCCGATTAATGCACCGCCAAACACCTCTTGCAACATAGGAGACGCCATACCGATTACACCAATACCTGCACTCACGTTCAGGCACAGCACCGCCCAAAGCAGCCAGAATTGCGGTGTTTTATGTGCATGATTCACATGCACATGGCGGTTGGTAATCATGCTGTTACCGTTATTCACAGGTGGCACCCAGCCCTTAGGCACCCAGCCGGTTGGCGGCACACGGTAACTTAATGCGCCTATCATCATGGCAATAAAATAGAACACACCCATAATTGCAAAGGTCTGCCATACACCAACAGAAGTCGGGGTAGCAAAGTGCGACATCATCGTATTAGCAAGTGGCGCACCAATCATTGCACCGCCACCAAACCCCATAATTGCCATGCCGGTTGCCATACCGCGGCGATCCGGAAACCACTTAATCAATGTAGAAACTGGTGAAATATAGCCTAAACCCAGACCAATCCCGCCGATTACCCCAGAGCCTAGCCACATCAACCATAATTGATGTGTGTAAACCCCATAGGAGGACAAGAGCAGACCGCCACCCCAGCAGACCGCAGCAACTGCACCCGCTTTACGCGGCCCTGCATGCTCCAGCCAATGACCAAACACTGCCGCTGATGTACCTAAAAACACAAAAAACAAAGTAAACATCCAGCCTAAATCACTGACCTTCCAATCACAGTCTGTCGCAAACGCACGTGCCCATATACCCATGGTGTCAGCACACGCGATTGGGTCCTGAATACCAAGGGCTTTAGAGAGGGGTAGCCAAAACACGCTAAACCCATACGCCATGCCTATAGACAAATGAATTGCCAGGGCGGCAGGCGGTACCAGCCAACGATTAAAACTAGGGCTAGCCGTGATTCTCTCTTTAGAAAAAAAATCCGTCATTCTGCAATCTCCACACGCATTATTATTTTTCAATACTCGATTAATATCGCTAACGGTATAGTGTAACAAATTGTTAAAAATGGCAATTTAGTTATTGCATTTAACTGCATATATACATGTTTAAACTTTGTCATGAATATGTCATATTAGCGTCATAAACTGATTAGGCTTAAATACCGAGGCAAATTAATTGAGGAAATATATATGCCAGCCAATATATTAGTAATTGAAGACGAACCAGCCATTCAAGAGTTACTAGCTCTGAACATCACCCAGGCTGGTCACAATGCAATCCGCGCGCTTAGCGGTGAAATTGCGCTAGACCTCATGCGTGAGACCGTGCCTGATTTAATCCTATTAGACTGGATGCTGCCTGGCATGAATGGGTTAGAGCTTGCGCGTAAACTTAAATCAGACACTTACACCAAGAATATTCCTATCATCATGCTCACCGCACGTGGCGAAGAGTACGACAAAGTACGCGGCTTAGAAGTTGGCGCCGATGATTATGTTACAAAACCATTTAGCCCACGCGAGCTTAATGCGCGCATCAAAGCGGTGCTACGTCGCAGAGCACCACAAATGACGGATGACCCGATTGAGCTGAGTGGACTGAGATTAGACCCAACCACGCACCGCGTGACTGGTAATCAAAAGACCATCGATTTAGGGCCGACAGAGTTCAGACTGCTACACTTCTTCATGACCAATGCAGAACGCGTACACACGCGCAGCCAACTGCTAGACAAAGTTTGGGGCGACCGCGTGTTTGTTGAAGACCGCACCGTAGATGTTCATATCAGACGCTTACGCAATGCACTATCTGCATCAGGGCATGAAGACTTGATCCAGACCGTAAGAGGCGCCGGTTACCGACTATCTTCACAGCCTAGCGAAACCAGTCACAGCTAAACGGGGCAAGCCTGCGCCAAGTGATTGCACATGACAGCAAAAACTCATGCTTACTTGTAAATCCTCGCTATAATCACTGTAATAAAAACAACTGAAAATATGACTCGTGATTGATATACGCTGGAAAGCTGCCTTATTTATCTGCGCTCTTAGCATCGTGAGCGTTTTTCTTTGGTTAATCTCAAGCTTGGTAACTGCCCTGGTTGTATTTGCACTGGGGCTGTTACTTTATCTTGCTAAGCATATTTATTGGACACATAAACTCAATAACTGGCTGAAAACACCAGACATAAGTCAGGTGCCGGAGGGCTCAGGCTTGTGGGAGGATGTATACAGCAGCCTACTCAAATACGAGCGTAGCAATACGCTCAAACAAACAGAGTTAAACTCCGCCTTAGAGCGTTTTCAAATTGTCGCGAATGCGATTCCGGATGGGCTGGTCATTCTCAGCGCCGCCAATACCATCGAGTGGTGTACCTCGCATGCGGAATACCAACTGGGACTAGACCTTAAAACCGATAAAAATCTACCCATAGTTAACTTGCTTAGAAGCAGCCATTTCATTGCCTATTTGTACAATGAAGTATATGACGAGCCGTTTAAACTGAAAGACATTAACAGCACGGAATCCACTCTGGAAATTTGGCTGATTCCGCTGGCAACCAAACAAAAACTGCTGATTAGTCGCGATGTCACCCAAATTGAAAAAGTTGACGCGATGCGCCGTGATTTTATTGCTAACGTTTCACACGAGCTACGCACACCACTCACCGTAGTTGGCGGTTTTATTGAAACGCTTTCAGATATGGAAGGCGCAATTCCCGAGAGCATACGCAGCTACTTTGGCATGATGCAGGATCAAACCACGCGTATGCGACGCCTGATAGAAGATTTACTCACACTTTCACATATTGAAAGCAATACACAAGCTCCCGATAACAACCCGATTAACATGTCCATGCTAATGAACATGTTGTTAAATGATGCCAATGCGCTAAGCCAAGGCAAACACAAGATCAGTGCACAAACCAATCCGCATTTTGACCTAATCGGAGCCGTGGATGAACTACAAAGCGCCTTAGGCAATTTGGTGAGCAACGCTATACGCTATACACCGGAAGGCGGCGAAATTAATATTAGTTGGCAACTACACCATAACCAAGGTGTATTTAGCGTCACAGACAATGGGATTGGCATCGACCATCAGCACATTCACCGCTTAACTGAGCGTTTTTATCGTGTGGATAGAGGCCGTAGCCGTGAAACCGGGGGTACTGGATTAGGGCTTTCTATCGTTAAGCACATCTTAACCAGACATCAGGCAAAACTTGATATCACCAGTGAGCTGGGCGTTGGCAGTACATTTAGCGCCGTTTTCCCCAAAGCGCGGATTATACAAAAATGATCAGCGTCGCGGCCCAGTTAAAAAAAGTCACCCCATATATTGGCTGTGCTTTTTTACTTTCTGCCTGCGCTTCTAATGTACCGCTGGATAAAAACGGCAAAAAGAACGTTCCAGACCAAAAAGACAAAAGTACGATTAGCCAGATTGCAAAAGCCGATATTGATAGAATGGCCGATGTAGAAATGCGCGAGAATACGCAGAGCTTACGCCTGCTGATGCTTAAGCTATACAAACGCAACCCGCAGGAACTAAAAAAAAGCACCTCTGACCCCGCCGAAAAAATGATTGACTGGGTGTTTGATGGTGCAGCGCAGCATCACTATCAACTGCCGGAGATTAACAATCAGGTGACGACTGATGCAATTTTTCTGGCGTTTAACCCAGAGTTCAAAGGCGACAGAGTGCTAGCCTTTACTGTCGGCCTACACACCATGCTGCTCAAGGCACATAACGATAAAACCGAGTTCTACTTTACAGACAGCCTAGACCCGCAACGCATATACAATGTGGCGCGTAATATAGAAATCGCAGTGTGGAAACTATCAAACGCCAGAGACGAAACCGGCGCACTGTATTTACTCAGTAACGAGATTAATGATCACGATAAGAACTTATCGTTTGAACGTGAGTTTGGGAAAATGATTGGGCGCATTGATCTGTACGCACTGGTGCTGGCTGAGAAGTCGCAACGTTTGATTTCACGCGTGGTGCAAAATCTTGCTACTGCACTATTTCTACCATTTTAACCTTGCTTTGTTAGCAAAAGCTTAACGTACTAACCTCTTAAGCGGAATATTCGGTGAGCATTAGGCATTACCACTGCTCAACACTTCGGCATCAAACACCAACCCAAAAAGTTACTACTAACGACCCATGTAAATTGCAGTATGCAATCTACATGGGATCGTATTGACTGTTATAGCAATACTTTTTCGATACCGCCATTGTTAGCTTTATGTACATACTCTTGCATCCAGTTCTCACCTAGAATATGTTTAGCCATTTCCACCACAATGTAGTCAGCTTCAATACCAGTGTCTTCACCATAACGTGACAGACCCTGTAAGCAGCTTGGGCATGAAGTCAGTATCTTCACTTGCTCTTCTGGCGCACCTACGGTTAAGCCCATTTGCTGCATGCCTTTTTCCAGCTCTTCCTGTTTACGCATTTTTACCTGCGTAGAAATATCTGGACGTGCCACTGCAAAAGTTCCGCTCTCACCGCAACATCTGTCATTTAATGCTACGTCTTGCCCCATTAACGTATTAGTCACTTCCAGTGGCTTGTACGTTTTCATCGGCGTATGGCAAGGGTCATGGTACATATAGCGCGTACCGGTAACGCCATGCAAGCGTACATCTTTCTCCATTAGATATTCATGAATATCTAACAAGCGGCAGCCAGGGAAAATCTTTTCAAACTCGTATTTTTGCAACTGATCCATACAAGTACCGCAAGACACAATCACCGTTTTAATATCCAGGTAATTCAGTGTATTTGCGACACGATGGAACAACACGCGGTTATCTGCTGTGATTTCCTGGCCTTTGTCATGATTGCCTGCAGAAGTTTGCGGGTAACCACAACATAGATAACCTGGTGGCAACACGGTAATCGCACCAACTTCATACAGCATGGCCTGCGTCGCTAAACCTACATTTGAGAACAAACGCTCAGAGCCGCAACCAGGGAAATAGAACACCGCTTCTGAATCATCCGTCACCTTTTGCGGGTTACGGATTACCGGAATCATATGATCATCTTCTAAACCCAGCATCGCACGTGAGGTTTTAGACTGCATTTTTTTCGGCATCGGGCGATTAATGAAATGAATCACCTGTGCTTTGATCTCAGGCTTACCTACGGTGGCCGGCGGATGTTTTTTATCACGCAGCAAGCCAAAGCGT
>Ga0208264_1000615_pt1 | contig 10170 bp, 10 predicted proteins | sample LakWasMet31_HOW6_2_FD_183873 | JGI IMG/M metagenome (GOLD analysis project Ga0208264, IMG submission 183873) | Freshwater sediment methanotrophic microbial communities from Lake Washington under simulated oxygen tension - Sediment Metagenome... | ecosystem: Environmental > Aquatic > Freshwater >...
GATCGTTTACATAAACGCCAGGAGCATCCGCGCGCGCAATCGCTATGTGACCGTATGATTTAAGAACCTGGATCATGGCATTTTCTAAAACGCTGACCAGTTGCCGAATGTTTAGATCAAGCTTTTTTATATCAAGCAAAGTATAGACAATCAACTGGCCTGGGCCGTGATAGGTGACTTGGCCGCCGCGATCGGATTTGATAACTGGAATGTTACCAGCTTTCAGTATGTGTTCTGATTTACCGTTTAAGCCCAGTGTGTAAACCGATGGGTGTTCGGTGATCCAGAGTTCATCTGGGGTGTGCGGAGTGCGGTCTTGGGTAAATTGCTGCATGGCGAGCCATATGGTTTCATAATCTTGCAACCCCAAATAACGCACTTCCATAAAGCTAGTTATAAAGCCATTAGCACATGCGGATGGTCGCTTAAATCCTGATAGATTGAATCCAGTTGCTTTTTGCTGGTGGCGTCGATTGTTACGGTGATAGCAATATAATTGCCATCCTTACTGGGTCGTGTCGCTAAGGCCCCTTCTTTTAAGTCAGGTGCGTGCTTACGGATAATTTCTATCACAATGAGGTCAAGCTCAACATCATTTTTACCCATAGCTTTAACTGGGAACTGGCAGGGAAATTCTAATAAAGTGTCTTCATTCATACTTGGGAGTTCTTATGGTTCTGAAATAGTTGATTCATAGTTTGCCAAATCGGTCCTGGCACTCCTTGGGCTACTATTTGCGCATCAAGTTCAATAATTGGCACAATTTCCCTAATGGAACTGGTTATCCATATTTCGCTGGCTGATTTAAGTGCTTCTAGTGAGATAGCGCATTCGCGATAAGGAATGTTGTTTTGTTTAGCTAATTGCAAGATCACATCGCGGGTTATGCCTGGCAAAATTGAGTTATCCTTGGGTGGAGTCAGTAAAACGCCATCGATAACGGCAAATACATTACTGGCAGCACCTTCGGTGACATAGCCGTTCTTAACCAAGATCGCTTCAGCACTATCGTGCTCAACGGCTTCTTGTCTAAGCAGTATATTGGCCAACAAGGTGATGGCTTTTATATTGCAAAACTGCCAGCGGGTGTCGTCCAAACTGATGGCTTTAACTCCTTTGGTAAAAGCATCTAAGGGCGCAATGTTGGCGCTCATGGCAAAAATAGTCGGTGTAATATTTACTGGAAAAGCGTGGTCACGTTTCGGCGCGACGCCTCTAGTCACTTGCAGGTAAATATATTCATTTTGGCTGGCGTTGAGCAATGGGGAGAGTATGTCCAGCCATTGCTTGGTGTTGTAAGGATTGTTAATGCGGATGCCGTTTAGGCTGTTTTCCAGGCGCTGGATATGTTCTGGAAAATGGAATAATTTACCTAAATAGGACGGGATAACTTCATAAACCCCGTCGCCAAATAAGAAGCCTCTATCCAACACTGAAATTTTGGCATCGGATAAAGGCAGGTACTGTCCATTAAGATAAACAGTGTTATTTTGCATCGGCGGCTTTATCTGATTTTTCTAACATCATCAGCGCGCCATCAAGTAATCGTTTGAAGATGTTGCCCTTTTCGACGGACTTTAGTGCGATCAAATCTTTTCTCGCAATTTCGGCGCCTTTAAGCGTAACCACTATTGAGCCAAGCTTGTCACCTTCCTTAATGGGAGCAACAATCTTTTTGTCGATATTCATAACCGCTTTTAAATCATTGTATGTGCGGCGCGGAATAGTGGCAAACAAGTCATCTTTTAAACCTAATGACAGGTTTTTTTCAGCACCTTTCCATATTCTGGCTTCGGTTAATGATGTTTTGCCGCCGTATAGCTTGTGTGACTCAAAGAAGCGGAAGCCATAATTTAACAAGTTTTGATTTTCGTTAGCGCGTGCAATGGTACTTTTGGTGCCCATGACCACAGAGATTAAACGCATGTCTTCTCTAAGTGCTGATGCCACCAAGCAATAACCGGCTTCGTCGGTGTGCCCTGTTTTAACGCCATCAACGGTCGCATCACGGGACAACAGCATGTTGCGGTTTTGCTGAGTTATTTTGTTATAAGTGAATTCTTTTTCGGAAAACCACTTATAGTATTCTGGAAATTCTTTGATTAACGCTGTCGTTAAAATAGCTAAATCACGCGCTGTGGTGTAGTGGTTTTCAACTGGCAAACCATCGCTATTGGTAAAATGACTGTTTAGCATGCCCAGACGTTGCGCGTTCTGGTTCATCATTTCCGCGAATGTACTTTCGCTTCCGGCGACATGTTCTGCTACTGCAATACTGGCATCGTTACCTGATTGAATAATCACGCCTTTAAGCAAGTCTTCCAGCTTTACTTGGGTATCAGCATTCAGAAACATACGCGAGCCAGAGGCTTGCCAAGCATTTTTACTAATGGTAGCTAAGTCTTCCAAATGCAAATGACCAGCGCTCAGTTCGCGAAAAACCACGTAGACAGACATAATCTTGGTCAAGCTTGCTGGCGCTAGTCTGGTATCGGCATTGTTCTCAGCCAAGACCTTACCAGTGTTGTAATCCTGTAAAATGTAAGCGGTTGCAGCAATAGTCGGTGCTGGTGGTATTTGCACATCGACTGAAGCTGGAACAGGTGCTGGTGCTGTTGTTGGTTCTGAAAATGCACCGCTTGTGCTAATCAGTAACAGCAAGAATAACAAACCGGATAAACGTGTACGTCTGTAGTGAGTGATCATTTAGTAAGTTGCTAAAAATGGCTTAATTTTAATGGGTTAGGTCATTTGACATCAGTGACTAGTTGAGTCTCTGTAATGCCAAGTCGGGCTAGTTTTTGATTGATTACATCAGCGTGATCGGTGGATTTTAATGGGCCGATCTGAACTTTGTAGAGATTGGATTTTTTATGTTTGGTATGTAAAATTTTAGGCTGAGGTAAATCGTTTGCCGAAATTTTATCTTGTAACTCTAATGCCTTGTTGTGTGTACCGAACGAACCAACTTGTAAATAGAGATCTCTTTCCTGTCGTTCAGCAATTTGTTGTATCTGGGGCATTGCTTGCGCTGAAGAAATGGCTTTGATTTCAACCTTTCCAGTACCCGCTTTGGTTATATCCAGCTCTTTTGCAGCCGCGTAGGATAAATCCATCACTCTATTGCCGTGAAACGGACCTCGGTCATTGATGCGCACGATGACGCTACGATGATTCTTGAGGTTAGTGACTTTCGCATAAGACGATAGTGGCAAGGTTTTGTGCGCCGCAGTCATGGCATACATGTCAAAAATTTCGCCCGTAGCAGTTTTTTTGCCATGAAACTGTGGTCCGTACCAAGAAGCATTTCCTTGTTTAAGGTAGTTGTTGATCGGAGCGGCTAGTGGTTCCTGTTTTTCAATATATTCAGGGTATTCTGGGTAATTTTGGTGTTCGGTTGTTGCAGTTTTGATAAATCTTAATCTTGATTGTTGCCGATATGGTTTAACCAAATTGACGGGACGGACTTTTATTGTAAGGTCTGAGTTAAAAGTAAGCTGTTCTGAAGTTTTGATTTGTTCAGTAGAACAACCGCTTAAAAGTATAACTGATATTACTGGTATGATTTTATTCATAAGGGGAAGTGATTTTTTGTTTGAGAGCTTGGCTAAGTTGAAGAACCGCCAAAGCATATAAAGGACTGTGGTTGTATCGGGTAATTACGTAAAAATTATTTAGTGCTGCGACTAGATAATGCCCTTTTTCTTGTTCGAAAGCAAGCAATTTAAGTCTAGTCTCAGGGGCTAATCGCGGTAAATTGGTGATTTGCAGTGTTTCCAGATCAGAAATAGTGGCGTCAGGCTTTAGCTCTTTGGTTAGGGTGCTTTTATATAAATCCCCTTTAGCCGTGACTTCAAACGCAATAGCCTGACCTTTTTGCCAGTCATGTTTGGCGAAATAATTGCCCACACTAAAAATGACATCACCATCATTTTTCCAAATATCACGTTGCCCGTCCTGGTCGTAATCCTGAGCAAAGTTTCTAAAACTACTGGGCATAAATTGTGGTGCACCCATTGCTCCAGCGTATGATCCAGTAGGTTGCAATGGATCCAGTTTTTCGTCTTTGCATAACATTATAAAGTGCTCCAGCTCACTGGCAAAAAACACGCTACGAGCTGGATACCCGAATGCCAATGTAGACAGGGCTTCGATAACTTTAAAATTACCAGTTCTTTGCCCGTACATAGACTCTACGCCAATAATGGCGACGATAATTTCAGGAGGAACGCCAAACTTTTGTTCTGCTGCAGTCAATGCTTGGGCATTTTTTCGCCAAAAATCTACACCTTGAGTGATGCGGGCGTTGGTCATAAATATTTTACGGTATTTGTACCAAGGCAATGCTTCCGCAGGTGATGAGATGCGTTTAATAATATCGTCGTTTATTTTAACCTTGCTAAACAGAGTGTTGAGCTCAGCTTGATTAAACTGATGCTCTGCAGACATTCTTTTAATGAATGCTTGTGCCTGATCTGTGTCTTTTAGTTCAGTTGCACAAGCACTTACTAAAAGGCTTAGACCAGCTACGGCCAGTGTTAAAATATGATATTTGCTTGGCATTAGCGAGAGCGATCTCTTCTATGGGTGTGGATAGACATCAAAATGCCAAATCCAGATAACAAAGTAACGACAGAGGTGCCGCCGTAGCTGATTAAAGGTAGTGGCACGCCAACCACCGGCAAAATACCTATCACCATGCCGATATTGACGAACACGTACACAAAAAAAGTAAATGCCAAGCTGCCTGCAAGTAAGCGGCAATAGGTGTCACGAGCTTGTGCGGCAATATACATGCAGCGGCCTATAATTAACAAATAAAGTAATAATAGACCAAGACAGCCAAATAAACCGAATTCTTCAGCAAATACCGCAAAAATAAAGTCAGTCGAGCTTTCTGGTAAAAAATCCAGTTCTGACTGCGTGCTGCCTAGCCAACCTTTGCCGTAGATACCGCCAGAACCAATGGCGATTTTAGATTGAATGATGTGATAACCACGACCTAAAGGATCTGCTTCTGGATTAAGAAAAGTTAATACCCGATCTCGTTGATAGCCGTGCATAAAATGCCAAATAATTGGAGTCAATGCACTTAAAGCGGCAATAATTCCAGCAATAAAATACCAAGACAAGCCAGCAAAAAATAACACACCTGCGCCAGAACTGGCGACCAAAATGGCCGTACCCAAATCGGGTTGTTTAGCAATCAGGAGAACTGGAATCAAGATTAGCAGGGCAGCAATCGCCAGTTGCTTGGCTTTCGGTGGCAATGGGTGTTCCGACAGATACCATGCGATCATCATAGGCGTGGTGATTTTAATCATTTCCGACGGTTGAAAGCGAAAAAAGCCCAAGTCCAGCCAGCGTTGTGCGCCTTTGCCGATTTGGCCCATAATCAATACGGCAATTAATAAGAACACACCCATGCTAAACAAAATGGCGGAATAGCGTTTAAATTGATTGGGGCTGATATGCGCCAGGACGGTCATTAAAAAAAATGCTAAACCAACTCTAGCGGCTTGGCGGTACAGAATGCCCATTTCCTGACTGCCTGCACTGTACAAAATCACAAAGCTTAATAGTGACGTTAAAAACAGACCAATAAATAATGGAATGTCTATATGCAAGCGCCTCAGAATCGTGCCAAGAACTGATGGTGGCTCAAACTGTTCGCTGCGGGTTTCTGATTTCACAATTCATCCTCTAAATATTGTCTGATGACTTTTTCCGCAATAGGTGCGGCAACAGAGCCACCGTGGCCTCCGTGTTCAGCAATAACAGCGACTGCAATTTTAGGGTCGTCGGCTGGTGCAAAAGAAACAAATAATGCGTGGTCGCGCAATTTAAAGGCAACGCTATGTTCGTTGTATTTTGCGCCTTGTTTAATGTTAAAAACCTGAGCAGTACCCGTTTTGCCAGCAATTTGGTATTTAGCGCTGCGTCGCAGACCTTTTGCAGTACCGCGCTGGCTGTTAACCACATTCACCATGCCTGCAATAACTTGATTAATGTTGCTGGATTTCAAATCAATTTTTCTGGCTATCTTGGTGGCGTCGGGTTTATCAACCAAGTGCGGTATTATCACCTGTCCTCGGTTTGCCAAAATAGCCGTCGCTTGAGCCAACTGTAGTGGCGTAACTTGTAAATAGCCTTGGCCAATGCCGGTGATAACGGTTTCGCCAGGAAACCATGCTTTCGGTTCACTGCGCTGTTTACCTTGAGTTTTTCTGCTGTGCTTCCATTCGGGCGATGGCACTAGACCAGCTTTTTCACCGACTAAATCAATGCCTGATTCTATGCCAAAGCCAAACTGCTTTAGAAAACTCTGTAGGTTATCAATACCCATAGCCAAAGCCAGCCGATAAAAATACACGTCACAAGACTGTGTAATGGCTTCACTGAGATTGACTGAGCCGTGTCCGGTTTTTTTCCAGTCTCGATATTTGTGACTAACGCCAGGTAATTGATAGTAACCAGGGCAATAAACTTTTTGATGTGAGCCAATGGCATCGTGTTCTAAACCGCCCAAACCTACAAATGGCTTAATAGTTGACCCTGGTGGATACAAACCACGCAATGCTCGGTTGTACAGTGGCTGGTCATCCGATTTCTGTAGGGCTTGATAAGCGTCGTTGCTGATGCCTAATACAAACGGGTTTGGGTCGTAGCCTGGGCGGCTGGCAAAGACTAAAATACCGCCGGTTTTAATATCAATAGCCACCACTGCGCCATTATATTTTTCTAAGGCATCGTAGGCGGTTTTTTGTAAATCTATATCTAAGGTCAGGTTTAAATTGTCGCCAGGAATCGGGCTGACTTCATTTAAGGTGTTTAGCGGCCTTGCTTGAACATTGGTTTCCATTTCTGCATAACCGGCTTTGCCGTGCAGCTGAGTTTCATAGGCACCTTCGATGCCTATTTTTCCAATTAGATTGGAACCTTGGTACTCTGCGGCGGGCAACGATTTCAATTCGGATTCGTTAATCCTACCCACATAGCCAACGACATGGGCTGTCAGTTCTGAATATGGATAATGCCGATCCATGCGTTGATGTATATCAACACCAGGAAAAAACGGCCTAGCCACGGCAAACTTGGCAATTTCATCGTCCGTTAGATTGAGTAACAGTGGCAAGCTGGTGAAACGTTTTTGGCGCTTGCGTAATTTATGAAATAGCTCAATTTGGTCATCGGAAATTGCTAGCAGTTTTTGTAATCCCACCAGGGTATCGTCTAAATTGCTGGTTTGCTCGGGAATAATTTCCAAGCTGTAAGATGGAATATTTTCGGCCAAGACTTTGCCGTTTTTATCGTAAATCATGCCGCGAGTTGGCGGTAATGGCATGATTTTTACTCGGTTATCTTTAGCTAAAGAGGCGTAATGATCGTGCCCGACGATTTGCAAATACATTAGTCTGATTACCAAACCGGCGGTAAGCAGCATGATAAAAACGACAGCCGCCATGATCCGGTGTAAAAAGACGCGGTTTTCTATTAAATTATCTTTAATAGTGAAATTGCTAGACATAGTTAAATTCTACGCATTATCTATGATGTCTAACCAGTCGGAGGCGTCCAAGTGTTAAATAGACAAGCGGCCAACAAAGAGTGCCTGTAGCAATGGGTAGCAAAAACGTGGATTGCATTTGCGCGCCATGTTCAAGGTTTTTCAGCCAGAAAACAAGTAGTTGAGATAACAGTAAACTGGAGAAAATAAAAAATCCTTGTTGAAAGACAGGTAAATGACGTAATCGCTTATGGCGTTTTAGACAAAAATAGATGCAGAGCGAATAGGCTAATGCGTACTGTCCAAATAATCGGCCAGTGAGCACTTCCGTCAGAATACCGAAAGTCCAGGCGTGAAATATGCCTATTCGTTCAGGCATGGACAAAGACCAATAAATTAAGGTCAGTAATACCCAGTCTGGATTAAACGGTTGGTAATTTTCTGGCCATGGCGCAATGCGCAGTATCATTGCCACAACTAAAGATAGCAAAATGCGGCCATAATTGTCGTGGTTATTCATTTGCTAGCGGTGTCGGTTTTTGTTCGTTACTTGATGATGGGTTGGTGATTAACGGAACTGGATTGGAATTGCTCCATACAATCAATAGCTCCCTGTTTCTGTCCAGTAAAGCCTTGGGGGTGGCGGTTACGATAGAAACGGATTTGTTGGGTAATTGTTGGAAGTCATCGACTACGCCAACAGGGTAGCCTTGTGGAAAAGTGCCGCCTAAACCGGATGTGATTAACAAGTCTCCAGGTTTAATATCTGCATTATTGGGCAGGTATGGCAAATTTAGCCGGTTAAGTTGGCCGCTCCCGACCGCTATGGTTAATAAGCCGTTACGGTTAACTTGTACCGGAATGGCATGACTTGGGTCGGTAATAAGCATGATTTCTGAGGAAAATGGTAGCGCTCGAAATACTTGTCCAACAATGCCATTAGCATCCAGTACCGGTTGTTGGGCATGCACGCCAAAGCGCGTGCCCTTATTGACCAGGACAATATGTTCTGATGGTGACATATTGACTGACAATAATTCCGCAATCAATACTTGCTCGCCCAGCTTGAATGAGTTTTCCAATAAAGCCCGTAACCGGATATTTTCTTTTTCTAAGGCGTCAAACTTTAGTAAACGGGTTTTGTGAATGAGCTGCTCATCCCGTAATTGTTCGTTCTCGTTTTTGAGAATCGAGTAGGCGGTAAATGATTTAGTGGTTTTGTTGTATAAATCCGTTGGTAAATCAACCAAATATTTCAATGGATCAACAAGAAAGGATAGTGAAGAACGTACCGGATCTAGTCGGTGGCTTCGGTGCTCAGTGATTAATAAAGACACAGAGGCAATAATCGCCACTAACAGACGGGTATTGATCGAAGGGCCGGTAGCAAATAAGAGTTTTATAGTCTGTTTCCTCGTTGGTTATCTGCATCCAAGCAGTCATCGGCAATTGCTCCTGCGTAACTTGAGTGATTGCATCCGTGCAGTCAGTCTAATCAGTTAGTATGCAGGAGAGGTCAATCAATGACCGCAACTAAAATAAACGATAATGAAGTCTAGTTTATTCTAGTGAAAAAGTGGAGACTCCTTTTTTATCCAACATTTCCAGTACCATGCCGCCGCCGCGAGCGACGCATGTTAATGGATCTTCCGCAATATAAACGGGTAAGCCAGTTTCTTCAGCGATCAAGCGGTCAATATCTTTTAATAATGCGCCGCCGCCAGTTAAATAAATACCTCGGTTGGCTACATCAGAGCCTAATTCGGGCGGGGTTTGTTCCAGGGCAACTTTAACTGCACCAACAATGCCGGACAGTGGTTCTTGCAAAGCTTCCAGTATTTCATTGCTATTTAAAGCAAAACTGCGTGGTACGCCTTCGGCAAGGTTTCTGCCTTTAACTTCAATTTCACGTACAGCACTACCTGGATAAGCAGTACCGATTTCCAGTTTGATACGCTCAGCAGTGGCTTCGCCGATTAATGTGCCATAATTTCTGCGCACATAATTGATAATGGCTTCATCAAAACGGTCGCCGCCGATACGCACTGAGTTTGAGTAAACGATACCGTTAATCGAGATAACTGCGACTTCAGATGTGCCGCCGCCAATATCAAGTACCATAGAGCCACAAGCTTCATCAACAGGAAGGCCTGCGCCGATGGCTGCTGACATGGGTTCTTCAATCAGGAAAACTTCTCTGGCGCCTGCCATTGCTGCAGACTCACGGATAGCGCGGCGTTCAACTTGAGTGGAACCACAGGGTACACAAATTAGAATGCGTGGGCTGGGTCGCAACCAACGATTTTTCTTATGCACTTTTTCAATAAAAAAACGTAGCATACGTTCTGTAACGGCAAAGTCTGCGATAACGCCGTCTTTTAATGGCCGAATGGCGGTGATGTTGCCAGGAGTTCGGCCTAGCATTAATTTAGCATCAGTGCCTACCGCAGCAATGGTTTTAGAGCCACGCACTTTGTCTTCCTTAATGGCAACCACTGACGGTTCGTTTAATACAATTCCTTGACCGGGAATGTAGATCAGTGTGTTAGCGGTACCTAGGTCAATCGATAGATCGTTGGAGAAAAGGCCGCGAATTCTTTTGAACATTTTTTACCTGTTTCCTTTAGGGAATAAAAATATTAGTACTTTATCAATCAAGCGGG
>Ga0208264_1000616_pt1 | contig 10154 bp, 4 predicted proteins | sample LakWasMet31_HOW6_2_FD_183873 | JGI IMG/M metagenome (GOLD analysis project Ga0208264, IMG submission 183873) | Freshwater sediment methanotrophic microbial communities from Lake Washington under simulated oxygen tension - Sediment Metagenome... | ecosystem: Environmental > Aquatic > Freshwater >...
CCAAACAACCTCTGCTACTAGCAAGCGTCATGTTTCTAATTACCGCATTGCTTGCAGCGGGTGTGATTTTGTATTTACAACAGCATCGATTACTGGAAGCACGCACCCGGGTAGCTGATCATATCGGCGTGCATACGCAAGCACTAGCCGGCAGTATTGAACACTCTATCTCTGCGACTTATGCCTTAGCCGCGATAGTCAAGCATGAGCACGGTAACCCGGTAAATTTTGAAGCCATAGCCGCTCAAATGCTGCCAATGTACCCAGGCGTATCAGAATTAGCCCTAGCACCCAATGGTATTATCACTAGGGTGGCGCCGTTAAAAGGCAATGAAAAAGTCATCGGACTTAATTTACTGACGTACCCAGATCAACGCATTGAAGCCTTACTAGCTCGTGATACCGGCAAACTGACCCTCGCAGGTCCCCTCAATTTATTTCAAGGTGGATTAGGACTGGTTGGGCGTTTGCCTATTTTTCTGAATGACAGTATTGGACAACCCGTCTTTTGGGGCTTGGCGTGTGTTGTAGTACATTTCCCTGAAGCACTCGAAGCCGCTCATTTTAGTCATTTAGTGGCGCGTGGCTACGATTACAAACTATGGCGCAAACTGCCAGATAGCGTGGAAATTCAAATCATTGCTGAATCATCGGCAATTGCTCTTATCAATCCAGTCGACGAAATTGTTAGTGTTCCTAATGCCAACTGGGTATTAAGCATTGCCCCCAATAAAGGCTGGGGCGACCCTATCGAACTGACCATCAACATAATTTTTGGTTTGCTAATTAGCTTACTGATGGCCTATCTGACAAAACTGTTGGTTGACATCAATTTACGTAAGCGATCACTTGAATCCTTAGTCGCGGAACGGACAGGGGAAATTTTGGCTGCCCGCAACCAATTGGCAGCAACAATTGACATCATTCCCGACTTGTTTTGGCTAAAGGACATCAATGGCATTTATTTAAGTTGTAACAAGCAATTTGAACGCTTAGCGGGTAGCCCTAAAGATCAGATTATCGGCAAAACTGATTATGATTTTTTTGATGCCACCTTAGCTGATTTTTTCCGGGAAAATGATCGCAAGACTATTGCCCTAGGCACCTCGAACACCAATGAAGAATGGGTGACTTTTGCAAAAACCGGTCACCAAAGTTTATTTGAAACCACTAAAACTCCCTTATCTGACAAGCAAGGCAATTTAATTGGCGTACTCGGCATCGGTCGTGACATTAACGATCGTAGACAAAATGAAATTCACCGGCAAATGCTTGCCAATCGTTTAACAGCATTAATTGAAGCTATTCCAGATGCTATTTTCTATAAAGACGGCGCTGGCCGCTGGCTGATTACCAATGACTTCGCCAAACAATTATTTCACCTGCAAGATGTAGATTGGCAAAATAAAACCGACCTGGAACTGGCTGCAGCACGGCCGGAATTTAAGCGAATACACGAAGATTGCATAAAGGATGACGAAGCGACCTGGCAATCTGGCACACTGCAAATCTTCGAGGAACAAATACAGGATGAGCGCGGCGTTACTTACACTTACGATGTCCGAAAAATGCCCATTTTTGATGCCCAAGGCAATCGCGAAGGCTTGGTCATCATCGGACGGAATATAACTGAAACCAAACAGCGCGAAAACCATCTGCAATTAGCCGCGAGAGTGTTTGAACAAAGCAGTGAAGGCTTTCTTATTACCGATGCTGACAACCACATCGTCATGGTAAACAACGCTTTCACTTCTATTAGCGGCTACTCAGAAGCAGAGGTACTGGGACAAACACCACATCTATTTGCCTCAGGAAAACAAGATGAAAATTTTTATGCTGCGATGTGGGCGTCAATCAATGAACACGGTCATTGGCAAGGTGAGATTTGGAACCGCCGCAAGAATGGCGAGATTTATCCTGAACTACTTAATATAAGTTCCGTTCATGATGAAACAGGGCAAGTTAAACATTACGTTGCTGTGTTTTCTGATATTTCCTCAATCAAAGCATCCGAAGCCCAATTGGAGTTTTTAGCGCATCACGACCCGCTAACCACCCTCCCCAATCGACTTATGCTATTTGAGCGCTTGGAACATAGCATTGAAATCGGTAAACGTGACAGTAAACAAATGGCCTTACTGATGCTAGACCTTGACCGCTTTAAGGACGTCAATGATAGCTATGGACACTTGGCAGGCGATCAATTGTTACAGCAAGTTGCCAAACGCCTCACTTTGAGATTGCGTGAAGTCGATACCGTAGCGCGTTTGGGTGGCGACGAATTTACAGTATTGTTAGAAGACATCGTGCATAAAGAAGACGCTGCGCGCGTGGCAGAAGACATTATCGCTGACCTTGGCGCACCTTATTTATTACCATTATGTGATGAAGTTCGGATTGGCGTCAGTGTCGGCATAAGTCTATACCCTGAACATGGCAATACCCCTGAAACGCTTTTACAACAGGCCGATACCGCGTTATATCTTGCCAAAGCCCAAGGCCGCGGCCGATATGCCTATTTTTCTGATGAACTGACTCAACTGGCGCGCGAGCGCATGGATTTAGAAGCTCGCTTACGCAGGGCCCTACAACAGAATGAATTGCGCGTGTATTACCAACCTCAAGTTGATATTGCCAGCGATCGAATCATCGGTGCCGAAGCCCTGGTCAGGTGGCAAGATCCTGAAAACGGCCTTATTCCACCCAGCAAATTTATTCCTATCGCTGAAGAAACCGGCTTGATTATCGCCATCGGCGAATGGGTGTTGCAGGAAACTTGCCGACAAGGCAAACAATGGCTGGATGACGGTTTACCCGCATTGACCTTAGCCGTTAACGTATCCCCGCATCAATTTGGTCAAAGTAATATCAATTTAGTGGTCGCTAAAGTGCTTAAGGAAACCGCATTTCCGGCCAATTTACTGGAATTGGAGTTAACGGAAAGCGGCCTGATGGAGCGCCAGGAACAAACCGTAAGTATTCTTAACAACTTGCGTGATTTGGGCATTCATCTAGCCATTGATGATTTTGGTACCGGCTACTCATCATTGGCTTACCTGAAACGCTTTCCACTGGATGTTTTAAAAATAGACAAAACCTTTATCGACGATATTCCTCATCAACAAGATGATATGGAAATTGCCGCAACGATTATTGCTATGGGCCATACGTTAGGCTTTAAAGTGCTTGCAGAAGGTGTTGAGACCGAACAACAACTCGACTTCTTACGTAAACAAGGCTGCGATTCGTATCAAGGCTACCTTAAAAGCAAACCCTTACCCGCTGCTAACTTTGCAGAGTTATTGGCAAGCCAACGTGGCACCTAGAAGCGGATTTTTTAGGTGCTAACACCGGTTTAATCGGGTATCAATCGCTGTTACACTATGGCTACAATTACAGGCGGCTATCATGACAACGATCACGTTCGATACTCACGAATTTATTAAGGAACTCAAAAGCGCTGGATTTAGCGAGGAACAGGCCGAAATCATTACAAAACTACAAAAGGCTGCAGTGGCTTCCACTCTTGACCAGGCCAGGCATGACTATGAGCTTGACAACCTGGTAACCAATCAATCCCTTGACAGCCCCATTAGAGAATCTGAGTTAAAAAATGAGGTCAGGCTTGCTGAAACTAAAAGCGAACTGATCCGCTGGATTGTCAGTGTGGGCTTATTACAAACCGCGCTAATTACTGCCCTACTTATCAAACTCAGTTCCGTAACTTAAGCAAAATCTGCTTAGCCAGACTACGCCAAGTTCGTAGTTTCAACGCTTCAACCCACCAAACCCGCCGATTAAATTTTCCACAACTTAACCAACGCAATGATTAAAACTGTCCTGCATAAATACTCTGCTGCCCAGCCGTTGCGTGTGTTACTGGTGGAGGATGAGCCCGGTGATGCCCATCTGGTGCATTGCGCACTGCGCTCAAGTTACGTGCATTGCACGATTGAATCGGTGAGTACCGTTGCCGAGTTTAAAAGCATCTTAGATAAACAAAACTTCGACGTTATTTTGCTGGATCTTTCTCTACCAGACTCAGCAGGCTTAAACACCTTAACTTCAGCACTGGACACAGCCCACAATGCACCGATTATTGTCCTCACCGGACAGGCTGAAATGGATTTTGCGCTATCCGCATTAGAAGCCGGAGCAAGCGATTTTTTGGTAAAAGGTGATTTTGGCCATGACGGACTGCCACGCGCCATTTGTTACGCGCTACTCAGAAAAGATCTGGAAGCTGGACTTTTGGAAACCAGTAAAAAATTGACCTTGGCAGCCCACGTCGTAGAAGCAGCTAATGAATCGATTCTCATCACCAACGCCGCTGGTGTTATCGAATCAGTTAATCCCGCATTCTGCCGTATTACCGGCTATAGCCCTAAAGATGTAATTGGTCACACCCCAAAAATTTTACGCTCCGGCCTGCAATCCCATGAGTTTTATCAAAAACTTTGGCTCACCCTCAGCAACATCGGTACCTGGCAGGGCGAGATATGGAATCAACGTAAAGACGGCACCCTGTATCCGCAATGGATTTCCATCTGCTCCATCAAAAATCAATCAGGGAACGTACAACATTACGTTTCTATTGCCAGCGATTTAACTGCCATTCGTCAAGCTGAACAAGATGTTAACCGCTTGTCGCGTTTTGACCTGCTCACTGGACTGCTCAACCGCGATAGTTTTCATGCTGAATTATCATTGGCTTTAGCCGCCACCCAACAAGATGGCTATGTCGCCGGCGTTATTATTTTAAATCTAAAGCGCTTTCGGGATATTAACGAGGCCAGGGGCATGCACGCAGGAGACAGCCTATTAAGAGCAGTTGCGACTCGCATCAAAGAAAACCTGCATAAATCAGACATTTTGGCGCGACTGGGCGCTGATGAATTTGCCATCATTTTGCCTAATTTAGGCACTTGCCAGATAGAAGCGGGACGTAGAGCGCTAGCAGTTACAGAACGAATACTATCAATAGTAACGCAACCTTTTATTATTGATCATGAAACTCATACGATTGAAGTGTCTTTCGGCATCAATTTGTTCCCGCAACATCCAGAGCAAAACGCTACCGATATTTTGGGTAATGCGCAAACTGCACTTAATCGCATAAAACGCGGCACAGATCATCCCATTGCTTTTTTTGAACAAAGTATGGGCGAAACAGCCCGAAGTCGTTATACCTTGGAACGGGATCTACGCCACGGCATTAGCGACAACCAATTGCGCCTGTATTTACAGCCGCAATTTAATGGCGACAGCGTTATTGTCGGTTTTGAAGCATTGGTCCGCTGGGAGCATCCTGAAAAAGGCCTAGTGTCGCCGGGTGAATTTATTCCTCTGGCCGAACAAAGCGATTTGATCGTGTTGTTGGACACATGGATGTTAAAACACGCCTGTCAATTACTCAGTGAATTGACCCAGCAAAACCGCGCCGTGCCAATTGCCCTGAACATCAGTCCACGACATTTTGCTCGCGCCGACTTAATTTCCGGCATTAAACAATGCTTGCTTGAAACCGGCGTCGATCCGGCTTTGCTTATTTTGGAAGTGACCGAAGGTCTGTTTCTGAGAGATGTTGACACTGCCGCCGCCAAAATGCGTGAATTGATCGATCTAGGGTTACGCTTTTCCCTGGATGATTTTGGCACCGGCTATTCAGCGCTGGCTTATCTTAAGAAACTGAGTTTTTACGAGCTAAAAATTGATCAAAGTTTTGTCCGTGATTTACCTCATGATCAAGACGATGTGGCATTGGTAGAAACTATCCTCGCTGTAGCCCGCAGTTTAAAACTGCATGTTGTGGCTGAAGGCGTAGAAACTGCCGAACAAGCGGCATTTTTCGATGCGCGCGGCGCCATTGTCCAGCAGGGCTATTTTCATGGCAGACCGGAACCCGCGCAAAACTGGCTGGCGCGGCTGCCGTAATGCTTAGCCGCCGCCAATTTGTTACTGCACTTTGCGCATTTGTCGGCATTCCGGCTGTTCTGACTTGTACATCTAAAAACATACCGCCCTTAACTATCGCCAGCCACGTCTGGCCCGGTTATGAATTGATGTTTCTTGCCCGTAAGGAAGGCTGGCTCCCTGATCCACAGGAATTAACCTTAATCGAAACCGATTCTGCAACTGCATCGCTCAATGCTTTAGCACAAGGTAAAGTAATGGGGGCAGCACTTACCCTAGATGAAGTGTTACGTGCGCGCGATCGAGGGGTGCCACTCACCGCCGTTCTGGTGTTTGATGTCTCGGCCGGCGCCGATATGTTGCTCGCTAAACCCGGCGTAGAGACGTTAGCTGATTTGGTTGGCAAGCGCATTGGCGTTGAACAGTCTGCTGTCGGTGCATTAATGCTGGAAAAAGCACTGCAAGCTGCTCACCTATCACTCACAGACATCATTACGGTGCCGGTAAGATTCGACGAACATGTCAGTGCTTGGCAAGATAACCGCGTCGATGCATTGATTACTTTTGCACCGGTTGCCACTCAGTTGTTGGAAAAAGATGCGCAGCGATTATTTGATAGTCGCGATATTCCAGACACTATTTTCGATGTGCTGGCAATCAGGTCAGAGTTTTTAGATACCCATGCGGAGACAGTAAAACAATTAATTAGCGGTCACTTCAAAGCCAGAGAACATTTATTACATAACCCCCAGGATGCCAGTTATCGATTGGCCTCTCGGTTAGGGCTTTCCGGGCCAGAAGTATTATCCAGCTATCAGGGCTTGGAATTACCTGACAGCAAAAATAATCGCAAATTCTTGGCAACACCTAATGGTGATTTGCTGACAGTGGCAACAAATCTGTCGGCACTAATGGTCAGCGCAGGCTTTTTGTCTCAACAAGTCTCGCTTGACAACTTGGTCAACGCAGAGTTTTTGCCGGAAGAGATATGAAATGAACATTGTGCAACGCATCCTCCTAGCGTTAGTGTTACTGCCCATTTCCATGACTTACGCACAAGATCGGACTGTCACAATAGGTATTTTGGCTATACGCCCCAAAACTGAAGTGACTACTCGCTGGCAACCTTTAGCGGATTATTTAAGTGAAAAATTACCCGGCAAAAAGATCCAACTTTTAACATTAAACTACGACGAACTCACCGAAAAAACCCGTCTAAAGCAGTTGGATTTTATTCTCACCAGCTCAAGCCACTATATTTATTTGCGAGAAAACCAAGGCCTCTCTGGTGTCTTAGCAACCCTCTCGGAGCAACACGAAGGCCAACCCATTAACTCCTATGGCGGAGTGATTTTTTGCCGAAAAGAAAGAAGCGACATTAATCAGATAACTGATCTTAGACATAAAAACTTGGCTGCGATTAACACCGTTTCTTTTGGTGGCTATCAAATGCAGCTCTACGAACTGAAAAAAGCGGGCATACATTTGCCTGACGACGCTAATTTAGTAAGTACAGGTGAGCCGCAAGACAATGTAATTACCGCAGTAATGTCGGGCAAAGCCGATGCCGGTTTTATTCGCTCGGGCTTGTTAGAAGAATTAGCTCAAGAAGGTAAACTGGATCTATCACAAATTAAAATTATCAATCCTCAGGCTTCCAGTTTTCCGTTTGCCCTCTCCACGCATCTTTATCCTGAATGGGCATTAGCCGCCCTGCCCCATGTCGATGTTAACCTAGCAAGACTGGTCGTAGCTTATTTGCTGATAATCGGACCGACTCATCCTGCTGCCCAAGCAGGACAAATTTATGGCTTCACTATTCCCGCTGACTACAGCCCGGTAGAAGCACTCTTAAGAGAGATGCGCTTTCCACCTTTTGATACCACACCGACATTTACTCTAAAAGACGTTTGGCTTCGTTATCAGCTACCACTGATGTTACTGGCCTTTGCCGGCGTGATTATTGGCATATTGATAATATTATTATTGCGCATCAATCGCTCTGAACGCAGTGCTCGCAACCAGGCTCAGGAAAGTGCCTTGCAACTTCGAACCATTATCGAAACCGAGCCGGAATGCGTCAAAATGCTAGCGCCTGATGGCTCATTGCTACAAATGAACCAAGCCGGTTTAGATATGATTGAAGCAAGCAGTTTGCAACAAGTGCTTGGCAAGCAAGTTTGCGGTATTGTCGATACAGAATATCAAGAGGCCTTTAACAATCTAATCCAACAAGTATTTGCCGGTGAACCAGGTAACCTGACCTTCAAAATTATGGGTCTTAAAGGCAACCCCCGCTGGCTGGACTCTCATGCCGTACCATTACGCGACACTCAAGGCAATATCACCGCTTTACTTAGCGTCACCCGCGACATCACCGAACGCAAAGCCGTTGAAGATGAGCTAAAACGCTCCAATGCCGAACTGGAGCAGTTTGCCTATGCCATTTCCCACGATATGCGCCAACCTTTACGGATGATTACCAGTTATTTAACCTTGATTGAAAAAGCACTGTCTGGGCAATTGGATGACAACACGCGGCAATATTTCTTCTTTGCCATTGATGGTGCTAAACGCATGGATCAAATGATTCTTGCGTTACTTGACTATTCTCGGGTGGGCCGCAAAACTGAAATAAAAACACATATTGCCAGCCGCGCGGCTGTCGATGAAGCACTGTTATTTTTAAAGCCTGCGCTGGAAGCTAGCGGTGGCACTATTGAGGTAAGCGGTGATTGGCCGGAATTAATCGCCAGTCGTGACGAACTGTCCCGGTTATTACAAAATTTAATCGACAATGCAATTAAATATCATGAGCCCAACCAGCCCCCGCAAGTGGAAGTTCACGGTAGTCAATCAGGCAACTCATTTCGGGTGGAAGTGCGTGACCAAGGTATTGGCATTGCCCCAGATCAAATCGGCCGTTTGTTCAATGTGTTTTCACGCCTGCAGTCGCGCAGTCGTTTTGAGGGCTCCGGTGTAGGTTTAGCGCTGTGCCGAAAAATTGTCGAACACCACGGTGGCAATATTGGCGTTAATTCTGTCGGCGAAGGTTACGGGTCTGTATTCTGGTTTGAGTTACCCATCCAGCCAAGCCATTTTATGAGCGGGGAGAATGACGTTGCTTAAAGCATCTCTTAACACCTTGGCTTCCTTGATAACCCAGCCATTCGACAGAATCACAAAACAAGCAGTGCCCGTTAATTCTGAACTGAGTCAAGATCAGGATAGGCCAGTCGAAAGCTTGACTCAGCAATTTATCAAATTCATCACTGTCACCATACTTTATTGGCTAATGGCCAAGGCCGTACTTAGTTTTTTCTCCAGCAATGGTTTCGTCACCGTCGTTTGGCCGCCTAGTGGCTTTGCGTTAGCTGCCTTATTAATCGGCGGCACAAGGTATGCCGTTGCAGTATTTATTGGCGCTGTCCTAATCATTATTTCCGAAGGCGGACCCATTGAAGCGGCACTCCTCAATGGACTAGGCAATATGCTAGAAGCTTGGTTTGGTGTTTGGATACTCAACCGTGATCCAGACTTTTCTAAGACCCTGCCGACGTTACGTGACTACCTGCAACTATTTATTTTGGCAGGTGGTATCGGCAGTACGATTTCAGCATTACTTGGCGCATCGGCATTGATGCTGTCAGGATTAATAGAGCCGTCTAGTTATCTGGAAAATGTCTTACATTGGTGGATGGGCGATGTGCTTGGCATTGTTTTGATTACGCCGTTAATACTGGTCTGGCAGCGTACCACTGAGACCTCATTTACGACCGGCCAAAAGCTGGAAGCGCTGTTGTTATTAAGCCTGACTATTCTTGCAGGACAAATTATTTTCTTTGGCTTTTTACAAAACAACATCGGCTATTTAGCCAAAGGCTTCTGGATGTTTTTGTTTATCTCCTGGACAGCGGCACAATTAGGACCACGCATTACCGTCATAGCCTTGCTGATAACCGCTATTCAGGCACTATGGGGCGCTTATCTGGGCATTGGCTATTTCGCTCATGACATGACCGATAGCCAGTTAACTAACTTTTGGGCTTTCATGATGATTTTGTCCATAGTCGGCATGGCTTTAGCGAGTTATTTTGAACAGCTAAAAACCTCACAGTTAAAGCTATCGCGACGCACGCATGAGCTGCACATGCACAACCAAGTGCTTCAGCAAATTAATTCCCACCTTCCGCTAGCAATGGTATTAACTGAATTAGTCAAACAAGTTGAATCGCTAGATC